>Ga0105239_10001916_pt1 | contig 27108 bp, 27 predicted proteins | sample KBSC44metaG_FD_92761 | JGI IMG/M metagenome (GOLD analysis project Ga0105239, IMG submission 92761) | Corn rhizosphere microbial communities from Kellogg Biological Station, Michigan, USA - KBS C4-4 metaG | ecosystem: Host-associated > Plants > Roots > Rhizosphere > Soil | place: Michigan, USA...
CCATACCGGGGTGACACTAGGCCGGACAATAGCCATGGTGAACTTGAAGTTCAAGTTCGAGGACAAGCAGACCCGGACAATGACTCGAGACAGACCAAACGTCGAGTTGTACAAGTGAGAGGAGATGAAGCTGGCGACTCCGGGGCCATTTCCAGCCACCCTCGAGGAGCTCCTCCCCACGATTCAACCCTTGCAGTGAGCGAGACTGAGAATGAGGGAGGAGGCATGAGCATGCCGGAGAAGTCACAGGTAGAAGACTTCTTGAGAGACATGCATTCAAGCGCATCGCGAGCCTAGTTGTCAAAAGATTTCCGGCATTCAAGTGGAAGCTTAGCTCTGCCCTGTCCATGTGCCATGTGCCATGTAACACTCGGTTGCATTCCACTCCGCTGCTGCTGATTTTTTGTGGGTCGAAGAGGCCCATTGGCCTGAGGGGCATTTCACAGCATTTGATGTTGCTTATGGAGACCGAGGAGAGAATTCCATCTCGCCAGCTTCCAATATGGGGTGGCTTACTCGAAGCCTGTAGGTCTGTATCTTGGAGGGGAGACTCAGTGATGCTCACACTGAGTACATCATTTTGCGGCGGCCCCACGTGGATGACTAAATATCAAATTTACCGCGGCTACAGCATCCGCAACGCGGTTGCCATCGCTTGAGGTCGAGGCAGGGTCCTATTCGTTAGATCTCAATCATTTAATCACAGATCAAATGGCAGGTCGCTTTGGATTACATGCCAGGACATTAGTTCCATTATAAATAAGTCCAAGGCTGTTTGTGGTGTGACATTCGAGTTGGCAATTGCAGCATGCTTGCGGCACGACTCGCACGAATGACCCGCCCCCCCCCCGTTGCGTTAGAGAGGGTGGAAAGCGGGTGGTGGGTATCTTGGCCGGCATTTGCTGTCTAGCCTCGATCAAACAGGGCTGGTCAGGGTTTCCCTCAGGCATCTGGATGAAAGAACCTAAAGCCAACTTCAGCCAAAAAGGCCTTGATTATATCCGAAGAAAAGAAGCAATTTACGGATAAACCCTGTGCATTGTTACTGCCAGGGCCTCCATACCCCCCAATGGAGAGATACCCCCTTGTTGGATCAGCAGTGAGCTTGCATCTGAGCGCTCTCGTCACCGATAGTGTTCATGCCTGTTGGGTGCCCTGTGAAGCAGCTCGGGCTTGTCCGATCCTCCTCTGCAGTTCCACCCCGTTCTCAGGAGGTTCACTGGGCGAGTAACAAGGCCTGATTTCGTGACGTGGCCGCGGTTACACGAACATGTGCCAATCCCACGATGCAGGAATCTTAAAACGGACGAGGGGCTTCTTCTGTCTTTGCGTCCCCCACGGACACCGACAGACAGGAGTCAACTAGTTCCCTTCTTTCTGGCCAATATGAATTTCGACCATCTTGACCCGGCGTGGTGCGGGCGAATTTCCGATCAGACCTTGGGGTATCGTTAATATTTGCTGGTTTGTGCAACGGCTTTTGGCTTTTCAAGAGAAAAGGATTTCAAACACCTTGGACTTGAAACTTTCATGAAAATGGGTATGACCTTACCCTGAGGGCTCATGCTTCACGATGTCAACACCTGCCCAGGATGAACATACAACTGTAGTTCCGGACCAGACGCCTGCCGTGGTTCCAGATCAGCCACCAGCTCTTGTCCAGGATCAAGCGCCAGCCTTGGTTGAGGAGCAGGAACCAGATGTGGTTCAGGACCCGGCACCTGTAAGATGTATTCCAATGAGCGAATCAGGGGATGAATTGACTTACAGTGACACAGGTTGGCCCGGAGCTTGTCGGTGATGAAGATTCTGCAATGGGAGATGTATGAAACTCCTATATATTTTTTTGGCGATCGAGACGAAGACCAACATGGCTTTTGTGTAGGAAGAGGACTATCTCTCAACGTCCTCATTAACCTCAAGTGTGTTCAATTATCGCCAGGAGAATGGCAGAACTTACAACAGTTTCGGCGAAGGTTGGTTGGCATCAGTTCCTCGATGGGATCTCAGCTGATCCTTGTAGCCTATGTTTTGCCAAATGATGAGGTAGGCGGCTTGCTCCACCAGTCCTTATTTGCACGCCACAACTTACATTGATAACGAAAGGCCGAGCTTGATCGGCTAGGTATGCGTCCAAATATCTTGTCCGGCACGATGACCCATGCTAACCGCGTCAACGTCCAGACTTGCAACACCATCTCCTCAAATTAACGTGGGGGGATCAGCTGGCTACTGTAGATGTGGCCAAAAAAGACCAAGCCCATCGTGTCCTCGACGTTGGCACCGGAACTGGAATATGGGCAATTGAATGGGGTACCCAGGCCCTCACCCTAATTCATGACTGAAAAAGATGCTGATAGGAGCAAAATAGGTGATAAGTACCCACAGGCAATGGTGAGATTGATTGTACAGCCCGGTGTGCTATGGAGGACTTACTTGGTAAATGCAGGTTTTAGGCGTTGATCTCAGCCCAGTACAGCCAACGTTGTGAGTCGCACCTCTACCTCTATGGTTCTGGAAGGCCTCAATAACTTTCACTCAACTTACCAACGCCATCAGTGTACCGCCGAATGTATCTTTCGAATTAGCGGATCTCACTCAGGACTGGGTTTTCAGCCACAAGTTTGATTTTATTTTCTCCCGGATGATGACTGGCGCATTCGGGGATTGGAAGAAAGCAATACAAGAATACTATGAGTAAGAAAGGGCTTGTCGAGTCACCGACTGAACCAACCCGCCCTTCCTACCAAAACTATCCCCACTAACGCGTGATAGTAACCTGAACCCGGGTGGCAGCGTTGAGATCCAGGACGTACATTTCGACGTTCGCTCAGACGACCACTCGCTTCCAGAAGATTCCGCCCTGAGGAAGTGGTCGAAATATATGCTGCAAGCCAGCATCAATCTCGGGCTTCCACTTGACAGCATTCTCTCGGTTAAGGCGCTCCTGCAAGAAGTAGGGTTCGTGGATGTTGACGAAAAGATCTCGTGCTGGCCCATGACATGGTGGGCCAAAGACCCGCGATTCAAGAAAATCGGTAGGTCACTCAAGGTGTCCCCCCTCCCTCCCTTGCCGTTAGGGACCATCGTAATTACTCACAGTTTTCCTCTCCTTCGATCTAGGTCTGTGGACATACCACAACATGTCTGGCTCACTTTCAGGGATCAGCCTTGCGCTGTTCACGAGAGGCCTGGGCTGGACGGTGGAAGAACTGGAAGTCTTCCTGATTGACGTGAGGAAAGACATGCGAAACACCAAATTTCATGCATATTGGCCCATGTAAGCATCGAACCAAGTCGACAATCTGTACCCCCACCCGAACATAAGCGAGCACGAAGTACCCACTAGTTAACCGCCTTCAGGTATTCGATTACTGCGAAGAAGCCGATAACGTAGCGAAGCCGTCTCGGCACGATAGTGAGGGTGATAGTGATGGCGATAGCGGGTGGGGGGGAGGCTTAACCAGGCCCGTTTTAGAACTTTCTCAGTCGCACCTTTCAGGCTGTACCTTTGATATCTGTGAGGTGGCGCGATAGGAGGGGTAGTGACTAACCAGGAGTAAGCCTAGTGACCTTCCTAGGCACTGACTACAAGGCTTCACCCTCCTTCACCCTCTTTTATAGGGTTGTAGGGTGAGCTAGTTCATGGCGGGGAGGCACTGAGGCAGTCCTTCGTCTTGTTATGTAGTAGTTGGCGTTGCCCCGAGGGGTCCACTGACCCAGCCAGCCTGGGGCCTCAGTCACCCAAGTGCCATGGTCCCTGTAAATAAACCGTGCCTTTTTCTGATGACTTGACCATTGCGTTGACCTGTCTCCAGACCGTCGTACTCCATCACACCTCCTCAATATCTCATTGAGCTCCAAACTATCGGGTCAACCGCCACCACACCATCCTGTTGCGAGCAGAAAACCCGACTGAGCTGGTTGTTGCTGTTGCTGTTGCTGTTATTACTATTACTATTGCATAAGACAGGACCAGCTAGCTACTTACTCTCTAACTGGAAGCCATCATGCTAGGCATAGCCATCTTGCTCGCTCTCCTGCTCCTCTTTTTCACCGCCAGGACGCTCTACGTATGGAACCGACTTCGCCATATCCCAGGCCCGTTTTCGGCGGGGTTCTCAAAATGGTGGTTACTGAAACGGACCATGAATGGGACCATCCACATGGAATCCGCCCAGGCCACCTTCCAGTATGGTGAGGTTACTCAAAGTCACAAGTCCGCTGTCAAGCTCACAGCTTTTGGTACCAACCTCGCGTAACTGTTAACTAACCCCCTCAATCTTTTTTTTTCCAATTTCAACAGGTCCATTGGTTCGTGTCGGCCCCAATGAAGTACTCACCAGTGACCCGGATACCCTCAGAAAGATTCTGGCCGTGAGATCTCCATATCTGAGATCGGATTGGTATGATGCCATCAAAATCGATCCGGACCACCCCAACGTTCTTTCTGAGAGAAATGTCGAGAGACATCAGTCCCTCCGCGCCAAAATGGCGCCTGGTGTGGGTTTTCCTTTCCATTTGTTGTCATCATCATCATCATCATCATCACCATCATCACTGTTATTAACCTCTTTTCCCCTGTCGTCTAAAATAGTATGCCGGCAAAGAAAACCCCGACCTGGAGGAGTCGATCGACAAGATCATCGCGAGCCTGATCAAACTGATCGAAACCAAGTATATTTCGACGGCGACAGAGTACCGGCCCGTCGACTTTGCACGCAAGGCGCAATTTCTGACGCTCGACCTGATCGGCCAAATAGCATTTGGGAAGCCGTTCGGGTTCATCGAGAAGGACGAGGACGTCTTTGCGTACATCGCGACCACCGAGAGCACCATCCCCGTGATGATGCTGGTCACCGCGTTCCCGCTGCTGGCCAAGGTCTTCCAGTCTCCCCTCTTGAAACAGCTGATGCCCAAGAAGACCGACGCCTACGGCCTGGGGAAGATTATGGGGTGAGTTGCCCCCCCCCTCTCTCCCCAACTTTTACACTAAGGTTTCCCCCGTTTATTGTGCTTGGGTACTGCAGAAGAGAAGAATCAGGAGCTCTAACCCGACATCAGCCTAGCCAAACAAGTGGTGGACGAGCGCTTCCAGCCAGACGCGAAGCGGAAGTGGGATATGCTGGGGTCGTTCATCGCGCATGGCCTGACCAAGGAAGAAGCCGAGTCCGAGACTCTGGTCCAAATGTTCGTCGTCGTTCATTTTCATTTTCAAACTCCCTCCCTCCCCCCCGCCCCCCGACCCCATTTTAGACTCCTAACTTATTAACTTCCAAACCCTCCATCACAGCCTTGCAGGCAGCGACACGACAGCGTCAGCGACGCGTGCAATCCTCCTGCACGTGGTCACCAACCCACAAGTGCTCGGGCGGCTACTCGACGAGATCTCGGGCGCGTCGATTTCGCGGCCGATCAAAGACGCCGAGGCGAAGACGCTCCCCTTCCTCCAGGCGGTGATCAAGGAAGGGCTGCGCATCCACCCGCCGGTGACGGGCCACATGCTGAAGGTCGTGCCGGCGGGCGGCGACACGGTGCTGGGCGGCCGCCACCACCTGCCGGCGCGGACGAAGCTGGGGTACTGCGCGTTCGGCTTGTTCCTGGACCCGAAGCGGTGGGGTCCGGACGCGACGGTCTACCGGCCCGAGCGCTGGCTGGAGGGCGAGCCCGACGAGATCCGCCGCATGGACGCCGACTTGGACCTCGTCTTCGGCTGGGGCCGCTCCCAGTGTCTCGGCAAGACCGTCGCCGCTATCGAGCTGAATAAGATCATTGTCGAGGTGAGTACGTACGCGGAGTAACGGTTGAATGAATGAATCCCCCCCCCCCTCCAGGTCCCGTTGCTCCCCGAATTGGAGTTGGGGGAGTTCAATCAAACGAGTGGCTCGGTGTGCGCGAAAGCGAGGCTGAAACCAAACCAACGCTCTTCTTCCATCTAACTTACGTATGCCATACTGTCTGTAGCTCCTCCGTCACTTCCACTTCACGATCGCGAACCCGCAAAAGCCTTGGACCTCGTTCGGCGCCGGCGTCTTCATCGTCAGCGACATGTGGATGCGCGTCACCAAGCGCGAGCCGGCGCTCTAACTATTTAACTACCGAGTACGGAGTGGTTAGACATGCAGCAACGACCCAAAAAAAATCATGACACACACACACACCTTTACGACACGACGACGACGACGACGATGACAAATCTCAAACGAGCATTCATTCATTCATCCATCCATCCCCCCTTTCTCTCTCTCTTTCTCTCTCTTTCATTCTGTGTACACGCAATTAATCCTCCGAAGGATTTCCCCCCCTTTCATAACGACCAACCGACCGACCAGATTGAACATAAGTTGATATTATTTAGCTCTACCTCGAACTCACGGTCTAACGAGGTAATAAATAGATCGAAGCGGGTGCGCGCGCGGGGGTGGGCAAGGTTTTGAGCTACGGGTATTTATTTAGTGTGAACCCAGATAGGGACAAGGACAGAGCCACGGGCCGGTCCGAAGGGAGCGGGCGAAAACGAACACGAACCCGAACACGAACGAACGAAGTTTCACGAATGGCCTTCCTTTTCTTTACATTCTTTCTTCTTATTCCATCTGTAAACGGCTAGATCGTGCTTAGCGAGTCACTAGATAGGGAATTACGATTGCAGAGAGAGAGAGAGAGAGAGAGAGAGAGCTGTCCATGAAATCTCGCCCATCAGTTCATCAGTTAGTAGCAGTGTATCAACTTTGGTGAATAGTTGTCAAGGTTTGCAGTAATCAATAATCATTCATTCTCCGAGGTCATAAATCGTCAAGTGAAATATTCTAATCTGATTGGCTGGCAGCTCATCTGGATATATCGAGTGAATTTCTAACATCGGCAATCCCCGGTTAGCCATCTAGACGTATGACAAGATCTAGGCCTAGGAATTTTCATCGCTGTCTATCTGAAATCAGGCAACACTACCAAGCAATCTTTGCCAAAAAGCCACTGGGGTACCTCCTAACACACATTTTCCTTAGCTCGTCGATGGAAAGCAGAGCGAGGCCGAAGGCCATGGGGAGGAACCAATGTGCAACGGGGACGTGGGTACAGCCCAGGTCCTGCAACCCTGGGACGAGGGTGAAAATGAGTGCGACGGTGAGCGCAAAGAGGATGGCGGGGAATAGATACCAATTCTGGGTAAGTTTGTTCACGAGAGGCGGGTGGGCGAAGATGCTGAGGTGGCGCGTTCGCAGCCCCATGATGTTGAACCATTGCATGACGACCAGCGTCACGAAGTAGATGCTACTCGCGACCGTGAGGTGATAGGTGACTTGGTCGGTGGTTTGGCCCGGGGGGGTGGGGATGTTACCGAACGAGAACCATAGGCTCCCGAACGAAAGACCGTTGCGTGCCAGGTACCAGTAGCTCATGGCGAAGGAGCTCACGGTTTCGAGCGTACCGATGAGGCCGTACGATTGCAGGAGGAGGCGCCAGTCGACGAGGCGGTCTTTGTTCACGTCGCGAGGAGGGCGAAGCATCACATTTGCTTCCGGCTTCTCGTATGCCAGGACAGTGGCGGCGACGCAATCAGTGAAACAGCAGATGATGATCATAAGGAAACTGGAGAGGACTTGTGGTAGCCCGAAAACCACGCTAGTCATCACAGGCCAGAATTCAGCAAAGGAGCCTGCTGGAAGGAGGTATGCGATTGTCTTTTTGAGGTTGTCGAAGACTACTCGTCCATAGAGGACCGCCTCTGGGATGGCAGAGAAAGATTCCAGGAGAACCATGTCGGATGCTTCAATTGCGATGTCAGACCCTGACACAGGCGCAATGCCAATATCGGCCTGCTTCAGACTGGGTGCATCATTGACTCCATCTCCAGTCATGGCCACCACATATGACTTGGACTGGAATTCCTTGACGATGCGCAGTTTCTGGTCTGGTGTAGTCCTTGAGAAAACTATCTCCGAGTAGTCAGTGGCTAGTATTGACCATTGATGTTCTGAAAGTGTGAGAAGTTCTGGTCCTGTCAAGACAATGGCCCTGTTGACTGTTGGCAGAGCATTGGATTTTGCTTTTCGCGGCTTTGGACTCGACGTATCCCCATAACGAGGGAGATTGTCGACTGAATGCACCTGAGAACCATCAACTGTTATGATGCCACACATGCGGGCAATGGCCTGTGCAGTCAACTTGAAGTCGCCCGTTACCATCATTGTTCGGATCCCCGCTCGTCGCAGAGTGTGAATCACGCTCGGGACTTCATCCCGAGGGGGATCCACAATAGCGACCAGCGCGATCAGAGTAAGCCCGGTCTGGGCTTCCGAGGTTATCTCGCCTTCGAAAGAGTTGTCGTTGGGGTCTGACTTCAAGACAGATGCTGGTAAAGGCTTTCGAGCGAGCAGGAGTACTCGTTTACCTTCATTGGACCAGGCATCTTTGGTACCTTCGATGGAAGACCGCATCCCGTCTCCAAGTTTATGCACGTCACCATCTTCACCAACAAACTTGGTGCAGCGAGGAAGCAAGATATCAGGTGCACCCTTGATCATCAAGAGCATGTCGTGCTCAACTTGGAAGTCCTTTGTTTCGGAAGTACTCAGGGTAGTTGCGACCGCCGTCTGATCAATTGCCGACGATACGCGGAGTGCGAACTTGTTCTTAGAATTGAAAGCCAGATCAAATCGTTTCCGCCACATGTCTCGAGACTGATTGACTGGTCCAAGACTTTCCGAAAGACGAAGGATGGCTTGGTCAGTCGCGTCTGCAATTATCCTGCGGTTGGCCAAAGGAAGGTGATTCGTTGTTGGATCAAACTCGCCAGCATTGCAAACCGCAGACACGACACGCAGTTGTTGAAGTGCTTCCTTTCGCGTTGCTGAGTCGGATTTCTCAACGGAGATATCTTGGGCAGCTTCCAATGCTGTCATGGTGGTATAGCCAACAAGACAGTCGGTCACCACCATTTGATTCTTTGTGAGGGTCCCTGTCTTGTCAGACAACAGCACAGACACTGATCCGAGGGTTTCGACTGTTTTCAAGGATTTGCAGAGAATGGAATTCTTCTTCATAATGTTGGCGGTGATGGTTAATGATGCGGTTAGAGCAATGGGTAAACCTTCGGGGACAAAGGCAATGGCCACACTGACGATGTTGACGATCAATGCTGCAACTGGCATATAGCCTGGATGTTCTTTGCGGATATAACCGGCCCACACTGCAATGACGACGATGTTCATGAGTAACATGAGGGAGACGATAATGAAGACGAATCGCATGATCTCCTTCTGCAGTGTTGTTTGACCTGTGGAAGGTTGGTTGGTCAACTTGGCAATGTGGCCGAAGACAGTGTTATCACCCGTTGATACAACGATGCCAACACCACTTCCTGATGTACAATGCGTGCCTTGCATTCCGATGGATCTTGTTTCGAGATAATTTGGATCTGTGGACACGGCGGAGGCAGCCAAAGGAAGTGATTCTCCCGTCAGGATGCTTCTGTCAAATTTGGCATCCGAAGAAACATCGATGAATCGGATATCTGCCGGAAGTTTGTCACCAGCCTTGAAGAACAAAACATCACCGGGGACCACGTCTGGTGCTTGGATCACTTGTTTTGATCCATCGCGTAGAACATGACATGCTTCAGGAAGCATACCAGTGATACTGTTCATGACTCGTGAGGAGGAGAAGTCTTGCCATGCGTTGAATGCGGCTTGGAGGAGGAACACAGCCACCAACACAATGGCCAAGGCAAGATTGGCAGGAGCTGGTGGACTGCCGAGGGGCTTCCAGGAGATGAAGACAAGGATAGCACCAATCAGCAAAATGGAGCCAAAACCACCAAAGAAATACCCAAACAATTTGCGGCCGAGCTGTGAAGGAGGAGGCGAGGGCACATTGCGCCCGTATTTGGCAGCCTTTTCCTTGACAGCAACGCCGGAGAGGCCTGTATGGGGAGAGGTTTGCAACCTCTCAAAGATATCTTCGCGAGAGATTGTGTGCCAATCAAGGCTTCCGACGTCTACAAATCATCAGCAAGATCAGGAACAAGGCGAAATTTCACTTACCGATGGCTGTTTTGTCTCTCGCATCCTTTACTTTAGCAACATCTTGTTCGCGTTGAGTGGAGATAGTATAGCTCAAGGTGCGATATTGGACAGGAAGGATGATTGCGGGATCGATATTTCTGCGGCCACTGCGGACACTGGAGAGGGAGTGGACAGAATAAGTTGAAGCGGTTCTTCTTAGAGGATGTCCCATATCCGCTGATGATGGACCACCACCAGTTGGATTTTCCTCCTCGTCATCGAAGTATCGAATGCGACGTTTGGCAGCAACCGCAGGTGGAAGATCTTCATCGTCTTGAGAATTTGGATCAACCACAGCAGCATCTTTCTCAAGAATGCTCTCGAAATCGTCGATTGCCACCATTTTGGCGGGAGAAGGGGGAGAGAACGGCACAAAAAGAAGGCCGGGACAGGGCAGGGAGAGAACAACAGAGCGGACAGGAAAGAGGAAGAGAGTTCAAGGGATGGAAAGCACGGTGAACTTGCAGGAATTTATGGGATGCGAGCATTTCGCATGGCTGAATTGCTCTTGACCATTTTGGAGCTCGTGTGCCATAAAGTTCGCTCTCAATCGCATCCTTACGCTGGAGAGGAGCACCACGTGCATACTTGGGTTCCAGAGACCATGAGGACCTACCTAGCAGGGTAGGGTAGCCAGGTGGACATTACCGTGAAGTGGGAAGAAGAAAAATAGAGGGGTGAACAATAGTCGCTCGGTGGGTGAGCCTGAGCTTCGATATCCCAAAGCGCACAGGCCGACAAAGCGTGCCAGGTGCCAGGGGAACAGAAAAACGGATTGTGGCCGCGGCAGCTGGACTGGACTTGACGAATCAAATTAAAATGCCTCAAAATTTAACTCGAAAGAGGCAAGAGGGAATACTCTCGCAGGCACGGCATTCAGATGGCGTTGAATGTAGGTATGTTGAGGTTGTGGCTATGCAAATCAGCCAACCGGTTTCAACTCTGGGGAGGGCAAGGAGATGGCCATGATGATGATGATGATGATGATGATGGGGAGAATGAAATCTGGGAGAGGAGAGGGACGAAGGCTGTGAGAGGACGGAGGGGGCGAGTAGTCCTCCGTAGTTACTCGGACATGGGTTTTCGCTTCAGAGTTTGGAGATTGGCTCCCTGCCAAGCACCACGCCTAATCGACTTTAGGTGCCTGGACGCCTGTTGAGTGGCTGTTGAGTGGCTGCCAAGCGGGGGCTAATTAATTAAAGCCCTAACTAAATCCAACCCAGGAAGGAACCCATCCCCATCCACGCTCTCGCCCTCTGCATCTCATCCCACCTGCCCCAACTTCTTTCTCCACTAATGATGCACCATCTCAAATGCCTCGCGCCTCGTATCTCAGGCTGGCTACCGAGGAACCTGCATATCGTCGTATTTTATAGACCTGCATATAATTCTTGATCACGCTCCTTTCTGAATGATAATCCTAACGCTATCATTCCCAGTTTTTGTGACTCGAGGATTGATTACCCTGAATGACCTGTTCTTAGCAGCGCTCCCCGTGGTCTCCGCGTGGGTACTACAGTCTACAACTAACCAGTTACTCGTCGGTGGATGTCGCGTCCACCCTCAACTCACTATGAGCGATTTATTTTGAATTTCCCTGAGGACACCGCCAACAAACTAACTAACAACCAACATCCATCCATCCATCAGCCCGGCATGTGCAAAATACGGAGGACTGGTGCTCGTAGATCTCTAGAGATCTCTCATCCAGTGCAACTTACTCCAGACTCCTCTTTCACACCGACTCCCATTTCTCCATTGCGTTTTTCTTCTTCTGGCTGAAATGTCAAGCGATATCCACATCCTGAACAGTTACATCCAAATTTTTTCCCTTTGGTTCCTGTCAAAGTTTGAGGCACGAATGTGACATCTCTTCCACCTTCAACACCCAGCCGAGGCAATTGTCCCATCCATCCCATTTGGAGTTGGAGAATGGTATTTAATTATTATTTAGGCAGCAAGGAGATCCGGTGAACTGGGAGCTGTTTTCCAAGTTCCAACGTTCTCCCAGAATCAACAGTAGTGAATTCAATACCTTTTACCTTCTGCCGGTGGTTTATGGCTACCCTCCCCTATGGATTCTCTCAATCTTAGTTATTACCTATCAATCCGACAATCAATGGTGTTGGTGTTGAATTCCCTGAAGGACCGGTCATCCTACCAGCGGATGATATACAAACCTCATCATGAGAGAACCCTGCTCAAGACGGCCTTGCTTCTCCTTTCCTTCAATTAACGAAAAATATATATAGTATAGTGATCGATATACACACACACACACACACACACACACACACACACACACACACACACGAATGTAGACTCTTGCTTGGCGCGTAAAACTCTCTCTCTCTCCTCTTCTCTAGTTAAGGACTACCTCCATTAAATAAGCCATGAGTACAAGACCCACATCGAACCTGCTCACTGTTCACGAGCTCAGTAGATCCCTTACACTCATCCCCTTCCCTTTACCCTTCGAACCACCGTCATCAACAGACAGACTCGTAACAGCACCAGCACCAGCACCAGCACCAGCGCGCCAATCATTCGTGAGCATCATAAGCGCGGCGGTGGCAGTCGCCTCCGCCGTGCCAGAGGCATCGCTCATGGCGGCGGGCGATCTCGAGTTCTCCCTCCCAGCACCAGCAGCACCAGCAGCATACGGATGCGGCAGCTGTAGATTACCCGCTAGCGGCGGGAGCGGGAGGTGCATTGAGGCTTTCGGGGAGGGGAGGGGCGGCATTTGCGGGCTGGGCTTGGCCTGGGCCTGGTTCAGCGGCGTCCAGGAACTTCCTATGGACGTTGACGATGACAGTGTGCCGCTGTTCATGGTCGACGTCGAGCCGATGCTGCTGCCGCCGTTTGTCTGGGTGCGACTGAGGTCGGGCGAGAAGTGGATCGAGTTAAAAGCTGGGCTCAGCATCGTGGGAGTCGGAGTACTGCTTGTCACATACGCATTTATTGAGATCTGGGTTGGAGATGCAGAGAAGGATCCTGTGCTTGCGGGCAGGATCGGTCGTTTTTGTTGCTGGCGCCGTTGTTCATCCGATTGCGGCTGCTGCTGCTGCTGGCCGTGTAAGAAGGGTGAAGGGTAGGCGGAGCTGGTTTGAGATGCCATGGAGGCTTTGCACGAGTCGCGGAATACCCAGTCGTCGTTATTGGCGATGGAGGTGTTGGCCTGATTGGGGTAGTTGACTTTTACTCGGGATCGGTATTCTGGGGGTGGCTCATCTTCCATCTCGTCATCTTCATCCTCGTTATCTTCATCGCTTTCATCGTCATCCCCTTGCTCGTAAATGTTCTGTTTCTCGGACTGTTGATGGTGGGCCTCCTCGCTCATACCTGGGTCTTGGTCGCTGACTTGACCCTGTTTCTCATTTTCTGCCTTGAGCTGAGCGACACAGCCTTCTAGATACTTCACGTATTCGATTCCGGCCTGCAAAATTGCAAGCTTGTGCATTTCCACGCCTTCACAGGCGGGTATCATGTCCTTAAGAACACCGAATTCTTCATTCATCTTGCTTCGCCTCCGTCGCTCGATGATACTGTGAGCGGTCTTGCGAGCAATTTTACGACCTGCAGCACTGGTGGCAGAGGGTTGCTTGCGCTTGGAATTGGTGGCTGTCGAGCCATGAGACGCCGAGGTTTTCGACGTCACTGTGGAAGCCGTAGGGGGCTGATAGCTGGCGTCACTATCTGGGTAAGGATTATTGTTGGAAGATGCCGCTTTCGGCTTCATTTGGATGATCTTCCGTGCGCGACTAGGTGGAGGAGGAAGTGCATAGGCAGAGGAGGTGGCATTTGATCCTGTCGCTATGGACTCGGCAGAGCTGGATTTCACCATACCTGAAGCCGTTCGTTTTTGTCGAGGACTCGAGGTGAGTGGTTTGTCCTTTGGTGATACTGGAGGGGTTCTCTGAACGGTAGTATTGGTGCCACCACGATGAGATGTCGGTTTAGATGAGGATATATGTGACTGGGCTTCGGATCGCAGGGCCGGAGGAGGCAGTGCGAACGAAGATTCCATATCAGAGGGGTGGAGATTTCTTTCTAAGGCTTTCAAGTCGGTGGAACTGCTTGGGGTGGGTGGTGCTTTGGGACGGGGCATGCTGGGGTTGGGGCTGTATGAACTGGATTGCGGAAGTATTCAGAGAAGATGGGATCTCAATCCACAGTCAATCCAGAGTCAAGTTTCAACCTGCCACAATTAAGACGCAACGGTCAAGATTCGAGGCACGCGAGGAATGAAGGTAAGCCTTGAGGAGGTAGAGGGGGAAAGGTAAACAGAGGCCCGAGCATTCAGCGCTCACGAATTTGAAGTAGCAAGCAGTCTGCTTAAACGTGGAACGGAGCCAGACATGCTGAGGGCAAACGCACACACGACGAAGGAGACGTCGAGAGAATGAAACAAGAAGGTCAACAATTTGAGAGCACGTGTGCAAGGAAGTGGATTGTAGAATCGCAAAGATACGGAAAATGGCACACGACACCTTCAGCGTCGGGGTGAGTAGCAGTAGCCAACCAGCCCACGATCCTCCTTTGTGGAATTTGATAGGTGGCCCAAATCGATAAGGTCGGTGCTAGGTCGCAGCCCCCAGCATCTTGGAATTCCGAAACGACACGAGACCAGAAGGTTCAGAGAACGTGTGGGAATGTTGAGAGATGAGAGGTGAAGATGGGAACTGCGGGAGGGGACGAGGTGAAGTCGACACCCAGATGGCAATCGTGCGGAACGGGGGGCACGTGTCGCGGTGTGCCGTAGCTTATTGGTTGGTGAGGTCGAGATAGTGTATGACACGCCATACCATAAATGCACTAGTCTGAAGCACTAGTGCCCAGATAAGTTCTAACTTCAGCATGCAGTTCTGGGAAGAAACGCTCGGTTCTCGGCTAGTACCCAGTAATAATGTTGTCTAGCACAGAGACCTCAATTTGGTTCTCATGTCTTTGCACCGAATCTATTGAGGGTGCGGTCTAGATTGAGCATTGGGGGACTCAAGAGGTGGGTATTGTGTTCGAGCACTCCGTATTCTGCAATCTCACCCCCACTCTACCGTCTGCACTCCTCTAGCCCGTGACATCTTCTCGCCTGCAACCCTGCATTATTCAAGATACGTCAGAAAAGTGGGAGTGAGAGTGGGAGGGGGAGGGGGGGAAACAAATATCTTGGTTTGGTTCGTAGCAATAAATTTCATTTTCGTCAATCGCTCACGCTCTGCTGTGAGAAGGCTAACAGTGGTATAAACGTTACAACAATCCGAACACCTTTTGATATGTGCACTTCAGAAATACAGTGTTGGTGTTCCATGGCTCATCTAAGAGCATGCACACTGCTCTGATCCTTGGCGTCGCCGACGCCGTTCTTTGACTCTCCGTTACTCACTCCACTCGACTTCTCGGGTCGTTTGAAATGTACCTTGAGAGGTTCCCAACTGTGTGCATTATATTCTTTCTGAACCTTTGCACACGTTTTCAACCCCCATTCTGTAACGCCGAGCATCAAGCATGTCTCAAACATAAACGCCATGCTACCCTCACCAACTTTGGTTGGTGGTAACTCCGAAGTCGACGCCTTTTCAAAAGTCTGCATGTCTGGTCCATGCCCACTCATTGTATTATGTAAACTCGCTCCTGCTGGTTGGAAGCCCCCTTTTCCAGCTCCCTTGGCATCATAGCTACCCTGGATGAGGCCCATGAACTCACTCATCGTGTTTCGATGGTACCATGGAGGACGGAAAGTGTCTTCTTGAACCAACCAGCGAGGCGGAAATATGACAAAATCTGCAACTGCAGTCCCCGCACCGTGGGGAATCGAAGGTGCAGTAAGAACGGTAAAAATAGAAGGATCCGGATGGTCGTAAGAGATGCTGCCCACAGGGTTAAATCGACCAAGGTCATACTTGTAAGGATAAAAGGTGCCGTGCCAACCGACAACATCGAAGGGGGTATGGTTCTGTTTGGCGGAGAACAGGTTACCACCAAACTTGCTATACAATGTCCACTCGGTGTTTTCATAGTCCTCCATGAAGTCGGCCACGGGAGTTTGGAAGTCACGCGCGTTGGCAAGACCGTTGGACCCGATTGGACCTAGCTCTGGTAGATGGAAGTGGCCTTGGTAGAGTTCCAGAATGTAGCCTCGAGCTGGCTCATTGTTATGCAGTGAAACGTGATATCGAATGCCCCGAGGAATGACTGCAATCTCATTAGGTCGTACCAGTAGTTTTCCAAGCTCGGTTCGAATGTCGAGCACTCCATGTTGTGCAACAATCAAGAAATCCCCGTCCGCGCTGTAGAACGCGGTCTTTTCCGGCATGGACGTGCCCGTGGCATAGATGTAAATACCCAGTCCTTGCTTCATGGTGGGGTCGCCTGCACCCGCAACCAGATGAAGCGAGTGAATCCATGACACCTCTTTATCAAAGTCAAATGGGTCCCAGCGCAGTTGATTAGGAATCGCATTAAAGTGTGTGCCGAAACTCGGTGTGGGAGAAGTCAAAGACTGCGCCGAGGATGAAGGGACAGGATCGAAGTTTTCGTGGCTTGCAGAAGGCAGGACGCGGTAGAGCCAGGTCTGCAAGTTGTTGTCGCGGGGAGCTGTAAAGGCGCTTCCGGACAATTTCTCATTGTAGAGGCCGTAGGGACATTTCTGTGGCGAATTGGCGGCCAGAGGTAAGGCTCCTTCTATCGCTTCACTCCTGCAGAAACCATGTTAGCTGGATGGTCATCTTCGAGAATCGATGCGGCTGAAGTGTCATACTCTTTGTACCCCCCGAACCCATTCAGATATTCGTACGTGTCGGTCACAGCGAATTGGGTTACAGGCATCGTCGATGGCTTGCTCGTCTGTAAAGGTGTTTACGTTGCGTACTGTTTGATGGAAGTGGTCAGTGGTGGTGCTCATGAAAGAGGGGTATGCAAACGGCAGTGGTTGGAATGCTGCTTGGCAGAGAGCGAGGAAATGCAGACTTACTCGTGAGAGGGGTCTTGTATTTGATGTTGATGTCCTTATTCTCGCGGTGCCTTTCAATGGCTTCTTGCAAACGTTTGAGGCCCTGCATGAAGGGCGGTATTGATATGTGATCACCTGTTGGTAGTCATGAACAGTCAGAACGGAAGACGGAGTGCGGAATCGATACATGAACGGAGTGAGGGATAGTTCCGTGTTGAGGTTTTGTAGGAAATCAAGCCTGCACAAAACTGGGCCAGGTGCAGAAGCAAAGTGGAGCTCTTCCACTGTCTTCGCCCGAAGCGCACTGGGGCGGTCTCCGTCAAGCTGCGAAGTCCGATGAGCCCACCGATGCGCCCATCGGTTTGAGAGCTCGCTAGGATATGGAGGGGCGTGGTGGGAGGGCGACTGTGAGTTGCGACTGGGCAGAGGAGACAGGGATGGCGGATGGAGACGTAAGTTGGGATGGCCCAAGGGTTGGAATTGCGGGATGGGCGCTTGGTGTTGATTTGCAGCACCAAACACCAGCAGAACTCGGACGATCGGCAGGACGAATAACGCACGTTGGCCCAAGCCATCAAGGGCTATTGAGTGCCTTGTGTGTGCCGAGTGAGCCCTGGACGAGTAGAAGAGATGCGTGGGATGGCACTATCCTGCGCTGTCGCAATCTCAACCATCCACGCCCACCAAACGAGGCCAAGGAACTTGCGAGGGTGATGGCGAGAATGACACCGACCCCACTATCAACAACCTTGAGAAGCCGTGATGCCGGGAAACCCGTAATATTGCTTTTGCGATATTTGGTGCTGAGTCGTAGAGGATTGCCAATGTTTAGGCGTGTGGTTGTCGCCAAAGAAAGAGTTCCTTTCGAAGCGAGCGAACGAAATCGCGCGGGCTTAATTTGTGCCTGACTTCGCCCCAAGGAGCAAGATTCAATAGTTATTCGTAGCCTGTAGGACTATTGTGTGCGGGAGTGCTTTTGGTGGCTGGGGAGGGAGTCCTGAGTCCTGAAGCAGCCATTATTGAAACGGGGGAGGCCCGAGGGGTGGGGAGGAGGAGGCCTCAGGGCGCCTCTCACGCACACACGAAACACCCGTGGTGGGCTTGGTTTCCAATCTTAGGCGCCTGGGGGTGTTTTGGAGGGTGCTGTTCTGGGTGCCATGTCGATCCCAACCCGGGCCTCCCTAGCCCGAAGATCACAGCCCTAACTCCTACCGTTCCAGGCGGGTTTCCAAGTTCTGGGAGGGGCTCCTAGGCACTCCTACGCCTGAGTCTGGAGAATAACCCAGGCGGAGAGACAATTGTTCTGGAAGGCCACGGCAGGGATTGACAGGCACCCAGCAGAGCAAGCAAACGTGACAGGATGAACCATGCTGATCCAACGCCCATCACTGCCCGTCGTTTGCAAATAGCCTGAAAGTCCCGATATGCCTTCTTGTTGGATGTTCTTGCTAATAGTTGCTCGTTTCCTGGTTGCTATCCACTGAGCTTCACAGACGGGCCACACAGGCTGTGCGGCCTCCGACGGGCGACCTGTTGGACCACCGGAATTGCGCCTGTGGGTGGTGGAGCGCAGCAGGTTTTGGGGGGAGGGTTAGCTGGCTTGAGGATGCGAGTCCTCCCAGGCACTTCTGGGCGCTGCTGGGCACCGCCCGGCACTGGCGGCTCGGGCGGAATCACACCGAAGGTCCCCAATTCTCTTCACTCCAAGGTCCAACGGTGCCCGGGGGCATCCTGGGCTCCCAACTGTCCTGTTCGACCTAACCGTTGTAGGCATCTGCATCCTCATCCTCATCCCCCCCTCCCACCTCCAAACTCAGTTATCCCAGTAGCCACGGCCAATGCGCGCACATCTATAATGACACCTGGGCAATGGAGAATAACGGGCCTTGTGCAGTGTGCACGTGCTGGCACCCTTGAAGCTAAGGTCGGCATACCTGCTCTCTTTGTCCCTCTTGTTCCTCTTCGTATGAAACATTCATCCTCGCATCACCAGATTCACCACAACAATCTGGCAGCAAAACAAAAATGACCTCATAGACAGAGATGTGCACAATTCACGTTCTGATGCAGGGATTGACTTACCACTGATGGTGATTCTCATCTTGTTTCTTTGCCGTTCTTCGAACATGTCAACGGCCACTTGGATCAGCTCGGATCGTTGCCACCTCGGCACGTATTGGGTTGAGTAGCAACGGCTAGGCATTTTGGCTCCCTTGCGAATGCTGAATCGTCTGAACCGGGGGATTTCTCAGGTAGGTCGACTTTACCGGCCCCCCTGCTGCGGGCTTCTCCTTAAAGGCGGGACGTTACTGTGGTGTGCGATTGTTGTTGCTTTTGCTGTTACTGTTGCTGTTGCTATCGCTATGCTGAACGCGGCTCTGCTTGGAAGAGTAAAGATGAATGCTATCAAGGGAACTCAAAAGCGTGTTGCCCAGAAGGGCCATCTTCAATTTATAGGAATGGAACAAACTGGGGGAAGCGCGTGCGAAGAGATGAGGAGGTCCTCAGGATACAAGGTTTGTGATTCTGTGGTAACTATGCTGATCATCTCCGTTAAAACTCGAGGGGAAAATAAAAAACAATATTTCGTCGAGAAGGGAGGATGGGCCATTGTGTTTGCTTATTTTATTTTTTACTTTTGGGCTTCCTGCCAAAACTTTGGAAATTGAAAAGCTGGACCAAAAGGTGAAGGGCGCGATGCTGGTGCTCGAATACAATTACATACTCGACAACTGTCAACTGCTGTGCTGTGACACCGAACAAAAATATCAATACTATCAACCCGCAGGATTTGATGCTCCTTGCAAACCAAACCAAACCACGCTTGAAGGGCTTTCTTTACCTGTCAAGCTGGATTATGCAAATTCGACCATACTTGACCCAGAGTCGTTTCAACCCACCGGGTAAGTAATCATGGCTCGACCCCTAAACACGACCCAGTTTCCCCAACCATTACAAATCCTTTGTCCTATTGTCGCTGTCATTAATCCATCTGTCGAGAGCTTCCTTGTTTCTGATGCGAAATCCAACCTTGAACGGCTTCGGTTCAGTGGTCAGGGCTGTGGGAATACTGTTACACTCCAAGGCATCCAAGACGGGCCAGTCCGATGACTCCTTGGCTGGAACGAATTCAAATGCCACAATCATCCTCAAGAAAGCCGTGTAGATCTCCCGGTTGGCCAAGTGGGAACCGACACACATGCGTGACCCAGCTCCGTATCCATAGTGCGGCGTCCCACTGCCCTCTTGATCGTTCAGATATCTCTCGGGGATAAATCGCGCAGGGTCCTTGAAGTGGGTCTCGTCATAATCCGCTGCCCAGGCGTTCATGTAGAAGACACTGCCCGCTGGAATCACCGTGTCGTTGTACTTGATGTCCTTGATGCTGGTTCGTGGAAGGCAGATCGGAATCACCGTGAAATAACGGAGGATTTCTTTCGTGAGCGCGGTGATGTAAGGTACCTTTTCTTCAACCAGGCATTTCTCCCACGCTTCGCCATCATTGGGATACACCCTCATGATCTCCTCGTATGCCTTCTGTTGGATCTGCTTGCCTTCAGGAGAAGCCAGATATCCAAGACCCATGATCATGTTGCCTGGGACGGTGTCAATGCCAGCAGAGACCATGGTGAGACAGATTGATTTGAGCTCCGCATCGTTCAAGGTTTCCTCGGGATCCTTGATAATGTTGCCGGTGATACAAGGTCGGTCGGTGCCCTTGGCAATGCGATCCTTGAGCATGTTCAAGAATGTCGTCAAATACTTGTCGCGTCGCTCACGATACTCGGCAGCAGACTTGTTTTGTCGGGAGATGAATGGCAGCCGAAGAAGCGGGATGTAATCCTGCCAGTTATTGGATGTGCTTCGGAAGTTGGAAACCACTCTCTCCACATGGACGACTGCAAAAGGGGGGTTAGCACGTGTGTCCTTCAAGATAAGATCTTCAGGGCTCCTGACCTTCTCTGAGAAGTTCCTGATCAATACCTCCGTCGATTCTAATGCCATAGTTCAAGGTCAAGCTGGTGTTCAGAGCAAATCGATGGAAGTATTTTCGAGGGTCCAAGTCGACGGTGCCATTCTTGGAATCCTTGTACATGTCCTTGATGGCAACACAGCTCTCCAAATCAATAAAGGGCATGTAGCTCTGGACAGCAGGTCGGTTCAATGCAGTGGCTGCCACCTTGCGTCGACGCTTGCAAGACTCATCCCATGGAGAAGTGCCGATGGTGAAGCCCTGGCTGCTCGACACCACACTGTGGAAGGTGTAGAGCGTTGGCCGAGAGATCAAAGATGACTGGTTGGTGATCCAGAAATGCTTGACTGATTCAAATGTATTGGCCCAGATGATACGACGATTTCCCAAGCGGGTCTGGAAGACTGGCCATCCGTAATCCTTTGCCCATTTGGCGCTGACTCTGGCATGATCCTGACCGAGTTGCAGGAGGTTTCCAAACAGAGGCACGCCGGGTATCTCAGGGAGCCCCTTGATCTTGGGCTGGTCGGTAGAATTGAAATAACGAATTAAAAAGTAACCCACGCTCAAGATGAGGAAGGATAGGGTCGTTGGCGACAAGGAGAACAACATGTTGGCGGAATGTCTGCACCAGTGAATTCAAGTTACCTCCTTTAGTGGGCTGGTCCGATGTTCTTCGAGGCTTCCTGGCTCCGCTGGGGAAGAACCGACGGAATAGCTCGTGGTGTCAAGCGTGGAATCCTGAGTCAAGGGGTTCTGTGTTGAAATGTGTCACGTCGACCTTGTCGTTGGCGTTCACTCAATGACGTAGCCCGACTGAGTTATGCGACGACTCTGCACTTCCAACGAAAGTCGATCAGATGAGGAGTCCGAAGGCTCGTTTGGAGGGATATCGCAATAAGTACCTTTCCCTATTCCTGCTAAGATGGACTTGTGACTATATAACGACGTCCCAAGGCAAGAAGGGAGCGGATTACATCTGGAGGTTTCTCGGTCGAAGCTCGAGGGTCATGTTTACAACAGAACAAATCCACCGCTTACCGTCGGTGCCTTGAGGATGGACCATGAGTCGTCCAATCGATATCACTACGTAAGAGGGGTTTCATTGCGGAGGACGGAGGAGGGGTCTGGGGAGGCTGCCTTCGGGCTGGGTTGCGATGTGAGATACGACGGAATGCGCCCGCCCTGGCCCCCCTCTCGTGCAGTAGCTGCATCTCTCCGGAGTCCCTCGGTGGCAGGCCTATGATCTATCCCATTGATGAAGGGATACTGTGGAGAATGCGGCTATCTGGGGTAGCGCATGAAAATCAACATTCCAGACACAGTGATTGGGCCAGACATCCGGAAGTAGACTTATCTCGATACCGAGGTGCGGAATTTGGGCACCAGATGTTTTTTCTATACGCCTCCCTACAAGCTAGCTTGGTATGCACAATCTTTTGAGACACAATGAACCACAGTCCCAAATCTATTTTGCCAAAGTTGGGTGTGATTGCGGAATCAGATTTTCGGTGCAGGCAGAATCGTGCCCGAGCATTCACCGAATCCCACCAGTCCGCTCTCCTCGTCGCCGGACACTCCGTACATGGTGATGTTGTCTCCATCCTGAAGGAACTTCCGCTCTACTCCACCATTCAGCTTGACATTTTCCTTGCCGCCTTTGCTCAACTCTAATAAGCTGCCTTCGGTACCTGCGTCTGGCCCACTGATTGTCCCGGAGCCTAAAAGGTCACCAACACCCATCGGGCAACCACCGATTGAATGGTGAGCAAGCATTTGGGCAAATGAAAAGAGGAGATTCCTTCCGTTGGAATTGAGGATGTTGGTTGTTTCCCCTCCTTCCGCTGTTGGTGCCTTCTTGTTAGTCCTTGCGATGCCATGTCACTGAGAAGGTTGGTGGAACTTACGTGTGATATCAACCTGTAGTCGAATATCGTAAACATTGTTGGCTTCCTTCTCTTGAAGGTATGGGAGCAAATCATTATCGTTCTTCAATCCCGTAGTTCGGAATGGCTCCAATGCGTCTGTCAGCACCACCCAAGGGCTGATGGTGGAACCAAAATTCTTGGCCAGGAAAGGACCTAATGGAACATATTCCCACGCTTGGATATCTCGGGCCGACCAATCATTGAGGAGGACAAACCCGAAGATATGCTCTGCTGCCTCGGCGATGGGGATGTTCTTTCCCATTGTGTTTCCTTTACACAGGAATGCGCCAAGCTCTAATTCGATATCAAGACGCCTGCATGCGCTAAAGATTGGGACTTTAGTTGCAGCCGCGGGATTTTCCAATATCTGGCCGTTTGGTCGCGTAATGGGCGTGCCTGACACCACAATCGATGATGCACGGCCGTGATATCCCACCGGAAGATGCGTGTAGTTTGGTTGGAGAGCGTTGTCGGGTCCTCGGAAGAGACAGCCAACGTTGAAGGCATGGTTCTTCCCAGCATAGAAATCGGTGTAGTCACCAATTTGCATGGGAACATGGAGAGTGACTTGATCTCGCTTAAGCAGTGCCTTTTCTTGCAGGCTGCTGTTGCTCTTCAATACCTCTGCGTACGAGGTATTTTCGGCAAAGACATCTTGGAGATACTTCCTCACCGATCTATGAACGGGGCGTCCAAGTGCTGCAAAGTCATTCAGGGTCGGCTGGGAGAAGACCGAAACGTCAATTCCGAGAGACGAGAAGGCCCCCGACGCTGAGAATTCCTGGAGATCCAGCACATGGTCACCAATGGCCACGGCAGGTCGCCGACTGGAATTTGACGCCGTTGAGATGATTCCAAAGGGGATGTTGGCAAGTGAGAAATGACTCGACGTGGGAATTGTCAGCCATGACTTGAGGGCAGGCATCTTGCTTGGTTGAGGCTGATTTTCTTCTGGCTGATATGACTAGGTATGCTGTACTGATGGTTAGATGTGTGGTCTGATCAAAATGTTTACTTTTCTCTGGTACTTTACGGTCGTGGTCGTTGTCGTGAACCTCTGGTGGAGAATAGCATTTGATCGGAGCAATTCCGTCATATGCGCCCCAGGCAAAAGATCAAATGCGTTCCGCGTCACGTGCACGGCCCGGCTTCGTCCAAGACTTTCGCCTTGCGTCTGTGAGGAGCATTTTGCTTTTCTAAATATCCCTTAATAGCCGGGGACTGCTCTATTCACAAATCGCACAGGTGAATAAGAAAGTGTTGCTCTGCGGATTCGACCTTGGGCTGGGTTGAGCCTCGTGCCCCCCACTGTGCGAGGAGCGCTGCCTCACTAAAATGTGGCCACCACAGTCAACAATCTGACACTATTCATTTTCAACTTGAACTTATCCTCTGATGCTTCCACCTCGGTGCGAGGATTGAGCTCCCTCGATTAATTCAAGCATATTCCCATGTGAAGCAAAGATTGGAGGCCGTCAGTCACGGTGCGCACATGGGGATGACAACTTCCCGGGCGGGTTGCCGTTCTGGGCGATTGGCATGACGTCTTGCTGGGGACTGAACGGAGATACTTTCGGTGGATTGGAGATCGCCCATCGACAGAAAATTGAAGGAATCATGACGATAACATGAACACAGATAAGGCGAGAATTTTGATTGCTTCGTCTTGACGCCGTCCTTCCTTGAATCGACCCTACAGTGCGTCGTTCGTTGTATCGATACCATGGTGAACAAATCAAGTTATTCAACTCCAAAGTGGTGGAAGGAGGCCGTCATCTACCAGATCTATCCTTCGTCGTTTCAGGACAGCAATGGAGATGGCTGGGGAGATGTCAGGGGGATTACCTCCCGTGTCGACTACCTGAAAGACTTGGGTGTCGACATAGTATGGACGTCTCCAATCTACAAATCTCCGCAGGCGGATATGGGCTATGACATTGCCGACTACAAAGTGATCGATCCTATATATGGCTCGATTGAGGATGTGGACGATTTAATCTCCGAATTGAAGAAGAGAGACATGAAGCTGATGATGGACCTCGTGGTCAACCACACTTCAAATATGCATGTGGGTTTCAGCTTTCTTTGGATGTGAACATTCGCCGACCCCCACATCCGCCCTCGACTTTAACTGACGGCAGGATCAACTAGGACTGGTTTCTCGAGAGTCGATCCTCCAAAGACAGTCCCAAGCGAGACTGGTATATCTGGAAGCCACCAAAGTCAGTGAGCGCTGCCGGTACCCCAGAACCTCCCAACAACTGGGCACAGATCCTCGGAGAAGCCAATTCAGCGTGGACATACGATACCGAGACCGGCGAATATTATCTCTCGGTTTTTACACCTGAGCAGCCAGATCTGAATTGGGAGAATCGTGAAGTTCGAGAGGCAGTCTGGGATGTCATGAAATTCTGGCTCGAGCGAGGGGTCGCCGGCTTCAGGATGGATGTGATCAACATGATATCCAAAGTTCCAACTTATCCCGATGCACCCATCGTGTTGGATCCTGCAAGTCATCAATACCAGCCTGCAACACAATTCTTTGTCAACGGGCCCAAGTAGGTTTCATTGCTATCGCTGTACCTGCGATCTCACTTGCTCTAACAATGACGTCAGGCTCCATGACTACCTACGAGAAATGCATCGTGAGGTCTTATCCAAGTACGACACCATTACAGTCGGCGAAATGCCCGGTGTGTCTGACGAAAATGAGATCCTCCGCACAGTCGGTGCCAACGCGGGCGAACTCAACATGATCTTCATCTTCGACCTGGTTGACATCGACAAACCAAATGTGCGGATGGCCCTGAGACCCTGGGACGTGAGGGAGATGAAGGCGATCATCAGCCGATGGCAGAGGTGCATGATCGAGCGTGATGGCTGGAACTCGGTCTTCATTGAAAACCACGACAACCCACGCAGCGTGACCCGATACACGGATGACAGCGATGAACTCCGCGACAAGGGTGCCAAACTGCTCGCGCTGATGCAGACCACCCTTGGAGGCACACTGTTCGTCTACCAGGGTGAAGAAATCGGCATGCGCAACGCCCCGACCCACTGGGACATCGATGAGGAATACAAGGACATTGAAACGATCAACTTCTGGAAGAAGTGTCAGCAGATCTACAAAGATAAGCCGCAGCAGCTCGAGCACGGTAAGAAGATTATCCACATGAAGGCAAGGGACCACGCCCGCACTCCCATGCAGTGGAACGACCAAAACAACGCTGGGTTCTGTGATCCCAGCGTCAAGCCCTGGATGCGCATCATGGACGACTCCGCACAGGGCATCAACGCCGAAACTCAGATCAAGACTTCCGACCAGGACGGCGACCAGCTCTCAACCTGGAAATTCTGGCAGCGTGGCGTGAAAGACCGCAAGGAACACGCAGATGTCTTCGTCTATGGAGACTTCCAGGATCTCTCGCCAGAGCACCCGAGCATCTTCGCCTACGGCCGGACCGCCGCCGTGTCGGGCGAGCGGTGGCTTGTCGTGTTGAATTTCTCGGGCCAGGACGTCGATTGGGTGCTACCCGAGAGCCTGACGGTGGAGATTTGGGCGTGCAGCAACTATGTCAGGGGACAGCCTGAGAAACCGCGGCAAGGCCAGATACGATTGAAGCCCTGGGAGGGCATCCTAGGGAGGTGTAAGATGGTGTGAGCGAGTACCGAGCAGAGCATGAGCATGCGTGACTTGCTCTTCAGACATTTTCATCCTCGTCGTCCTATTTTTATTTTGCGCTGGACGAATCTACCAATCGGCCAATGGAGGCTTGTTTGGGATGTTTAGAACTAGACGCAGCGATCCCAGAAAGAACTATTGATTGCACCGAAATTTCGGGGGGCGAAAAGGACGATTTCACATGCGTGTTGGAAATTTGGAAGGACATGTGGACTGATGACCGTTGCACAAGATACATGTCATTCGAATGTTTCTCGCTTATTTACCGATATTTATCGACGATTGAGCAGTTTCGGGAACCTGCCAATGCCATGTTCCCCGTATTCTGGTCATTCGGCAAGGTGCCTCGGCCGGAAGGCTGTGCGTGTCCAGTTCCAGACGGTAAATATCAACCCCCCCCCCCCCCGTAATAACAGAGGCCCATGTCAAAAGATACCTTTATGGGGTTATAACATTTCTTGGGCGGTTCTGTTCACTGGCGCTGAAATTGATTTGTCGACGCACATGGC
>Ga0105239_10001918_pt1 | contig 27101 bp, 30 predicted proteins | sample KBSC44metaG_FD_92761 | JGI IMG/M metagenome (GOLD analysis project Ga0105239, IMG submission 92761) | Corn rhizosphere microbial communities from Kellogg Biological Station, Michigan, USA - KBS C4-4 metaG | ecosystem: Host-associated > Plants > Roots > Rhizosphere > Soil | place: Michigan, USA...
AACAACAACAACAACAACAACAACAACAACAACAACAACAACAACAACAACAACAACAACAACAACAACAACAACAACAACAACAACAACAGGCAGCACGTCGCAAATCCTCATCTGGTTTCCCTTCTAGCGCTAGCCTCGATGTTGGCACCCTCACCGATAAACTCAGCAAGTTCACAATATCCAAAAAGGCCAAGAAACTCATCGGGGTAGGCGGCGGGTTGCTTGTCGGCAGCTTGATCGGGAGTGAGATTGGTGACATAGGCGAGGGTATTGGTGGCTTGTTTGGAGGAGGGGGCGATGGGGAGGGTGGGGGAATCTTTGGCGAGTTAGGGGAGGGAGGCGCGGGAGGCGAGTATGGCGCAGAGAATGGCGCGGTGGGAGACCAAATTCCTTATGGAGGCCAACAGGGTCCTACCGCTCTGGACTGGATGGGGCAGGACTATATGCACGGAAGTACTATGTCAGGGACGTCATATTTGCAAGCCTAGGGAGGGCAATCTTCTTCCCTGCTCAAGAGATGCATGATGCCACGGGTTGGGTTCTGCCGAGTTTATTCAAGTAGCAAGCGTCCTTGAGCAAGGAAGGGCCTGATGTGGAAATGAACCTGTCCTTCCCTGCTCGTCGGTTATGGTGACAGGCAGGCGTATAACATCTTATTAACTGCAAGCCAAAATGGTAGAGGACCCTTCCTTTCACCAGAAGCCCTACGATTGATATCAAGTAGACCTAGGTCATTCTTGTAATTGAGTACGAAGGAAGAGAGAAGACGATCGTCGTCAAGGGTAGCAGACATTACTAGAAGCTATCGAAATGAGGCCACGCTAAGATGGATTTGAAGACTTCTGGGCGTGCGCCAACGCAAGGCATACCATACCAATTAAATACTAAGGCTTAACTAATGATATCCTTCGTCTAGAGAGGTCCGTTAGAAAAGTGCGGCACACTTAGGAGGAAGAACCAGCACACATATCCGAATATGGTAAACTATCCGTGTCAAGATACAGTGGATTGTAGTGGAGTTTGTCAGCGTCTTTAGATATTAAATATTCAAAAAAAAAGGAACCTTATTCTCATACAAATGTTAAAGGAATTTGTATCAGCCTCCAGGGCTAAATTATTCCTTCCCAGCCTACTACAAATTGATACACCACGATGTCTCTCGACCTGAAAGAACTGGTTCTGCCCAGGCCGGGTAGAGCACCCAGTTCACCAAGGCCACCGATTCAAGGCCCGGGCGAGGCGGTCTTCGTTGAGGCCTTCGGCGCGCTCCTCCCACCCGCTAAATATCTGAATACAGACATTGGAAAAGCGGCATACTATGAGCTGCCCCCTTCCTCTCCCGGAGGAAGCCTGCACATACCCGACCGCGTGCTTCTTGTTCACGGCATACAAACTCCAGCTCTGGGCATGTTACCGCTCGCACGCGCCCTGCAAACATCGTTTCCACAGGCACATTTCGTGTTGTTTGACCTCTGGGGTCATGGTCTGAGCGATGCGCCTGTTGTACCACACGACGCAAGTTTGTTCCATGGATTGATAGACACTCTACTGGATCACTTGCAATGGCCTTCCGCTCACCTCGTGGGATATTCTCTAGGCGGTGCATTGACAATAGGATATGTGGCCTCGCGGCCATCACGGGTGCAGAGTTTCACTCTTGTGGCGCCCGCCGGGCTCGTTCGCTCTTCAAATTTCACCCCAGAACAACATGGCCACTTGCGCGGTGACGACGAGGCTGCAGCACGAAAGTGGATTCTAGAATTCCTCGAGGGTGGCGCGCTGGTCGTGCCCGCGGATTGGAAGGAAAGAGTGAACAGGGGCGAGGTTGTGGCTGAAGCGGTGAAAGAGTGGGAAATACGTGAGCACTCTGGGCATCTAGCCTCAGTGGTTGCAATTTTTAGAGACGGCGGCGTCATGGACAACGACGCCGAGTTCGCCAGAGCGGCTCGTACTGGCATCCCATCGTTTGTGGTCTTAGGCGAACTGGACAATATATGCAGCGAACAGCAACTTAACGAACTTGGCTTCCCAAGCGTCGCTGTGGTTCAGCACGCTGGACACGGTGTAGTCAGGGAAAATGTGCCTGACGTAGCCCCATTGATCAGTGACTTCTGGATGAAACTCAATGGGGCCAGTAGCGGCTAGAATAGACGGTGGAGGGGGAAAGCGGCCTGATATAGAGGAATGACTCACATTTCCCCTGGTGTTTATTTATGAGGCGGAATCGCCGTGTCAAGGGAATTGGACTGTCGTCGAATGATACGCTTCAGCGAATAAATTTTGATAGCGCATTTGTGCCACCAACCAGGAAGCCGTCCGTGATGATTACTTATTACTCGGTCCCTTCTAAACTCTGAAGCATTTTTGAAGCGAGGTTTTAGGCGCATCCACTGAGAACCCCAGTTCGTTTAACTCACGCTTGTCCTTGTCGATCCTTCAAGCCCCTTGAGCATCATAATATTGGCAGGGCACTCGTCCGTGAAGAATTGAGAGGCCATAAGCCACATCGCCAATGGCCATTTTGGGGGAACGAGGTCATAAGCCATATTCGAACCGACCCAATGGATCGCATTGAATTTCAGAAGGATTGCATGCTGATACCAGGGTTCTGCGCCATCCTGATTATCCTTTGCGTATAACTTGCCGTTATTCAAAGGGATGGAAACTCCGTCTCTCTAAATGAGGACGATTCATCCACCCTGGCTAAGACTGGCATCGAACTTGTGTCATACTAGCGAAAATGGCTGTCCAAGGAATATCCGCAGAGTTTCCTTTTGCTAAGAAAAGAGTGTCGATTCTTGACTCGTCCATGGCGTATATTGACACAGGAAACACCGCTTCAACATCGCCAACTATAATTTTCATCCATGGTAATCCCACCTCTTCATATATTTGGCGCAACATCATCCCTTATCTTTCGCCGATCGCAAGATGCATCGCACCCGACCTTGTCGGCTTTGGTGACTCAGGAAAGATGCCAGGAAACACGTACTACCTCCGCGACCACGTGCGATATTTCGGCGAGTTCATGAACACAGTTCTCCCAGACAATACCGACCAAGGGAAGCTTTTCTTTGTGTTACAGGACTGGGGTAGCGCAATTGGGTTCGACTGGGCGAGCCAAAATGAGGAAAGGGTAGCTGGTCTTGCATTCATGGAGTTCATACTTGCGGGAATGAAATTAGCCAACCTCCCACCCAGTGGGCAGATATTTCGGGACTTCCGGACAGAAGACATGGGTCGGAGACTCATCATCGACGAAAATATCTTCATCGAGATCATTCTTGGCAAGTCTGGCCGTGTTGGACGGGGTCTTACTGAGGCGGAAATGGTGCATTATAGAGCTCCGTTTCTCGACCCAAAAAGCCGTGAGCCGATATACCGTTTTCCCAACGAACTGCCATTCGATGGCCACCCGAAAGACGTTGACGAACGAGTGCAGGCATACTTTACTTGGTTGATGACGACCGGCGTACCGAAGCTGATGTTTTGGGCAAGTCCAGGAGCGTTTATATCTCCTGAGGCGGCTAAGAAGTTGGCAACACAGATGAAGAATCTGAGGAGTGTAGATATAGGTCCTGGAAGCCATTTCCTACAGGAGGTGAATCCACATCTCATCGGGCGGGTAACGAAGGAATTCGTAGAGAGGATTTGGGAAGAACTGTAGAACTCTAGAGGTAGCTTTCGTCATGATGCTCCTTTCTCCTCCTGTCCGCAATTTTTGCCAGTAGAAGTCTTATGTCGTGATAAAATCCAGAGAGTTCGAACTATGGCAGCTGAGGACGGTATGGTACAGCTCCACTCCGTACTCCCTGGGGGTGGAGTTTGAATGGTTTGCCACCGTTCAAGACGTCCCTGCAACCAGAGTTGCTCCAGCTGCAAGAATATTTGGTAGGTCTATCTCGAGGGAGTATTGGAGGCCGTGCTAATCGAAAAACCAGACAGTCATTCGTTGTTGGCGTCTACTAATGGTTGGTTGTGTGGTTGGTCATGGTTTGCATTCTTTAACCTGTTCTCCTGCTTCCTTGGCCGGAAAGTTAGATTATTCCCTGCCTATGGATATTCTAACCTACATCCAATTCAGCCTTTTGATTTCTTGAACCGTATATGAGGGAATTTGTGATGTCCTGTGTTAAGGGCTTTGGGTCCCACAGTCCGCTCCTCCCCGCTTGACCTACGGAACTTCTGCGGACAGGAGCGGAGGAATTGTTTTTCGCCACTCCCAGCAAAGAATATCGAAGATGATACAAAATACTGGATGTCCCCGATAATTTGGAAGTGGAAACTTGTCAACTTATTTGCACTTCCTTCATTGAATCACTGTGGCTGCTCCTAAAATATGCCGAAGCTCGTCTGGCTAGTCACTGGTTGTTCGTCCGGGTTTGGCGAACAGTTTGTACTCGATATTGTCGCGCGGGGAGATAGTGTGATTGCCACAGGACGTAATTTCGACAAGATCAAACATTTGAAAGAGCACGGAGCTGCAGTACTGAAATTGGACCTTACCGATCCGCAAGAAACCCTGAACAAAGTCCTGTCAGAGGCCATCAAGATCTATGGTAGAATTGATGTTCTCGTAAATAATGCTGCCTACATTTCAATAGGAAACTGGGAAGACCTCGAGTAAGTCCGGAACACACGTCGCATTGATTAGTTTAGCAATTGAGCTTGCACTAGGTATGATGACCTGACAGCGCAATTTGGCACGAATGTGTTTGGTACCTTCAAGGTGACAAGGGCGATTCTACCATATTTTCGATCTCAAGCAAAAGGAACAATTGTTTTCATAGGTTCTCTTTCTGGTTGGATTGGACACCCTGGTTGTGGTGCCTATGCTGGTTCGAAATTTGCTCTTGAAGGTAAGCCACATCTGTTGGGTTCTCAACCAAGTGCGCAGGGTGCTGAAATGTAACGAATAGGAATGATAGAGGCTCTCAACCAAGAAGTTGCGCCCTTCGGTATCAAGACTCTTCTAATTGAACCAGGGAGATTTCGAACAAACCTATTGTCCGCTGGCAAAATGAAAGTCAGTTCATCTGGTATACCCGACTACGCGGATTTCTCTAAAGCCCGCCTCGAAGGGCTAGCTAAGGAAGATCAGCATCAGCCGGGAGATCCAAGGAAACTTGTCAAGATTATTCTAGATGTTGTGAGGCAGGAGGGCGTGGCAAGCGGCAAGGGCGTGCCGCTGCGATTGCCTCTTGGAAACGATGTGTACACGGATATGAAGGCCAAATGTGAGGAAACATTGAAACTCCTGATGGACTGGGAAGCAGTCATACAGAGCACAGACTACTCAGAATAGTGCTTCATGTTCAAAAATTGGATGTCATCCACAGGCACCTCATAGAATTAGGCCTCGAGTAACTCTTATAAGCTACCGGAAGAGCTATATCATCACGTAATCATCTCATGATTTGGCAATCGTTTCCACTGAGTGATGGCAAGTCGTGAACAGAGAATTGGCAGTCTAGGTGAGAATGACAGCGGAGTACTGCTTCCACTCTGTTAAGCCGAGTTGGATGAACTTCGACGAAATCTAGGGCCGAATTTATCAAGTCAGTGTTCATTCTTAATCCCTGTCAGCCTCCGCCATACAATGACTAAGTTGCTAGAAACCAACGAGATTGTATTTCTGCATGCTGCGCTCCAACTTCGAAGCTACTACCTTTAGAACGCTCACCCAGAACCTCGGTCAAAGAAGGCATTTTGAAAGCATATCGGGCTGCCCTCAGCCTCATCAGGAAATGCCAGCAAGAAGAAATGGAGTCAAGACTGCTCACTTGTGGCCCTTTCTTGTTCCAAAGAGGGCTCTGTGTCGCCTGTACATTTGCATTGAAAGTTCTTCCACGTGGATACGCAGACCTAGTCGACGGAGAAGAAGGGCGAAAGGCATTTGATCTCGGCCTATCACTCATGCGCAAGTGTTCGCCTGAAGACAATGACCTTGCCGAATCATGTCAGAAGCCACACCAGGCTGGACGGGAGGGATGCCTGGGGTAGATATTGATCTGGTCGATGAAAGGATCCAGGAGTGGCTCTGGAATGGCGGTGGACTCTCGAGCCTGTTAGCGATGGATCTTGACACCATGGATCTCCCATTGGGGCATCTGGGCAGTGGTCAGAACCTGGTTATCATGAAGGAAACTTAAACAGGAAAAAAGGAGCTCGGGAGGGAATGTGTAATTTGTTTGTTTGAGAATCTGTCAAATTGAATCATCGCGGAAAACTTCCAGTTGACAATATCGCTGATTTAACGAATACAAATTGTATCGAAGCGTTAGTCCATACAAGTAAATAAAGCAGAAGCGCGGGCAACCACTGCTTCAATGACTGGAAGAGCGGCAAGGCTGAGATCTTGACACGTGACGCCAAGCATCGCTAGCTTCTCCGTAATAGGCTGCGCATAAGGCGGCAAGGCATGCAAGTCCGAACATTTTGATTCGAATCTCCAAAACTCGAACCGCTGGTGGGATATTCGGGCAAAAGCAACTCGCAGCTGTCAAGTCGACGAGGACTCTTTGCCACCCTTCCACTACATGTGAACCTGAACCATTGCGCACGACTCTTTCGTCTCGTCACGGCATCACTCCCTCTCCGCGTCGCACCACCAAAATCCTCACCACCCACCGTAAATTCGCCCCAGATCGTCCAACATGCCTCAAGCGCAACCCGAACTCAAGAAGGTACACCAGATCCTATTTCAGACCCTCCCTTGTTGATTCAACTCCATGGGACAGTTCATAGCTGACCGCGCGTGGTATCTCTCTCTACATAGTACATGGAAAAGCGGCTATTCGTGCAGCTGAACGGCAATCGCAAGGTCATCGGCATCCTACGCGGGTACGATGTGAGTATTCTCTCTCCTTCCTTCCATATTGAAAACAATACCCGTTACCACCTTTATATATAAACACTTGTGATGCGCAATGAGGAAACTACCAGGAATCTGTGCAAAATATCCATGTCATAAAATGAATGCGACGCAAGGAGGAATGGTGGGCTGGGATTTGCGTTGGCTGGTGGGGGAGGGGATTTCCCACGCTCTACACTTTCCATGTTCATGAAAGACAAGGGATCAAGCTGACGTGTATTTAAACATCACAGGTATTCTTGAACATCGTGCTCGACGACGCAGTGGAAGAGAAGGCAGGCGGCGAGCGCGAGAGGCTGGGCATGGTTGTGATCCGAGGAAACTCGGTCGTCATGCTTGAGGCCCTGGAGCGCATGGGCGATGATCGTAGATGAGTGATCGCACTCATACTGAATACTGGCTTGGTGAAGGGAGGGAGAGATGCTATCACGATGCACGCACTTCTTGGGGAACCCCCTTCGAGACTACTTTACAGTGTGAGTCTCAGGAGACAATATGTTGTGTTGTTACAAACCAGCTATGGGGTATCTTTGCATTCCTTCCTCCGCCGCAAGTTCTGCCCTGCACGATTACATGTGGCAGCCAGTCCTTGAACACCCGGTTTTGTCCAACCCCTCCTAATCCAAAAACTAAAGATAATAAAGAGCTTTACGACGGTTTCGGCGCTGGTTTGAATTTCAGCACCACCCGACCAGGCTCGGTACTTGGAGTCCGCACAGGCTGTGGTGGAGGCGGAGGAGTAGGAGTATGAGCCGAAATCTGGCTTGAACCAGCGCTATTGCTACCACCGCCACCTCCGCCACCTGAACCGAATTTTAGCTTCAATTTTACGCCACCTCCACTATGAGGGGGAACTGAGGGAGTAGGGGCAGCTCGTGGCATCGGTGGCGGGAGCACATTGTACTGGGAATGACCATTGACAGGCAGAGGAGGTGGTTGCCATTTGCCGGCCTGGGACTCAGAGGCTGGACGCCATTTTGGTACCATCTTCTGTCTGACTTTGAGGGTCCGTGAGAACTTCAGTTTTCCCTGTAGACATATGTTAGCTCAAATAGTCCGCAAATAACGAACAACGCCAATTCCAAGCTCACCTTTCCTTGGTTCTCTACTTTCCAGTACCTTGGCAGGTGTAGAGTAACCTTCATCTCGTCGACAGGCTCGTACAGTAGACGACAGAAATCAATGGTTGTCTGAAGATCTTCCAGCGTAATCTGGTCATAGGATATTGCGTTCCATATTGCTGCCTTAAGTGCTTGGTCCTCACCGAGCTCTTTCTTCAAAGCTGCAATCGCCCCCTCAATGGTAGATCGTCTAGCGATGTCTTTCTGGCGGTCATCAACAAGTGCTGCTGTGTCTTCAATGACAAGGCCCTCACTACCCTGAGGTTGAGCAACATTATTGCTTTTAATGCCAATGGCGCGCTTGCCAAGAACGTTACCAAATACACGCTGTAAGCCCTGACGGATCCAAGGTGACGAGTCTGCAACCATACAGTACAGAATATAACGAAGTATCGATGGGTTATCGATGATGTTTGGTGTGACGAGAACCTTGTACGCTGCTTGGCGAAGCATGTCGTAGTTTCCAGGCCGTGTGTATTGCAAAAAGTGGAGAGGTGAGAATTGGCTGATGCCCGCGGCTGCAAGCATGCCCTGGCATTCGAGGGCAGTGCGAGAATAGAGATTCTGGTAAGAACTTGTCCACTCATCCATACGCCGATAGCGGTCAATCTCCTCAAGGAATTGTCGCTCAAACTCTTTCAAATCGTGAATCTCATCTTCCATGTCTAGATCCATGTCTCCTTCATCAATATGGTGATGCTGTGGTCGAGCGATTACCGCGAATGTGAGTGCTTTCATTAGCATAGCGATATAATGTGCATCTGAATAATCATTCGCCGAATTGTCGTTGAACTTCAATTTGTCAAGTAGAAACTCCTTGACATCTTTAGGTGTGTGTCCCTTAGAATCCCGCACATTAGCGATAGCTTCGATAATCTTACACTGCAGGAGATAGGCTTGTGGATCTGAAAAGTCATTTGGACGGGTTATTGCCAAACCCTGGTCATGTGTGCAGTAGAACTCTTCGAATGCTTTTCGAAGGTGGAAAAGTCCAACGTTTTTCGCATCTCCTTCATCTTTCGCATGCTTTACTAAACCCTGTGCTGCCAGGGTCCGAACTCCATGGAAATAGCGGCGATCCATCAATGTGCGGATGAAAATTGATGACACAAGAGATGAGGCAGGGTAATGCGACATTTGCCGGACGGCTTCCAGTTGTGCCACGACATCACGATCTTGTTGAAGTTGTGAAGTGAACATGTAGCCTGGCATCTGTAGGTTGATGCGGCAGATCCATTCAAAATCAGCGTCGAGTCGAATCCACTCGTATGACTCGGAATTCATCTTTTCCTCATCTTCGACACTCCACTCGGTGATTCTCCAGTTTTGAACATCTTCCTCAGATTGAAGTACATCTCCCAGGCAGTAGACAAGGGAGTCAGTTTCTTCCTCCAAGCTCTCAGCAGCAACCTGTTTATTTGTTCGTGCTCGCTGTTTCTTGCTCCTCTTCAGGCGCTTATACTTGGTGTTGTAGGGAATGTCAAAAGTGGTCTGAGCGTCTTTGATTTCGACTGCATGTTCATATGGAGTTCCATCTGCTTCATGGATACGAATAGTCATCGGGCCAGTAAATACTGGCTGTGCAGGTGCCGCCCAAACGGATTGAAAATCTTCCCTAGCATCTCGCATGAACGATTCAGGATCCAAGTCGGATTCAATTGAGGTGCCTTGAGTCTGCTTAATAAGCATTTCCACTACAAGCTTCTTCTTGTTGAACCGTTGAAATGCCGCGAATCTTGGACATCCGGCACCTTTGACCCATTGGGCCATAAAATCATCAATGGGACCATGATGAAAGCGTTCGCACATTTTCTGAAACATGTCGGTCGATAAAGCGTTGTCGGCAAGATCACCTGTGCGTGATCTGGTCAGGATCTTTGCAAGGATATTTGGCATTTTGGAGGCTCCATGAACCTTCGCAAAGCGACGGTCTAAGATGAAAAACACCACTGGGGCTTTGATGGTGAGGAACTTGTATTCACTGGGGTCTACATGTAGAAGTGCTCCCATATCGTAGATCGATGGCCGATCATGATCCATTTCATAGACGAGATCTGCCTGTTTTTTGATGTGGTAACGATATTCGTTGTTGCCACACAGATCTTTCATAATAAGGTCGGTGATGTAATAAGCTGCTCCTATGATAGCCCAGTTATCTCGAGGTTCTGTTGCAACGATGTTGATCCCAATCCATTGAGATACAATAGCATGTGCAAGCTGTCGGGTGATTTCTTGAGCAGGGTCAATGACTCCGTCCGGATACAGTAATCTTGTGCTGCACATAGTTACACCTGCATGGATTGAGGTATCAGTCTGAAGATCCTCTACGAAACACATTGAGTATGAGCGCTCCGGGCAGGAGATATATTTCTGGACGACGAAATCCATTGCTTTCGTCATAGGAAGACAAGTGTTCTTAGTCTCCTCGGTGCGGCCTGGTAAGCAAAATGCCAGCATTTCAACGGCGTTTCTTCCTAATTCTTCCACTTCTTGGGCGTCACGAAATTCGCTTAGATTGACACGTTCGAACGGACCGATTGCAAATCCCAGCTGCTCAGGGGCCAACTGCTGGAGGCACGAGAAGGACATGGTCTTTTTGGTGTTGTCTGCTTTGTCGACAATATCATCTGTCAGTTCACCTGAACAGATGACGATCATATCTTTGCCTTCGTAGTTCTGTCGTGCAGCATCTTTGGCTTGATTGCCAAGGCTAGCCCGGGTGGAGCCATGTGGTAGAACTTGGTTGACAGCATCTCCAACGGTCCTTGGACATTTAATGGAAATATCCCAAGTGCAGCGGGAGTTGAGACGGTCCATGCATGGGAATAGCGACGAGGCTCCTCCAGATCCTAGCTTCGTTCGAGTGTATGCATGGGGCCATCGACCGCTGCCAGGTCTTCCAGAGACAAATTGAACCGATTCTCGTATGTGACATGACTCAAACTCGATGATCACAGTCAAGGGAGTAAATCTCGCGACCGTAGTGTCTGATAGTCCTGGGCCAGTGGCCGAGGCGCCACCAATATCAGCCTCGGGAACTCTAATTAAGTCATGCGATTGCGTGTGAATGTCGGCGACATGCACTGGCACAATGCGCACCTTCTTTGGAAGGGTGACGATGAGATCAGGCTCGGGTTCGCCCGCTACCGAATTGGAAATCTTTTCCAGTAACAAGTGATGCTGATTAACTGAGGCATCGGAATGGAGAGTGAGCTGCCTGCAAGGGTCCTGGTGGCGTACGGATGATGGAGGTATGTTGTTCACTAAGACTTTCCTGATTTCGCATTGTCGTCCGTGTAACCGAATCTCCTTGAGGTCTGGAGAATCAGGATAGATGGTGATTTCAGTAGTTCCGTGAACTCGCTGATCAAAAGTAATATCAAGATCAACTTTCTGATGAGCGACAGTGAAGCCAGCGGCGACTGGAACTGGCTGGGGAGGATCAACGGTCTCCATTTCTAGAGATTCGAACAGTGAACGAGAGTAGTCGGTGGCGAGCGTCTCTCAAGGTCATCATCATGTCTATCGACACATGATGATGATCGAAGTGGCAGGATTCCGGTTCAACTGAGCCAGTGTGAGGACTACCTGCCAGTCATTGTGCCATAAATCAGATGAATTCGATGCTGGCGTTGGAAGTTCAGGCAGAATTGATGACTTGTCCAAGGGAAAGAAGATGCTTCACGTGTCAACAATGGAAGGAAGTTGTCGCGCAGTCACATGTCATTGCTTAAAGCAGCCACGTGTCTTGGCGCGTCGTCGGCAACTCCCAGCAGGACATCCCTCCAACTTTATTTTTCAACTTGGCTTTCCGTTCTTCTGTCTCCTTCTGCACCTTAAATTCAGGAGGGGCACAGAATTGCATGAAAATCACATTCTTTTACCGTTGAACTGCCGCTCTGGCTTATTGAATAGTCTGTGGACATCTTGTGTCGACTTCCACCTGACTTCTTGAGCAAAGCCCCGATTTCTCGGCCGTTCACCCATTCCCCCCTCGTCAACATGGCTGGTAGGTTCGAGAAGTCTCATAATTCCTAATTCCTTGCTTGATTGATCGTTCTGTACTCATTCTTTTCCATTGCGCGCAGCCGACCCTCTCTCGGACCAGGCCATGGCCCATCTGAAGCAGTACAAATACCAGAGCGTGGACAAATCATTCATCTCGAATTATATCCTTCGGCATTATGTAATCCTCCCCTGACTATTCCTCGTGGAAGCCCAAAGCGCTCATCGTTTGTTTCCAGTGGAATGGCGCCGTCAAACTCCTTCCCATGTCACTCGCTCCGAATATGGTCACTCTACTGGGCTTTGTATGTATCCTGGTCAATGTCCTCCTTTTGCAGATCTTTTGCCCAGATCTCGTTGGACCCGCTCCATCATGGTTATACTACAGCTTTGCTCTCGGCTTATGGGCGTAAGTTACTGTAACAACAACCAGCACTAGGGACACGAACTCACTACAAGTAGGTATTCTACAATGGATAACATTGATGGCAAACAAGCCCGGAGAACAGGGACTTCAAGTGGTCTAGGAGAGCTATTCGATCACGGCATTGATTCGCTGAATTGCACTCTGGCCAGTTTGTGCGAGACCGCTGCCATGGGTTTGGGAACGAGTAAGACCGGAGCCTTTACCGCCCTTGTTCCTACATTGCCGATGTTCTTCTCGACCTGGGAAACGTACCATACTCACACCCTATATCTCGGTGCTTTCAATGGTCCTACCGAGGGCTTAATCCTAGCCTGCGTGGCTATGATTATTTCGGGCTATTACGGGCCTCAGGTTTGGCAGTCACGGATTGCTGACGTTGTCGGCTACGAAGAATACCTCGACGACCTTACCTTCCGAGACCTCTGGGTGCCTATCATCTTGTTTGCATTTTTTACAGCCCATCTCCCGGCCTGCGTATACCACGTCGCCCAGGCTAGACGCCGTAACAATCTTCCAATCTTACCCGTATTCTTGGAGTGGATTCCAATGATTGTTTTCACTGCATCATGCGCGGCCTGGTTCGGATCTCCATATTCGCACCTACTGCGAGACAACCATCTGGTCCCCTTTTGCATGACCATGTCCTTTACGTTCGGACGATTGACCACCAAGATAATCCTTCACCATCTTACTAAGCAACCATTCCCATATTGGACCATCTCAATGGTTCCCCTGGTCATTGGCGCAATCCTAGCCTGGTTGCCGCTATTTGGCCAGAAGCCAATCTCCCCAGGATTCGAAAAGGCTTATATCTACGCCTACCTGGTGTTTGCCATGGCCCAATATTTCGTCTGGGCAGTTCGAGTCATCAACAGGATCTGTGAAGTTCTAGACATCAATTGCCTAACGATCAAGAAGAAAAAGACTCATGAGAAGGGAGCTCCAATCCAGTCCAACGGAGCCGTGCCGACGAGCAAGAAAGAGCTCTAAGCATTCCTGCCGCGCAGAATGCGCGTGCGCAATACACTTCTACATTCTAGACCAGAGCCTAGATGAGGCTTGATCTGGCCCTGACACGACAGACAGTGTGTCAAGAGATTAAAGCATTAGGTAACTAGAGATTACCTGGATATAGAAAACCAAACCAAACAAACCATCACATATCACATCACATCAACTTACGTCATAAAAGCAGATCATTAAGGCCAGAGCGAGCAAAGACGCAGAGTCCTCGAGGTGGGCCATCATAACCTATTTCAATCACAGCGAGCATGAGCATGATGACAGCGAGTCAGCTCCCATTCAAATAGGGATAATTTCCCAAAAGCAGCTTTTTTAGTATAATCAATTTTCTCCTTCTATTTTCCCCATCTCTGACTCGTCGCTCCTCCTCCCCTTCCCTGCCCCTTCTCACTCACTCCGGCTGCTGGTCCTTAAACCTCTCTTGCAACCCCTGGACATCAAAGCCACACAGCTCCGCCCTCTGGACAATTGCGCGTGCCTTCCCCTCCACAGGGGCATCGATCATCTTGCCATCCATCGCCCAGGCGCCCTTCCCCATCTCCTCCGCCCTCCTCTGCGCAATAGTGATCCTAACCGCCCACTCTACCTCCTTCTGTCCTGGGCTAAAAATCCTCTGCACCGTATCGACCTGCGACGGATGAATGCACTGCTTGCCATTATAACCCATCCCTTTCCCCTCAACACACTCATTCTCCAACATCTCGTGGTCCGCCTCGCTCCGAAACGCCGTCGCGACCAGGTCAATGGTACTCGGCAAATTATACGCCCTCGCGGCCGTCGCGATCATCTGCCGCGCGTAGAGGAACTCCGTGAGGCTCGGAGACCGCGTGATCGACATGTCGAGCGCGAAGTCCTCGGCCGCGAAGGTGAGGCCCTGCAGCAGGTGCGGTGCGGCGCGGCAGATCTCGTTCAGGTTCGTCAGCGCCTTCGCGGACTCGATCAGCGCGATGACCGCTACGGGGCCGTGCGTGTCTGCGATGGATTTCGGGCGCGCGTGTGAGACCACGTCGCTGATGAATGTCATGTCACTTGCGCTCTCGACTTTGGGCACCACGAGCGTTGTGAGGTTCGGCGATTTCACCACCTCTTCGAGATCCGCGAGCGCGAGCCCTGAGCCTACCGCGTTGATGCGGACCGCCCGCTCTTTTATCCCCAGTGGGATCTCTGTGTCTAGGGCTTTACGCACCAAGCTTCGCGCTTCTGCTTTGCGGCCAGGGGTTACGCTGTCTTCGAGGTCGTAGGCCACACAGTCGACTTTGAGGCTGCGCGATTTGTCGATGAAACGTTGTGAGGAGCCGGGGACTGCGGAGGGAGAGGACGGCGGTGTTAGTGAGTTGGCATTGTAATTTAGGGCTCGCAGATGAGTGCTTCACGCTCTTCTTACATGGTTGGATCGAGATGTGGACATACCATAGAGCATGGCCCTCCGAAGGACGTTCTTTGTTGCCGCAGCCATGATGAGGGATGATAGGCGGACGCAGGCGTACGAGTCTTGCTAGTGGGAGTATCCTCCAACTCAGTCCGCAACACGCATCTACATTCGTTCAGGTCCTTGGAATACCGGGTCCTCACCTTAGATTTTCCAAGTCACCAGGAGAAACACTTGGGATATATGTATACTTCGTGTACACAACAATCTCCGAGGAATCAAGAACTAGGGGCGCAGTGCGGGGAAAGCAGGACCGAGCTCGGAGGCTTCTGTTTAATATTATTGATATCAAGTGCGGAGAAGCATAATATCTCGGGGAACAGTTTAGTAGGTACATTTGATAATCTGGACTTTTGGTCCAAGTTATTGGGTAATCTATCACTCACAAGGACCAAACTAGGGAATGCAGTTCACATGAAATGATTTGCGCTGAGGATGGCTCCGTTCCACCCATGTCTGTCCGTTTGGAAGGAAATCACTATAGCTATGTATCATTTGGATTTTCGACCTCATGTCCTGAGCCCATGCTTTGGAGTCCACGGCCACCTGCAAACCAGGGATGCGACGCTGCACTGTATTCAAGTCCCTCATACCTCATGAAGCAAGCACGTTAAAAATCTAGTGGAGCTGGTCAAAGGAAGGATCCTTAACACTGCCTCCAGCATCTCCCAAGCCTGCAACGGGCCTATTGTACGACCATCCAGTAAATTGCTGCTGCATGGTCTGTGATAGCATAGGCCCTTCCACATACGAATCTTTAGGCACTTCAGAAGTAAACTCCTTGTCGAAATTTTCTGTATCTCTGGCGTCGGCCTGATAATCATGTCAGCGGGAGCACTCTTTACAGTATACTTTTCGTAACTTACCACATTGGGCTTGAAGCTTGGCTCATACTTTCTTTGAAGCAACTTTCTCCAATCGATACCAGCGAAGAAGTGATGGGCCTTAATTTCTGCCGCGCCGCCTGCTCCCAATCTTCTTTCTGGATTTCGATCCAGCAGCTTTTGGAGTAGATCTTTGGCTGCTGCAGGCACGATTTCAGGACCAGGGAAGTGAAGAGGTTCTTGGAGAATCTTGCGATACATCTCGTTGGTGTTTTCATCGTAGAACGGTGGTAATCCTGTGAGCATCTCGTAGAGCAAAACACCAAGTGTCCACCAATCTACCGTCTTGGTGTATCCATGACCAAGTAACAACTCAGGGGCGAGATATTCCGGTGTGCCGCAGAAGGTGTTGGTACGATCCTCATCCTTCATGTCAAGCTTGCACAGTCCAAAGTCACAGAGGGCGATGTGGCCAGTGTAATCCAGCAGGATGTTTTCAGGCTTCAAATCCCGGTAGATAACCTTGAACCCGTGAAGACATTCTAGCGCACAGAGAAGCTCAGCAGTGTAGAACCGAGATCGGTTGATGTCAAAGCGCTGTTCTTTTTGCAGGTGATGGAATAATTCACCGCCATTGACAAAGGCGAGAACGAAATAGAGCTTGTCGGGTGACTGGAAAGAGAACTTTAGCGGGGTGATGAAAGGGTTGTTGATCTGAGCAAGAACTGATCTTTCGGCCAGGGTGTGAGCAACTTCTGACCGCGAGATGATGTGAGCCTTTCTGATGGTTTTCAGGGCATAGATCCGGCCCGTGTCCTTCTTCATCACTTGCATGACTTTCCCAAAGCTGCCTCTTCCAACAACCTTGAGAAGTTCAAAGTCGTCCAGCTTGAGGCTACCTTGAAGATTTTCAACGTAGTTAACGCCAACTTTGATCGACCCAGTTCCGAATTGAATATCCAGCCATTCTGTACCTAGCTGGCCAGCTTGTCGTTCTGAGGTTGCGAATTGTGCCTCGGCCTTCTCGTTGTCCTTCTTACTCTTTTTAGGGTCTGGGATGAAGTGCCGGATCTCTTCGAATCTTGGTGTCACTCTTGCCCCTCCGAGGAAGATATCTTCACTTCTACCTGCACCAGGTCTGGCCGCGGGGTTTCGCAGGTACAGTTGCACACTCAATTCACAGACTCTGGAAACATCGAACTTGAAGGAAGTATTGTCGCCGGCCCACAACGGATTCTCTGGTGTTCCTGAAACCGCATCGACAAACACCTGCATCTTGTCGAAGTCTAGCAGAGCGTACGGTAGGTACTTGCTATTGTATCTACCGTGAATAGTGGGGGCGGCATTGATCCCGGCGTGAGTTGAGACTGGCCGATTTGACTGTGCGTATGAACCGGCAACCGACCCGCCAGCAGCATATGAAGAACTCGGTCTAACAGATCCTGAGACTCCGGAGCCATAGTGGCTGTTGAACACTGACTGATACTGCTGGGGCAGAGAAAAGCTTCGCCCTTCGTGAAGTGTTACGATCAAGATACCGGGCTTGGTCTGCTGAACAGGAGGGGAGGTCAAGGCCTCAGAGGCGGCTATCACATATCAGCAGGTGAGTCTATCGTGAGGCAAATTCCAACGTACAGATTCCATTTGTCGAAGTGGTGCTGACATTGCTCGGAGTGGTGGTCAGTTCAGGAGCATCGTGGCTCGTAGTCGAGGCTTCCTCTCCCTTCACCGTCGAAGTCGAAGTTGAACGTCCAAACCCACTCGTTAGCGGAGCCAGGTGTGTCTCTTTCAACTCTACAGAAAGTGTCAGTCATCTGGTCGAAACCACAACCAGGTGTTGATGCCCATCCACGTACTCTTGGTCAACTTCCACGACATTGTTGCAAAACTGTTCACTGGCTACTCTCGGAGAAAGAGTAAAGATCGCCTGAAGGCAAGATATCGGGGGGGAGGAAGGCTGTGCAGTGGTACAGCAAAGCAGGGAAGTGGCCGAGGATCGCCTGCAATCTCGGTATCTTTCTTGACCGACAATCGATTGTAAGGCAGACTGAAGGTGGGGTAGGGCCAAATTGATAACCGCAGGGTGAGGTCACGGAGGTCAAGGTAAGGAGCGGCGAGAATGAAGAGGTGAAGAGATAAAGTGATGATAATAAATGAAGAAGGGAAGGACAAGTGGGTGGTAAATGGTAAGTGAAGATTCGAGTTACACTACAGAGGTGGTGCAGTGCCAGTTGCAGTGCCTGATTATTGACCAGAATCCTAGACGACCCTAGATTTGGCTTTGTCTTGGTCAACAACTTGAGCCTGTTTCGCAGTTGATGCACTTACGAGCAACTAATTACTCCTCCTAAGGGCCTAGGGGGGTTGAGGGTGTAAGTGGGTTCCCTTTGACGGATAGGCGCAGTTTCCGGCTCCTTAGGTGGTGTTGGGCCCTGGAAACCTCCCTTAAAACAAACAACCTCATATTACTCGGAGTTAGCACCCAACTGGGGCAGCTAACCATTTACGAGGACGGCTCAACCACCCCAGTCACGAGTCACGAGTCAAGGCCCAGGGTCACCAAACGCCTGGTGGGGTTACGGCGTACCACACGTACAGCTGTGGTCATGGCGACTACGAGTGCAGGTGCGCGGCGGAGGGCTCGGCCATCGCCACTGCCCCTTCGTCTGCCACTAGCAGTGCCACATCAAGTCATACCCGCCGCTTCGACGCGGTTTCCACCTAGACCAAACGAGGCTAGCTGCGCCAAGGAGTCATCGAGCCCAAACCCAGACGTCAGGTCAACTCTGGAGGCGAGTCTACCCCAGCCTGCCTGTCCATTATTGCGACAAACACCACTTCCAAGACGCAGAACTCCATTCAGATCATCGCGCAGACTAGTCTCATATATCATCGAAGAGCCTGACTCTGATTCAACCACATCTGAGACTGACGGTCCACTCACGCCCCAATCGGCGACCGCGGTCGGCCTCAGCCACGACGACGCGACTATCCCCCATGAATACGCTCAGTACTTCTCTGACGACTCAGACCTAGAAGAAGATGCTAGAATCGAAAAAAGCATGGGCGTAATAAGGAAAAACGCAGCCTCCCGGGGGGGCGATGGCGGCACAAAATACCACTGTGATGTCTGCTCCATTGACATCACCTCCACCGTGCGCATATCTTGCGCAAACTCCGCCTGTCGCGACTACGACCTTTGCGTCCCTTGTTTTGCACGGGGAGAACATACAAAGAATCACGACCCCCGTACCCATGAATACCATGTCGTCGAACAGAACTCCATCCCTATCTACACGGAAGATTGGGGTGCCGACGAGGAATTGCTATTGCTAGAAGGGTCTGAAAGATATGGTCTTGGCTCTTGGGCTGATGTAGCAGAACATATTGGCGGGTATCGGGAGAAGGACGAAGTCCGCGACCATTACATCGACACCTATATCAACAGTTCCCTCTTCCCCCTCCCTGAGTTAGCCGACCCCGCAGACACTGCCTTGTTCGAGCGGATACCCAAGGACGAATTTCAAGCTCGTAAAAAGCGACGCATTGAAGAACGTAAAGAACCTGCCAAATCTGCACCACCAGCCACACCGAAGCAGAAACCCACTGCTTCAGTACCTGCCTGCCATGAAGTCCAAGGATTTATGCCCGGTCGGTTGGAGTTTGAGACTGAGTTTGCCAACGACGCCGAAGAGGCTGTCCAACATATGTCATTTGAGCCTGGCGACGGCCTTGATCCGGTCACCGGACTGATGGATGAAGAGACCACCCTCAAAATGACAGTCTTTGACATATACAATTCTAGGCTAAAAGCACGGACAGACAGGAAGAAGATTATATTTGAACACAATCTCTTGGAGTACAAGAAAAACCAACTCTTGGACAAGAAGAGGACTAAAGAAGAGAAGGACCTATTGCACAAAGCCAAGCCATTTGGCCGCATGATGGTCCATGAGGACTTTGAGGCTCTCAACAGAGACCTCCTCCTTGAACACAACTTACGAATTGCCATTGCCCAATTGCAAGAATGGAAGCAGCTGGGTATTAGTGATCTCAAGGGAGGTGAGAAGTTTGAAAACGATAAGCAGGCTCGAGTTCAAAGAAACCAGCCTCAAGGCCAGTTTGACCGCATGCCTCAAATCCCCAAGAAGGGTGCTCAAGTTCAGCAAGCTGAACTTCCCACAGAAGCGTCTAAACTGAACACTCCCGATCTACCACTGCGATTTCAGCGCAAGCCTAAAACAGTACCGGTGTTTGCCGACAGTGCACCACCTGTGGAGAACGATTTCGACAAGCTATTTGCAGAGACCAACGGGACAGACAATTCGTCTACGCCCAAGGCCAAAGTGCGCTATGTGGTACAGCCATTGACTGGTACTGTCCCATGGAAGCTTGAGAATGACAAGACGCTGGCTCCAGATCTCCAACTACTCAGCGAAGAGGAGATACAATTGTGTAACTCTCTCCACATCCGTCCAAAACCATACCTTGCTCTCAAAGAGGGTCTTCTAAAGGAAGCTATGAAACAAGGTGGCCATATGAAGAAAAAAGAAGCAAGGGGTGTGTGTAGGGTAAGTACTTTCAGCTCTGAATGTCGATACTTCCACTAATCATTATTCATAGATTGATGTCAACAAAGCTAATCGCATTTTCGATTTCATGATTCACAGCGGCTGGATTGCAAAAGCTTGAGTTGCTTGGGGTGCACTATCATCAACACCACCACACAGTCAGCCAATCCAAGCACGTCTTTGATTTTCGTCGTTTGACAACAATTGACCCAACTATTTTTGGATCACATTATATGCACAATACAACGACTCCTCGTGCAACTGTTCAAACAACATGGGAGAGCGGTGCACGCCCGCAATAGATACTACTGGTAGTATCCCTTTCAAGTGGTCTTGAACATCTGAAATGACGTATCACGTGATAGCACGTGTCTGAGCTGACGATGACGTAGTTACGGCAGAGCATAACGAGGGGCTCGTACGGAGTACAGGTCTCCATTAGAGTCTTTTGGATTGTGCACCCGTATATAGTTTCAACGCAGATTTCCAAGTCTGTGGAACTATTGAATAATATAAGTTCTACCAAGCTTCATCATATGTCAACATACCATCTGGAAATTTTTGCCCCATATATTAAGCACGATCGCGAGGGCAATTAGGGGCGTGGAGAAGTGGGCTTTCGATCGCAAAGAGAATCAAGATCGCGGAACGGGTGGGTACCAACACGCTTCTTTCAAGCCTGAAACCCGACCTCGCAAACAATTGCTTGTTTATTTACTTTAACCTCATACTACGCCAGCTAATATGTCCAAAGAAACAGCCAGACGACCACTCAGCCACAGGATCATCATGCGCTTGACAGGCCGCCAGCAAGGGCCGCTAACAGAGCCAGTGAGACAGCCAATGCCGTCATCCAAGCAATGCCACCACAATCGCAACGACTCTTAATTTGCTTGAGATATTCCCACCCACAACGACAGGGTCCAAACTTATCCCTTCCGGGCGTCACGACTGATAGAAGGGTCGGTTTGTGGCGTCATGGGCCTCTAAAGTGAGATCTCAGGGCCGTTGATCACTGCCAGCCTCGTCGCCCAAAATACGTCATCGGAGCATCAAACCTGCTTTGGGGGTATCTGAGCAACCACCAACCAAGGGGTCAAGCATTTCTTATAATATGATGCTTATTGCCCTCGTTAAGATGATATTCAGATCACCCAAAAAATACATCAATCAGACAACTGTGAGGACTTAAACCCAGCTTAACCCATAAATCTCCAAACCACTTCAACCAGCCAATCATAACAACATGCCTCTTTTCGGCCACAAGAACCGCGACGCTGCTCCAGTCGAGCCAACTCCCACAGCCCGAGGACACCACCGTCGCAGAAGCTCATCACTGTCATCGTCTGACCTAGAGGGCACCCGCAAGACAGGCTTCTTCGGCCGCAAGCGGTCGACCTCCTCTGAGCGGCTCCGTCGTAACGAGAGCACCCTCCACTCGACAGGCAGGCTCTCTCATAATTCAACCCGATCCTCAGGCGGTGGCCTCTTCAACCGCCACCCAGAAGATCCAACCATTGCACATGCCCGCGAACGTGTCTTGTCAGCTGAGAATGCCGAGAGGGAGGCAGACCGTGCCCTTGTTCAGGCACGCGCTGCTGTGAAGGAGGCCCGTGAGCATATCAAGCTCCTTGAGAAGGAGGCTGCGGAAGAGTATGTCACATCGAGAACTTCCAAACTTGTTGACATGTTGTACTAACGTTCACTCAAAGGGCTCGTCTAGCCAAGATCAAGCAGCACCATGCTCGTGATATCTCAAAGAGAGCGAAGCCTCTTGGACGTGAGTGTCTCCCTAGAGTCTTCCAGCTTTATGCATGCTAACTCCCCGCCGCAGGTCACCTATGATATGATCAGTTATCTTGATGAGCGAGAATGAACGATGTTTAGCGTTGATTTTTATGTAATTGCAAAGAAACCAGCGAGGCGTTTACTAGTATTCGGATAAGATCTGTTTGTACCATCATATTCGTACCCAAAATGAGCGAAGATTTCTTTGTGGAATACCCTATTACAAAGTACTTACTAATCCACTACGTTCTCCTCCAAGATAATCATGTACGTAGTTGACCCCTATTATACCACCTTGGTCGATGGATTGGGTGACTTCCAGGCCAGCAATTCTGCCCTCAAGCGCCAACCTCAATAACAATCTTCCCAACACCCTCAAACTCACGCAGCGCGGCATACGCCTCCCTAGCCTCATTCCACTTGAACACCTTTGCAATCGGTGGACGCAGTTGATGCTCCTCATACAGCTGCCCCAGCTTCTCCAGCATAACATTGCTGACCCCAAGTATCCCACGAACAACCTTCGCTCCAAGGATAATCGGCACAATCAGATCCGTCGGCTTGCTGTCCGTCAGAAACCCGATGACGGATACCATGCCTCCCTGCTTGCTGGCTTGGAGCGATTGCTCGATGGTACCAGCGCCCGCGACATCCACAACGTGGTCGGCACCACGGCCGTGCGTGATGCGGAGGACTTCGGCGGCCCAGTCGGGGGTTGTCTTGTAATTGACGAGGTGCGTTGCGCCGAGGGAGCGCGCTATCTCGAGCTTGGTGTCGGATGAGGAGGTCGCGATCACAGTTGCGCCAGCTGCCGCTGCTAGCTGGGGACAAGGTCAGATATCTCTCAGCGAGGCATATTGGTGCGTTGGAATTGCTTACCTGGATGATGAACGCGCTCACACCTCCAGTACCCTGCGTGACAACGGTGCTCCCTTTCTCGAAAGGCGGTGGACCGCAGAACAATGTATTGATCGCCGTACCTGCCGCACCGCCCAACGACGCCGCCTCCACGAACGACAGGTGGTCGGGGAAGGATATCAAGCGGCTATCAGCCTAACAGAGAATCAATCAGTCACCACCACTTCCCGCCACTTCCCACCCGCAACACTTGGGTACTCACAAAGACAGCGTACTCCCTCAAAGTACCATCCAACGCCCCCGACCCAATGGACTCCGCCTCATCATACCGCGGCGCCGGCCCATCAACCCACTTACTCGAATTGACGAGCACCCGATCACCAACCTTCCATTTACTGCCTGGCCCGACGGCCTCGACCACTCCCGCAGCATCCGCACATGGTACCAGGTCCGGCACCGCGAGGGCTGGGTACGCGGGGCTGTGCGCCACGAGGAGCAGGTCACGGTAGTTGAGCGCTGCGGCTTTGATGTTCAAGAGGACTGAGCCGGCACCGGGGGTGAGTTTGGGCAGATTGTGGACTAGGCGCAGGTTTTCAGCGGTGGAGGGCGACTTCCAGTCTTGGGGTGGGTGGCCCCTGATTTGCCATGCAGAGGGCATGATGGAGAGCTGGGTTTTTGAGGTTTGAGACTTGTTGGATCAATGGATTTAATCGAGTGGTTAGGGACAGCCATCCTGTCCGTTCCAAGGTCATTACTTATAAGTGTTCAAATAGAAGTGGTGAGCATCTCAAGAATGCACTTGGGCAGACATGGGATATGTCAGCCAGAAACGCCGAAGTCGATGTGCAAATCCCGCAAGGCTGTCTCGAAAGATTCAGCTCATAATTCCACAAGTCTTAAGTCCCAATAGGGATATGTCAGCCAGAAATGCCGGATGGGATACATAGCCAGCAAAGCAACCGAGAATGATGCTGCGCAAGCTGGAGGGTGAAGTTGTCATTGCCCGAACTTGAAGCTGACTAAGTAAGAATTTGCCGAATGTGCCGAATGTGCCGGAACGGTATTCCGTATTTCATTTCATCAAATCCATCTGACCTTTTGGCTGCCGCGGAGATAATTGTTGATCTGGTGATCAGCTCTTGAGAGGGCTTTTTCGGTGGGTTTCGGGAAGCCCCTGTAGAAATGGGGAGGCCATCAAATGATGACCCTGATGGCCTTCCAGAACGCAAGCGTGGGAAACTGGCTTGCTCTAGATGCCACGATAAGAAAGTATGTCCATCCAGCAGCAAATCCCGTCGCACGCTATACCCAGCCGATTGAGGTTGAACTGATCTGAATCCAGGTAAAATGTGATGTGCAAGTACTCTCTGGAGCGTTCATCGAGGCATGTAAGCCGTGTCGAGAGGCACAGGCGGAGTGTAGGTAAGTCGAGTCTTAGTATTCATGATCGCTTTTGGTCCCGATATTCAAGCACAAGATCCCATATACTGCTTGGAGAGATTCTTACACAAGAGGATTCAAAAGTCCGAGATCGCGAAAAGAGTATGCTCGGAAACTACGGAAAACCGGCGAGCAAGTGCTGCCAGACAGCGATGATATTTCCAAAGTGACCTCGCCACAACAGTTTAATGGTCCACTTCCGAAAGACTTCGATGGTCTTGGTGTAGACAAAGATACTAGAGCGCCCCTGACGCCTATTGGGGTGTCGCGAGCATCGTCCTCGGCGGGTCATGGGCAAGGAAGTGATGCAACGGGGTCAGTAGATGCCCAGCCTGGGGCGGCCTCGTCGTTAGGAAATGGAGTAGCGGAGGAGGATGTGAGCCGCTCGCGACTGACGAACGTTCACTTGAGGCCAACTCAGATAAACCAGACATTGCGAAGAATCTTCTTCGAGACCTACCTGGAGCACGCATATATCTGGTCTCCCATACTAGACCAAGACCTCATGCGGGCTCACCCCGAATTCGCGGATTCGATGCTTCTGAACCACAGCCTCGCTCTCGTTGGGACGAATTTGAAGCCGCCCTTGCTCCAGTATACTTCTTCGGCCCAGCATTATCAGATGGCACGGCACTCATTCTATAACTGTAACGAAACGAATCCGCTAGTCGCCATTTCATCGATCATGCTCTTCCATTACTGGGATTTGAGCAACGTGGACTCTGCCAACGGTGTTGACACTGACTGGTGGTGGCTGGGGAATGCGATACGCCTCGCGCAGGCCGAGGGCTTGCAACGGGAAGGGAGACCCGGGCCATTCCAATCGTTGAAGAAGAGGATCTGGTGGGCTCTGTACGCCAGAGAGAGAATGACCGCAATATGTCTCGGACGGCCTTGCGTAATTGATCCGGCTTATTGCAATGTTCCGATGCCGACACTGAATGATTTTCCATCAGACTGCCGCTTCAAGGCGTCAATTTTCATCCAGTACGTGAAGCTGAGCGATGTCCTGGGAGACATCAGCAAACTACTTGCGCAGGGAGCAGCATATTTCCCAGCTACAATCTCGGCACGGAAACGACTGGTGGAATGGGTTCGAAACATACCGTCCGATATGCAATTGTCTACTACTGGGGGAGTGATGAAAGACTTCAACCGCGAGGTCCTGCTCCTTCATATCCCTTACCTTGGTGCTCTCACGATGGTATACCTGAGCTTCTCGAGTGACTCGCCTCCTAAAGCGTGCGTGCCAGGTATTGTGGCAGCCGCAGTTCTTGCAAGGATCTGTGAGGAGTTTCTGGCTCGTGGCTCTATTCGTTTCATCCCTGAGGAGACCGCGCGGTTCATTTCTTTCGCCATACTTACATTAGCACACGCCCGGCAGGTTGAATGCCTCACTGCTCACGCTGACACTGATATCTGGATCTTGTTGGCAACATTACGGCAGATGGCGCCCATGTGGAGCTCTGCTAGGGTATTCGCAAAGATATACGAGAAGATTCAACCTGATCTTGGTCTAAGCACACGCCCGCCCCTTGCACCACCACCTACTAGTCAGCATCAGTGCGAGCAGGCCCGAGGCGACGGTACAGACGAGCCCCATGAGTGCACACTTCCGCATTGTTTGGAAGAGCTCGCTTCCCTCGACGGCGTGAACTGGATGGAATACTTCCCGTATGGAAATTGCAACACGACTCCAATGCTAGGAGCGATCATAGCCGCACAAGGCGATATATTAAACTTATCTGGGCTGGATTTGCCACACGTCGTCAACAATCAAAGTATGCATGAGATCTTTGCAAACTTTGACGAGTTTGGTAACCTGTTCCATGCAGAAAAAGGTGACACGGATGCAGCACTTCACTAAATGCAACGCAATTGACCAAGCCTAAGTGGCAGCTGGTGCGGTATGTGCCACCAGCTTGTGGTCGCTTAGCCTTCTAACATTCTGGAAGACCATCGTAGAAGGGCGTGCGCTGAGCCCCGTCGTGCTGCGGCGTTCCCACCTGTGATAGAGAGGCTCTGTGCGGGGATGAGCACTCCACTCCGAGGTTTGCTATACCCGAGAGGCACTCCATCATTTAGCGAAGCGCGATTGGAAGGTCTTTTCGAGATGTCGTAATTTTAAGATTTCCCAAATGAATGGTTTGGGTCAATTCCTTCCGACCCAGTGCTAAAGTCCAATGTGAGTATCTGGGTACCGGGCTGCATCTTCACAGGTGAGCAGTAATAATGTCCAGCGCTAAAACTGATTGTGTCGTCGTACAACATTATAGCGAGTCTTCGGACAGGTTCTGGGTGTTGCTCTCATCATCGCCGGTTACGAGATGGAAGCGGCAGCTCTAAGAGATCGAAGATGGCATTCCTCGACGATAAAAACGCGACTTGAAGGAACCTGTGGTATGGTTACACCGCCCGGAAGGAACATCATACTTTACGTGATGTGAATCTCTGATTGGTACAAAATACATTTAAGTGGATCTCTATTACCGCTAATGCGTATCTGAGACGGTAATTGGTAATTTTCTTATCAGGTTATCGTCGGGCTTGGCACTATCGACGCGGCCAGCAGTGCGGCAGAATTTCACGATCATCCCTCCGATCACCCCTGCGCGTATGGTGAGGCCCAAAGTTGAGGTGCGGCGAGGCGGTTTAGAGGGTGATTCATTCTTGCACGACCTTGCTCTTTCACTCCTTCAAGTTTTCTTCCATTGGTGCAGTCGGTGTGGAAGCATCTG
>Ga0105239_10001920_pt1 | contig 27092 bp, 24 predicted proteins | sample KBSC44metaG_FD_92761 | JGI IMG/M metagenome (GOLD analysis project Ga0105239, IMG submission 92761) | Corn rhizosphere microbial communities from Kellogg Biological Station, Michigan, USA - KBS C4-4 metaG | ecosystem: Host-associated > Plants > Roots > Rhizosphere > Soil | place: Michigan, USA...
AGTCCCTAATGGACGTCGTGGTATAGGCATTTTAGCTGTTGAAGAACTTGTAGAGATCGCGTAGGAGGCTAGAACGCGTCAAATTCGCGTTTTTTGGTGCAAACTTTAAATGACCCACTGTAAGAAGGGAGCTAATATAGAGTTTAAGGGCCACGATGGATTGACGCCGCTAGCGTTAGCGGTAAAGGGGGGGAACGAGGCGGTAATAAACCTACTACTCGAGAAGGACACCGACCTAAGGTCTAAGGGTTACGATGAATAGATACCATGAAGGAGGGGTATATAAGGTGGCAATAAAGCTGCTGCTCAAGAAGTGTGCCGAGCCTGACACAGAGTTCAGGGGCCACGATGGATAGATGTCATCGCAAACGGGGGTGAGAGGAACGTGGCAGTGGCGAGGCTGCAATCAGGTCTAGACGATGCACTACCTAGTAGCTGCTACAATAGTTAATGCAATCACTGCATACTTGTATGTGCCGAGCTCACAGCTACATAAGCATATTTAATGAAGATGCTGATCGGACGAGAACTGGCACGGTGGCAGCTCTAGCACAAACCGTGTGTCTACATCCGTTTTAGAGTCACAGTGCAACAGTCATAAAATAAAATGGGTATGCGCCTTGGGACATCGTGGCTTGTGAACAGCCAAAGAAACTTCTCTCGGAGGTGGATGAACTTCCTCTCACCTTCAATCAACAGGTAATGAAGGTATCTCAATGATGATATGAACTGCTCTTTTCATCCCACCCGCTTGTGGTCGAATAGCGGCTGGAGAAAGGCGACGCTTCTATCCCTGCCTTCTGGTAGGGCCATCGGCTCTTTATCTTCGGGATTCGTCTCTTCCTGGTCTTTGCCTTCGTTGGTGAGGCAGGATTGACGATTTCCAGAAGTGGCTCCCATACGGGCGAGATGGGTAGTGGAATTGAAGACTCACTGTTTGTCATTGCTTCTACAGTCTAGCAATTGCAAAGGCCAGTGACGAGCTACCCATTACAACAAAAACGGTTGCTAGATAAATTCCGATTCCAGGGGACTCCAACTTGTTGAAATCAATCAATGCGAGCGACTCGAGCTACGAACGTCTGACACCGGTATAGAATCGCAAAACCTCAAGTGCTCTGACAACTGTCCGTGTAGTTGTGTGCCGTTCACGAAGCGCTTTCCCGCCCGGTTCACCATGATTGACCCGGGATTTGCTCGTTCGCTTCCAGTCAACCGGCAGAGTTGCTGGCCGTCATATTCTTCGCCAGGAATGCAGATCGCGGGCATCCGGGCAGCTTCCTTTGTGTTGGCAATCGCAGCCTGTGCTTCCATCGCCATGACGTCGCCGTCCCCTTCACAAGACGGCGGACTCAAGGGCGCTTCAATGGGGCCGGCGACGTGATCTTTCACACTAGACCCTGGTTCCACTCGAATCCGCCGCTTGCAAGGATTAATTACAGCGCGCCACGCCCCAACCTTGTGAGTCAACCCGGCGCTTTTGTACTCGAGCCCAACGACAGTACCATTGTCGATCACGAGGCGATGTGCGCGATCATTCCTCCTGAAGTCAACCCCTTTGTCGAGCGCCTGCTTTATTAGCCCTGCCATCAGCGCCTCCCCTCCACCGACCAATCCCTTAGAGAGACGATCGCGAAAGACCTCTGGGTTAATCAAATTGATACCGTGTTGGATTTCCTCCCAGCAGAATGGGACCGGGAAACTTGGTGCTGGCCGTCAAAGTGGCGCGGAGGTCGCCGAGTTCATCGGCTGGGAAAAGTTGTGGAGTGAGTGTCCGCCCGAAGGTGCCTCCAGGATTCTCGGGCTGATAGCCAGGTAAGCTTGTAGCGTTGAACTTGAGGGAGCCCGTCTTTCTTGAGGAAACGGACCACGGCAGGAGCGTCATCCATCTAGGTCTCAGCCAGCTCCATGTCCATCCCGCCCAACGAAAGGCTACGCAAAGTACCACCGGAAAGGGAGGGGGGGGGGGCCGGCCTGTTGAGGTCAAAGCCTTGTGATCGACGATTTGGGTCTTGTGAATAATGTTTATAATATCACAACGCTCTTCTACCAATCGGAATTTTAGGTAAATAATCGATCCCCTCCCCAGCCGGTTCCCCAGCCCTTCGAGTCGGCTCTTATTTTTTTTTTTTGGCACAATGAGGCTTCTGCTCGGATCCAAGGCTATGAATCGGACAGCAACGACAATCAGTGGGACAAAGATAACTCGTTTCAAAATATGACCCGAGGCAGGGGGGCGTGAAGACTGAGTTCGTAGTGTGATCTGTTTTCCAATCCTTCTCAATAGAATGAAAGTTATCTCCCACGGACTTGACCTGTAGGATGCTACCTTAGTAGACAGGGTGTATCTAAAGGAAAGGAGGTAGAGACTGCATCAATAAATGACAGTATAGCCGAGATATATCGAGGATTGCTGGGCAGTTCAATATCTATATTAATTTAGAACTATCGTGACCAAATGGTTTGGAAGGAGAACCACGGTCTGAGGTGGGTCACCCTCGCATCCACCACTGTGGCGGCAGCCCGAGTATGATTGGCCTGAGACAAATGAGTGCAGCCTCAAATGTCGCGCACGTGATAATCGAGCACCAGACGCCAAGCCGTGCTCTGAATGGTCAGCTTGTATGGGGGGAATCTTGACCTCCAAGTTCGCCAGCCGAAATAATGAGAGCTACCAGTATCAGACTCTGATATCGAAGGACTGCAGCTGTCGACCAGGAGAGAAGAGGGCAGAACCACTCAAGTGCGGACTCTCCATCTATCTCTTCTCTCTGCCCTTACCCTTCCTCACAACACGAAACTGCACAACGACAACAATGTCCAACGCCGTCTTCCGAGCGAAGAAGCTCGACCTGGGCGGCTTCATCAACATCAGAATCATCCGGGACCACACGAAGCGCAAGGTCTTCGAACAGCATGAACCGGAGAGGTACCTTCCCACACTCCCCTTCCCATCCCTCACTCGCCCGATCGGAAAAACACCTGCTGCGCATCCCATCTCCTCTTTCAACCCGCCCGAATTTCATTACTCCAACCCCTACTAACCTAACCTCTTCGCCTCGCGATCCAGACAAGCGCTCCGGTACATGATCCGCAACACATCGCTGCCGCAGTCCATCCGCAACCGCGCCATGCTGCAGCTCACCCAGATGCACGCCTACACGCGGCCCACGCAGATCAAGAACCGCTGCGTCGCGGGCGGCGTCGCGCGGGGTGTCTTTCGAGCTTTCCGCATGGGACGGGTACGTGTTTGATCGCTCCCCACTTTGTTGGGTGTTTTGTTTCAAAAAAGGAAGACCTGGGGCTGACCATTGCTGCTTGTGATTGGCGTTTTTTTAGTATAAATTCAGAGAAGCCGCGCTCGAGGGCGCACTGCCGGGTGTCAAGAAGGCGAGTTGGTGAGCGCAGCTGCGGTGTATACGTGGATGGGGAGTCGTGGGGCCTGTTCCATGTCTTCTAGTGAGCGAGCGAGCCAGACAGGCCACAATCGAACAACCGAACGATCAAAAATCCAACTGAGGAGGGGAAGCAGCGGAATGCAATTTCAATCTTGCTTCGCCTTCCCCTCTCGCTCTCGCACTCTCTGGGAATCGAACATGGTGCGGAACAACGGTTGCGTTGGCTTTGTCCTCCGCTACGTCACATCCCGTCAAGGACGGACGGGGTGCAATGACGCCCGCTCCAGCCTGAACGAACCTTGTACCGTATCGTATCCTCTCTACACCTGGCCGACATCGTGGAAACCACCAGCGAGCGAGCCACATATTTTCGCATGGCATGGCTTGGCATATCATAGCAGAGCAGTATCAATCCGGCGTTTGTGGGGAAGACATTAAAATATACCTTGATGAATTTGAATAGCGCGGGTGCATGAGTCGGGTCGGGTCGCGTGGGCTGTATATTAAGAAGGAATGGAAGAATATATAAACACAACAGAGAAATTCGAGAAGGCTACTTTCCGTGACTATTGCTATAGCTATGGCTTGGGCTCTTGCGACTCTTGCGACTCGCGTGTCTATGCCTTTGGTTTGCTCACTAAACTAATTACTGCTGGGCCAATTGCCTGGCGTGAGTAGGTAGCGAGGTATTCTTCGAGTCCGACCCTTCGACCATGTCCTGCCGCGCCTACCATTTCTTTAACATTCGTGATCTTCATTTCATTATCTGCTTGAGAGCCCAGGCCCCTCCGGCATTCAACCGCAGATCACTCATAGTTCGATCAAAGTGGACGCTTTGGTCTGTCTCCTTTTCCTGCTCCATTGGATCACGGGATTCTCCTTACTTGGGCGGCTGGTACTCTGACAATTCTTGAGCTTGTCCCTCATGAGAGAGAGGATAGAAGTGGGTCAAGATTGGACAATTGCCACGGGTGGCACTGATTTCAATGATACTCTTAGTTACGGTCTCTCCTTTCCGTCAACCTGATGCTTTATTTCGTGGTCCTTCATTAGCATTTGAAACCTTGCAACTCCCCGTTCATCTACCGCGTGAACAGCATCCGTGGGATGTCTCCGTCATCCTCAAGTCTCATCCGCTCTGCGAGAGCAACAAGACTTCGATCGGTCTCACGTGGCGGAGAGGCCTCGGAGCCCGACGATGCAAAGATTGCCGCTTCGAAGTCATCTAGGTCTTCCTTCTTGGGCTTTGTCGTGGTGACTAGGGGATTCATTGGCGCAGAGATAGCTTGGGTTTGAGCTGGCCCTAACTGTGGAGGAGCTCCCTTTGTAGTAATCTTGTTCCATTCGTCGGCACCGAAATTCTGCGCCATTCTCAGCTGCTCCTCCGGCTTAGCTTTGTCGTCCTCCAGCCGCGCCTTAACAGTCATGGCAACGAGAGCCTCCAAAGTGTACCGTGCATCATTGCCGCCGTTGTGGGGGAAGGGAAACGGACGACCCAGGTCGCTGAGAATTGATTTCAGATTGCGCGTTTGAGTCTCCTTCTTGACGACTCGGTATAGATTGCCTGTATCCAGTGCTTCGAGAATAGATGCAAGGATGTTTGAGGCTCCTTCGCCTGTGCCCATCATGTCCATCGCTGCGATTGGATAGGTGCCGCGTGCGGAGCTGAAGATCTTGCTGCCGATTTCCTTGAGGAAGTCCAGGTCGCCGCCGATGGCGTGGCCGACGAGAAGGATGTTTCGCTCTTTGGGGCCGTGTTGGACTGCCTCCAAGTTGTTCTGAGGTTGTTTGGTAGGGCCGCCGTGTTGGATGGTAGCGGGAGCTCCCTGGTCCTTAAGAACGCTGGCGACGGCCGCCATGTTGGCATCGTTTTGCTCTTTGTTGCTTGGACCGATGTTTAGGCCTCCAAACTCAGGGGGATGGCGACGTTGTTGACTTGTAAATTCTTCATTTGGGGTGTCGGCCCATGGGTCTTTGAGACCAGCATGCTTGAACCCGGCGGAAAAGGGCCACTTGAAACAAGCATCCACTGTTTCTGCAGCTTCAGTCAGATCAATGAATTCGGACTTGCCAAATTGGAAGGCATCTGGATTTCCTGGGCAGAAGTCTCGGTTCACGAGATGTTCTCTCCCCTTGATACGAAAATGACGTGATCGGATTTGATCGATCCAGTTCAGACCGCCTGCTCCAGGTGGGATGCCGACAAGATCAAGTGTGTCCAAAGTACTGACTCCAATCTCGGTGATCAGGTTGTGGGCTCGCTCATATGCTTCAACGTCGATTGAAATAAGGACTGTTTGATGGTCGAACTGATATTGGGTAGGAGTTCGGACGTTGAGCGGGTCAAGGTCGATTCTAGCTTCCTTCAATTGCCGAACACGAAACTCCTCCTGTTGAGGCCATGATAGAGCTGGGTCTGGTGCACAGACTTGCTTGGTTTGAGGACGCACACCAAGGTATCTTTGGCAGCGTCGGAGTTGCTTGTACAGATCTCCCACGTTCAATAGGCGATCTTCTTCCTTCTTCTTCTTGAGAGCAGGGCCTTTCTTTTTGCACGCGAGCATTGCGTCCTGACACATTGTTTTGAAGTTGGAGTAGCTTTTCTTCACAGTGGCCGACGCATCAGCTGGACATTCTCCATGTTCGGGTGATGCAGCTGGTATCGAGTTCTGAAGACTAGCGGCTTTATCACGAGAGTGAGAGATTCCGAGAAACTGTGGTTGCGGAGTACCATCGTCATGAAATGTGAGTGTGAAGGGAAAGTCTGGTACGGAGACATTGGTTTTGAATGTTTGACCGATTTCCGTGATGAGAGTCTGAACTTGAGCGTGTGGGACCAACACAAGAGGCTTGCGGCCGAATGAGCATGGTGGGTTAAGGTAATACCTATCTGGGTGTCAGCTATACTAAAGATCTCTGAATGCAAAATCTGCCTGTATCAGTAGGATAGGATCCGGGTGCTAGGACGTAACCAGAAACCACTTACAAGTCCCAAGTACGACTGTAGAATTTGTTGTTGGCGAAGAAGTGTCGGGAGACTCTGTCATTTCCATCATTCATATATTTATAAGGAAACTTGGATACGAGAGTAAATTGACAGAATTGGCCAGTGATCGGAGCGGATGCTGAGTCTGATGCCTTGACAATGTCCATAGTCGATGAAGTGTTCTTGGATGACGCCATGGCTGACTGCTTGCCCTCGTGGATGTACTCGATAACGCCCTCAGGCACGTCATTTTGTTTGAGCTTGGATGACTTTTGATCGAGAGTCTTCATCGATGGCTTCTTCGCGAATGAAGAGACATAATCGTCGTCGTCATCAGAACTTGTAAGCAGCTCAGCGCTTGGTGCAGACTTCACCGGCTTCGTGACCTGGCGGGGGTATTTCGCAGTCTCTGGAAGTTGCCACTTTGGTTGCTTTTGAGCTTTGCTTCTCTTCTCTTCTAGTTCCCTCTCAGAGAAATGTGGCTCACCTGGAGCACTTGCCGTGGGAAGTGGTTGACCACCAAACAGCTTGGCTAGCCGGTCCTGTGCGTTCGTGGCCATGTTGACCAACTTACAGAGAGAAGAAGCAGGATAGGTACGGAAAGCAAGATATGGAGTATCCTACACAGGCATGAAGTGTATGAATGTGGATTGGATGGTGAGGAAAGATGTGAATTTCAAACCAGTGAAGTACAAAATGAAGTTGAGTTCGTGGGGGAGAGTAACAAGTTGGAAAGTGAAAAGAAAACTTAGAAGTGAGGACAAAGAATTTTAACGCAAACTGGAAGAGAGACGAATCGAATACCAAGACCTGGTGTTGAGAAATGGACCAGAAACAGCAGCCAGGTAAGGAGCCACAAACATGCGCTTCAATTGCCAGTGGCCAGATGCGGATGGACGGATGCTGCAAGAGCTGTGGCTACTGGGAAATGAGATTCAATGAAGCGAATTGGCATGTCTCACCTAAGAGGAATGAAAGATTTCTGTGGGCTCTTACAATACAAACACTTTGGCATGCCTTGTGGTTTGGTGAAGAAATAACGACGACATCAATTGATGCCACATCAAGGGCCCAGAGCAGAAGCGAGGTTTCGTTTTAGGTTTTGTCACATGATCGATATCCATATCACGTGGTCGTTACTTTGATATCACGTGCACTAAAGTGGGACTAAGACATTCTGCCACTTGCCACCGCCTTTGGAGAAAGTCATAATTCGGGGTTTGATGTTCACGACAGCGATCATCGCGAACTGGACGCCATAAAGCACTACTCACCAAAAGACGCGCCATCCACGACTTCAACACCTACATCCATATATCCCCATCTCCAACGCACTCTACACGACAATTGGAGTGTAGAGGCGACAACATCTTCTAGGTGATCATCATCAACCGCAATTGCATCTGCAGCACAGGCTTCCTGCAGTCTACGCCCCCCACCCTGGCTGCCACTTGCCTGCGCGCACACATTCCTACATACCACACATTGCCAGTGGCACACAACACCGCCTCAACCTCCTCCCAATGTCCCGACTCCGGTGACAATCAGTCTCAATGGTCACCATGGCTGACCTCACCCATGACCGTGCGGTCGACCCTGATGCCCAGGCCGCCGTCACGGACTTTCTTGACTACACCGAATATCTCCCTGCCGACCTCATCCGCTCCCTCACGCTCATTCGCGGCCTCGATGAGACATATCAATCGGCCTCCTCAACACTGGACGAGCTGACCAAGCTTTATGGCTCACTACCGTCTCTTGCTCCGGCAGCCCGGCCGGATCCACAGGAATTGCGTTATCAGATCTCTTCCCAGCTAGATGTGGCCCTGAACTCCAGGGACTCGTCCTATGCCGAGGCCTGTCGACTGTTTGATGTCGCTGAGAGACACCAGAATAGGTTGAAGAGCATCATAGCCAAACTGAATGCGATTCCAAAACCACCTTCGCGCGACCCAACTCCCCCACTTCAACCGTCAACACAAGTCAAACGCTCTCGCAGTGGGAGAAAGATTGAGAACGGTACGTCAACAAGACTAACACTGATACCCCCTCGGGGCAATACTGTGGCCGCTGCAATCCTCAAGAGACCGCGTAGCCGCAGAATCACGGTTCCTGGCGAAGTGATGCCTCCGTATGATCCTGATTCACCCATTGCAAGCACCGAGGTATCTGACTGGGACTCTCCACCACCATCACCTCCAAAGCCAACGTTGAAACTTAAACAGCCCAAGACACCAGCGTCAGTACCGACCCAACAATCTAGGGACAAGTCAGCATCAGCTGCGGACAAGGCGCGCCAAGCCCGTGAAACAACTGAGCCCTACCAGCAGCCCACGCCACCTCCACCAAACGCTGAGATTGGAAGTAGATGGAAACCCTGGACACATCTCACCGAGTATGAGATGTACAAGATCAGGAAAAGAATGAAAAAGAACCTTAGTTGGGTTCCTAGCGATGTCATGATAAGAAGGGAACTCGCTGATAGCGGCCGAGGCTGGGAGAATTATTATCGAGCTAAGGCCCTAGCAGAAGCTGAAGGTACAAAATTCATTGATTTGGACGGCATGGAGAGGACCCTACCCAAAGTGGAAAAGGCAGAGAAAGTTGCGAAAGTGGAAGCGGTTGAGAGTATTGAAAGCTTGGACAAAATCGACAAGGCCACAGAGAAGTCATCCGAGTCGGACAGCGAAACATCGTCCACATCGTCATCTTCAGAAGAAGAAACAACATCAGAAGAGAAGGTGGAAACGACCCGGGTTTCAACGATTGCAGTAACTCCTAGTAACGTCACGCCTGTTCCTAAACCTAGGGCCGCGAAAAAAGCTGAACCGAAGAAGGACAAAAAGGATGTTGTCGCCCAATCACAAGCAGCTCTCGCGGCCCAAGAGGCCGAGCTGGCGGCTCGTCGACTTGGTGATATTGGGTCGAAGTTTCGCACTCTTTTTACTACTCCCTTTGCTTCAGCGCTTGCCTCTCTAAGTAGAAGTGCTAGCACGCCGACTACTAACACTCCAGTTACAGGGAAGAAAGCCACCGAAAAAGCATCAAGAAAACGCAAAGCAGAAACAACACCCACATCGTCTGCGTCACCATCTGCTGAACCCGATACAATGAGGAAGAGACCAAAGGTCGTTCCGAAGCCCTCCCCTCTAGCAGCAAGCCCAGAATCTGTCCCTGCTTCGGCTTCAACAGCAGCCAGCAGCGAACCACCCCTCCCGCAGCTGCAACCACAACCGCAGACTGCTGGTACTATCAAGATCCCGCTCAAGTTGAATGTTTCCAACATACCACCATCGGCATCCAAGACCCCAACCCCAGCTCCAACTACTCGGGCGGCGAGTGTTCAGCGGAGCAGCGTGGCACCCCAAACCGAACACACTCCACCTGCTTCGTCACGACCTCCTTCTCGTCGCTCCGCAGCTGCATCCGTCGAACCTCAACAGCAGACTCGAACAAGCCGCCGTGCGTCTATGACGCCTTCACTTGCCGGTCAAAAAACGCCTGTTGTTGAGCCCAGTCCAAAGGCTACAGCAGCTAGTCGTCGCAGTAAGCGAGATGCTCCGGGCACAGTGATGCAGAGTAGCCAGGATGGAGGAGCAGCTGTTAGTGTCAGCAAGCGCAAAACCAAACCTACTAAACAACAGAAAACGACACCCAAGTCCACTCCTGCAGCCGGGGATCACTTGCCACAAATCCGCATAGATGTGGACGGGCGCCAGGAGATTGTCGACCCAGAAGAGGAGAGGTATTGCTTGTGTGGAGACGTTAGTTGGGGAGAGATGATTTGTTGTGAGCTAGACGACAAGGTAAGTCATGACTTGGCCCGTTCTTATATAAGAAATGCTTTTTGGGATTGTTTTGCTCTGGAAACATACTAATCACGGCCTATAGTGTGACTACGGACAGTGGTTTCACATGGAATGCGTCAACTTGGTAGAGCTTCCACCACGGACAGTCAAATGGTACTGTCCGGGGGATCGCAAAAAATCCCACAAGGGTGAGACTTCTAATGGACTGGTGGGGCGAGGTATCAAATGAAAGGAACTCGAATATGACTTCTGGCTCAGAAGCTGTCATTTCTCTACGGATTAGGGATTTATGAACAAGAGTCGGCACTGTCGACACTAGGTCAGGAGTTTTATGCTACACTGGACTGAGCTGGAGAACTACCGCGCGGTTGGGACCGAGGTTAGGCCACGATGGCACCGCTCGTGTGGTTTGGACCATGGTTGTATACCATGAAATAATAGTAACAGCTTTGCAACATCCCCCGGTAGTCGGTGTTCCGCCCAAATGTCGAGACGTTGAGACTCTGTTGACATTGCATACCCACCACAATTGTTCTGAAGGGTGATATTCTGGACATGGCGGAATCTTCTGCCCTCAATCTGCCTGTTGGTCATGGTACACCATAGAATGTGGCTCGCTATTGACTGCGGAGAAACCGAGGTATCACTCTGACTCACCAGAGCAGCACGAGAAACACCATCGATCTCTGCGCTGCATGCCCATTTTAGAGTAAACTCTGCAATATAATTAATTATCAGCAGCTGCCAACACAGAATACGGAAAACTGAATGTTTCAATGACTTTTTTGCTCACCACATCGCCGAGGTTCATTATACCAGCCCCATTGGATGGTTATTGATACCTTCCCGACGACAGATCTGCACGGTCCCTGCAAGCGCTCAGCGTGAGTCATGGGCCCACTGAAGGCGCACGGTGCATTTCTTTTGACTTTGCCTCTTCCAATCGTGTTTTTGCCCCCGAACAACCAACATCAATTGAACGTTCAGCCTCTACGCAACACGGAGGACTGTACATCTGATCAACGTGAGTCACTCGGCAAGCCACAGCTGCACAGTGCCACACCTCTCTCCGTTGTACAGCAAAGCCTGCATGTAACCATGTTGATCACAACGGATTGTTGTGAGTAGAATCTTCCTTAAAACCCGAGATTGAAACGCATGGCAGGCGCCGGGTAAAGGTATTGTGTTTACTTTCACGTTTCACTTACTCATACTGCTTTCCTCGATTCGACTTTGCAATTGTCATCGATAAACCTTGCGTGCCTACCATGCCAAAACCGTCGAAGTTATCAAAGGGTGGACCAAGCCTAGGAGATGGTGGCCTTGTGGTGACAAGCCAGCAGAGCCGCTTTCATGTCGATGCCGTTGATGCACCTACTTCGAAAGATATCGATGTCAAGGATTTAACCCTCTCGATTGGCGGAAAGGAATTGCTTGACCACGTTCACCTTCGTGTTGTCGAAGGCGTTCATTATGTGCTTGCTGGTCGCAATGGGACTGGCAAGAGTTCACTACTACGAGCGCTGGCAGAGAGACGAGTGCCGGGCGTTCCTACCAATCTCCGGCTTCTCCTGCTGGGCCAGACTAGGGTAAGTTCGGATGCTTTGACCGATCCTGTGGATCCGGAAGATCCGTCGTGCTCGGTTCTGGAACATGTCACAAAGAGCGACCAGCGCCGAGAACGAGCTTTGAAAACTGCGAGCAGTAAGTTTAGTTCGGATGATTTAAGCGACATATTGACCATTTCTAGGTTTGTCCGCCGCAATTGAGGAGAAGGTTGACTCCAAAATGATCGTCACTACCGTGCTATCTCTCCAGGTAGAGCACGCCAAACAGGATCTAGCAGAGGCCCAACTTATTGCTGCTCGCCGAAGTGGTGCGAGAGGCTCGAAGGCTCGGCAAGTTTTGGTTGAAAAGGAGAATGCCCTCGAGGAAGCCCAGAAACGGTGATTGTGGTACGTTTGCAACCGAAAACACATATGCTAAACCTCGGTAGACTAGAACAATCCAACATTGACGAGGAAGAGGAAGCTGTCAGGGTTGGAATCGAAATGCTGGAGGCTACAAGGATGGCTTTGGAATCTATGGATGCTGGAAGCACCGAATCTCGAGCAAGAACCGTTCTTCTCGGCCTAGGATTTTCCGAAGCCCAAATTGAGAAGCCGTTTACCTCATTGTCTGGGGGATGGCGAACGAGATGTGATCTGGCGTGTGCGCTCATTCAACAAACAGATGTTTTGATGCTGGATGAACCCACGAATTTTCTCGACCTACCCGCTATCGTTTGGCTTCAGCGCTATGTTGAGTCCTCCTTATCGAAGGTGTCTGTGATTGTGGTAACACACGACCGCGACTTCGCCGATGCTGTTGCCCAGGAACTGCTTTTGGTCCGTTTGGTTCCGGCGAAAACGTTGGAGGTGTTCAAAGGAAATTTGAGCGAATATGAGAACGAAAAACGTCGACAGATACGGCGAATGACAAAAATGGCCGAAGCCCTGGAGAAGAAAACGAAACATATGGAAGACACTGTTACTAAGAACATCAAGGCGGCGAAGCGCACAGGAGACGACAAGAAATTGAAACAAGCGGCATCTCGGAGAAAGAAGATTGACGAAAGATCTGGAATGGAGGTTAGCTCGACAGGGGGAAGATTTAAATTAAGTGAAAGAGTGGGCTGGTTCGCTTCGACTAGGGCAGACATCGAGATCCCTGAGTTTGACCCACCTGTCAATATCATGTTGCCTGAACAGCCCACGGCTTTGCGACACCCTGGACCGCTCTTCAGCTTCGAAAAAGTCTCATTCACCTACCCTAAATCTGGAGTTTGGACACTGAAAGAGATTGACCTGGTCATGCACCCTGGTGAGCGTATCGGCCTTGCTGGCTTGAACGGAAGTGGCAAGTCGACCATAATCAAACTCTTGATGGGGCAAGCAACTGGGGGAAGCCCAAGACCTACCAAAGGCTCAATCACGGTGCATTCGAAGGCGCGGTTCGCATGTTATTCGCAACATGCAGTGGAAGAGCTTGAGGAACTAGGAAGACAGCAACCCGAGAAAACAGCGCTGTCCTATCTGTTGGAGCAAGATGAATGGACTGGGGACGAGCAGGCGGCTCGAGGCATGCTTGCCAAACTCGGTCTTCGAGGGAATGTGGTGGCCGAAGTACCGTTGGCAGCGCTTTCCGGGGGTCAAAGAGTACGAGTTTCCTTGGCTAAGGTATTCTGCAGCTCTCCTCACCTGATCGTGCTGGATGAAGTTACTACACATCTGGACGCTGACACCATCGATGGCTTGATCGAAGCGCTGAAGTCCTGGGAAGGCGGACTTCTCTTGATCACTCACGATCGACATTTTATGCGGTGCGTTGTAGATCGAGAGAAGACGGCCAGGGACGGTGCAGAAGAAGACGAGAGTGATAGCGACGAATCAGAAACTGGGACTCCGGGCACAGTCTACCACGTGCGCAAGGCTGGACTACGCAAGCTTGAGAGAGGCATGCAACAGTATGAGGAGATCGTCGCGAAGACGGTCGCTAAGCTGCGTGTTTAAGGCCGATTTCAGGTGTAGATCAAAGAACAGTCGTCCGGTTAATCGGCTTACGACAACAGCAGGATCCCACCGGTAGATGGACTACATCATGCATATTGGATGGAGTCATTATCATAGTTCGGGGGAACTATTCCAGCACGTGCAAGACGATTGGCTGAAAATCGGCACTCTTGGCAGGTATCTCGACATCAACGTCATCTGATCCAGTCCGCCTTCATCCTCCTCCCCTCTCAGACTAGGATGAAATTCGTACAGTACGCTACGATCCTTCCAAGGTCTCCTATGGCCCTGCTTCGCTCTCGCCGAGTATATAAATCGCTTCCTGGCCCCATAAGATCCGATGTTTTCTGAACCAAGAATCGGGAGGATACACTGGTAAGTTGCGACGCCTTCAACAACGAATCGTTAGCATCTCTGAAAGCCATGCATTGCAATCGTTCACTGTTCATAGCAGCACTATGCTCCTGTTCAATCCAGGTAGTGCATACTCAGAGCTCCAGTACACGGCTTTCTGCCTATACTGTGCCTGCAGGCTTTCCAACCAGTCTTTTCTCGGCATACTACGTACCTCCATCGCCCACAGAACAAGTAGGTGAACATACGAGGCGGCAGTTCTCACACTCTGGTGCTTATTTTTGTGTAGCCTCAACCTATCATATACGATGCCGCCTTGAATTATACCTACCCATTAGAGCTGACCGATCCAACAACCATCCCCGAGGAGAATGAGGACCCAATTTTCTTTCCCAGTGCTCTCTACTCCGTTTCAAATGGATCTGCTATCGTTGCGGACGCTAAAACCCAGCTTGTAAAGATTATTTCAGGGAGCGGGTCGAATTGTTCGAAGTGTATCTCAGCCTTGGAGCTTGGCCAATTCGTTGCTCATCGTGTGCCTCAGCTGGTTCCTGACCTGCTTGTTGATCTTTGTATCAGCATGAAATTCCAGTCAAATGCCTCGTGCAAGGAGAACTACGAGGCGCAAAACTACGGTGCCGTCTGGACACAGGTTCTCTCATTAGCAAATGTGTCTGGATCAGATGGTCAGTATATCTGCAATTATCTAAGCAGCAACTTCTGCCCACGACCGTATACGCTTCCCTCAAATATTTCAGCGTACTTCGGGCCAAAACCAAAGAACTATACGGTGCCAAAACCCAGCGGGAACAGAGTCAAGGTCTTGCACATGAGTGACATGCATATCGACCCTCGATATTCGGTTGGTTCCGAAGCTAACTGTTCCGACTCATTTTGCTGTCGCGCAAATGTCGAAAGTACTTCTGGGAAACTCGAAATCCCAGCACCCCTCTACGGTGCGTTCAAGTGCGACAGTCCATATTTCCTGCTCACAGCAGCTCTTGAGTCAATTGCTCCATTGACAGGTACGACACATAACAATCAGTCTGAAAATGATCAGTTTGCTTTTGGAATCTATACCGGTGATCTTGTGAGCCATGAAGGTCAAAACGAACTCTCTCGGAACTACACTATGTACAGCGAAGGGTCGATTTACCATATGCTAAAGTCCTACATACCAAGTGGCCCAATATTCGCTGTCCTTGGCAATCACGACACGAACCCCGACGGAATCGATTCGCCCCATACCCTACCAGGAAACCTTGGCCAGCAACAATCCTGGAATTTTGAGCATGTTTCGTCTCTTTGGCAGCAAAACAACTGGATATCCGCTGAAGCTGCAAATGAAGCCCGTATGCATTATGCTGCCTACAGTATCAACCATCCAAAGTTCCCGAAGTTGAGAATCATCACATTGAACACGGACTTCTGGTATCGCAGCAATTTATTCAACTATATGTAAGGATCATCCAACAGTATCCGGTTATACTTGCACTAACTTAGATGCTCGATTAGCAATACGACAAATCCTGATAATAGTGGCAACATGAGATTCCTCGTAAAGGAGCTTCAGGAGGCTGAGGATAAAGGAGAGCGTGTATGGGTTTTAGGTCATGTGCTCACGGGCTGGGATGGTACCAATCCATTACCCAACCCAACCGGTATGCAAATTCTCAATCATGTGGGCGTATATCACTGGCACTACACTGATACAAAGACAGATTTATTTTACCAGATCATTGACAGATACTCCCCTCACGTCATTGCTGGGGTGTTCTTCGGACACACGCATGAAGACCAATTCATGATATATTATGCAAATAACGGAACCACGCGCGATTCTGCCCATGCCCAAACCGTGGGCTGGATTGGTCCGAGTATAACACCTTTGACCAATCTCAACTCTGGCTACCGCGTATATGAAGTCGATACCGGCGACTTCAGTATATACAACGCGCATACGTACTACTCTAATGTGAGCAGTTTTGGTGCCATAAATGCAAGCCAAACCGGCCCAGTCTTCAAATTTGAATACTCAGCCAGGGAGGCATACTCGATCGGATGGCCCGACAATGCGCCTCTCAATGCGACGTACTGGCATCGTGTGACCGAGGCAATGGCGACAAATCATTCTCTGGTATCGAAATTCAACACTTTTCAAGGCAAGACAAGTGTCAAGAGTCCGAACTGCACCAGCGATGCTTGTGCCGAGGCCAAGGTCTGCTATATGAGAAGTGGCAGTGTAGCGCTTGGCCAAGCGTGTCCTCAAGGGTAAGTTCAATCTGCTGCGATCCTATTAGTATTGATTGAATCACTCAGGCTGATAAATTTGCGCCAGGTTTGCTTCCGTGCAAAGTCGGTATACCGGGAAGAACTTTTAGCATAATTATCGGAAAGCTTCCTTCGAAAGCACTTCCGTATTCGGTAGATTTCACGAGCTGGCCAAGGCGAAGCGAAGCGCCGACAGTTAGCTCTAGCACGATGGAACACGATAAATAACAGCCGTAGATAACTTTGGAGTACGGAGTAGTTTATCTCCAGGCTTGACTACCCACAGCCATAGATTAGAGGGCCAATGACGGCAAGCATCAAGCCTCAAAGTGAACGATGATTCCCGGCCAACCTTCGTATCAACTGAAAGGAGTGGTAGAAGCGTCTCGATTCAAGCAAAAACAAAGTTGGAGTCCATTGTAGGGTCCGACCAACCGACGACCTTTCATTGGCAGTCCAAGCGTTCAATTAGCTGCACAAGTTCAGCCCGGGCCATCAAGGTTTCGCATCGGCCACCCCAAAATCAGCAGTGCCTCGCTTTGTGCTCGAGAGGCTACAGGGATCTCGCGAAGAAGGTCAAATTACTAGCCTAACTGCTAGTGGTATGTCATTCAAAATATGACGTGCCAAGTCACAGGTCGTATTCAAGGCAGGACAGAACTATCCTTCGACCAGACACATGTGCATGCCAACGTATCGCTCGTAAGGACTCCCGGAGGGAGATGGCAGTGTGGATTAGACTTGCTGTTTTCGACCGTGGCACATTCCGTACGCTTTGCAGATGCCATGCTACGTCAAGTCCTCTGACTGGGCCGTGGAGCACGAGGCGCATGGTCTAGGCTACTATCTGAGGGATGGATCTCCAGTTGAGGAAATGCTCAAGGGCCAGCCATGACGGTATTCCCCGTCACAAACCCCCTTCTCTCGCTGGGTTCACGTGGAAATACTTCGTATCATGATCTAGGCAACCGATCGTTTTAAAGTCCCGTTCCCGACCAAGTATGAAATGTCCGTTACAGCCGCTGAGGATATATTGCGCCAAAGCCGCCATTGCTTCCGTTATTCCACAATCAGTTCGATCTCGACTATCAGCATTCTCGACAATTCCAACAATCTACGCCCGTAGCGACGTTGACCATCACCGAAAACTCAGCATGGGACAGTGTCCACAGACCGAGGGAAGTGGCCCGCTTTGGGGCGAGCCGATCACTGGCTCTGTCACGTTCAAAGACCTCATCACGTACATCAACTATGGATGTTTTGCATTCACATTCATATTTTGGTTGATAATCACCATTCCACATCTGCGGAACTACCGAGCTCCTGACGAGCAACGACCTATATTTCGCATTATATCGACGCCGATCGTCTTCTGCCTCATTGCACTTATCAGTGTGCATGCATATAGCGCAGCCGAATACTTGGATCCAATCGCCAGCCTTTACGAGGCATATGCTCTTGCCTCCTTGTTCTTGCTTTACGTCCATTATGTGGTCCCAGAAGCGCGCAATCGCAATGAATTCTTTTCGAATCTGGAGGCCGAGTCCAGGAGCGGAAGACCCATCCGCGCCAGTGGTTTGCGATGGTTCATGGTGAGTTTTCAAGCCAAGTTGCCATACTGCCATAATTTTTTTTAGGTTCTGACGAGTTTCAGCGTATTTGGAGAACCGTATTTTTCTTCGTTGTGATCTACACCATTCTCATTGTCATCCAAGAGATCCTCCAGGCCACAGGTCACGCCTGCAGCACAAGCGGGAAAGGAAAGCGTGGGCAGATCATCGTAAGCAAGACCCGATGGCATCGTTCTCTGCCTCTCAGAATTACTGACATCGGTCTAGATAACGACGTTACAGACAATCGCCATGGTGTGGGCTCTCCTGGCGATCCTGAGATTCCAGCGCCGCTTGACAAAGTACATGGAAGGCCGAAGGGCGATTATGAAATTGGTTTCATTCAAACTGTTCGTCGCAATCCAGGTGTTGCAGCGCGTAAGTGGCATACAAGACATGCGAAACCTCGCCGAGAAAAGGCCTTCGACTAATTCTACTCTTCCCAGTTCATCTTCCACATCATCAGCACCCAGCTCAACGGTGGCGCCACAGTCACCTACCGCGACATCTCCATCGGCCTACCCGCGCTCCTGACCTCGATCGAGTGCATGATCTTTAGTTTCTGGTTCTACTTCACCTTCCACTCGAAAGAGTATAAGGAGGTGATGGCAAGCGGAAACAGGAAATATAGCATGTTCCGCGCACTGCTCCATGCACTCAATCCCATGGATCTCATACATGGTGTCAGAATTGCATTCACGGCAGGCAAGACCGCGCCGTTTGGGAACTCTGATGATGTGACCGCGGTGCAGAATGGCGCGAAGCCAGTGTAAGGTTACTCAAATGATCGCCCCGGGAATCTAGGCGTGGGGTACAAGCGTGGTGTTGTTGGATCGGGGGCGCACGGAGATGGGGGAATGAGTTTTACAGCATTTCACTTCATTTGCGATTTACGACACTGTTTACGTCTGTATTCTACTTGGAAACAGGATTAGAAAGGGCATTGTTCTAGGAGGATAGTACAATGTCAAGCAATGGCGGCGATCTACTAGTAATTTGAATCCTTCTCTTTCTCCTCCTTCCACCTTCCGCTCTTATGCAAACGCTTCCCTTCATTCGTTCCCTTTGAATTGGTTGCGCGGGGTGGGAGGATACGAGCTTGCAGCACATGGCTGTGCGACTTGTATGTACCTCACCAGTTGGGAGACCCCAGTGAGTCGCTTCCTCCTCGAGGATACGAGCTGAGCGCTGCTCTCGGCGCTGTCGGAGCAACACCACAACCTAGCACAAGCAAATAAATCGCTCTCCATTCACGAGGTTCTCAGCCAAATAGCTGGGGAAATAGCGTATCACGTCCCTTTTCCTTCTTTCCTTGGGGGACAAGCGTCGCCCCAGCGCTCCTCAGCCAAATCTATCCGTCCGTGTCCTTGGTATTGCATTTGAAGCCGCCCACCTATCAACTAGTGAGGCGACCTAAGTAGGCAAGCTAGCAAAATTAATGGCAGCGGTGCACAGGCACTTTCCCCGGGTCTACCACGCGCCTAGCAAACTCTAAATGGCGAGTTTGTTCACGCGGCGGGTCTTGCCGTTGGTACTGTATTGCTCATACCGTTTCTGAGCTGTAATGGTACGGGCGATCGATCGGGAAGTGGTATGAGTGAGTATCTTGGTGCTTTAGGTAATTATAGTAGACGTGGGGAACGAAACGTTTAGCGAGTGCAGGTATCTAGGTATAAGATGCACTATCCATGGATGGCCCTTCACCCCGCTGCATATCTCGCGTCGATTGTGATGCTGCGAAGCAGAATTCCTGGATCCAAGACTATGGCTGGTAAGTCGGATTTAGACGCTGGAACTTACCCAGGTACTTACTGATTCTCTCGATATCTACCAAGCACCTCCCTAGGTACTCTCCCGACGATTCTCTAGCGAGGACACCGGTACTCAGTGCGCCTGGCCCTCCCGTTAGCGACAGCCTTGTGGGCTGTTCTCCCTAGACGTCATGTGATCAGGCTGAACTTCGCCTCAACCTCCTAAACTCAGGCGAAGTCTCTCCTTGAGTTGTTTGTGGTTTGCTCACCTGTTACTCTCAGTCATGCTTCTGGACTGCTTCTCCGATTTGAAACTGGAAATTGAAGAGCAGCGGCCCTTCCAAAGGATGCAGTCATTCCGGGATGGTCCGTGACAGACTGGGTCCAAAAACCATTTGGCCTAGCCCTCGTTCCAGGGCCGGTGTTCCAGACCTCGAAGTCGCTTCCGGCTCGAGGCTAAGCTATTCGAAGATAGCTTCTTGAATCTTCGCCTAAGATTGAGCCTGCTGGCGAAGATTTGGCAGCATTGGCGAAAGCTTGCTACGCTGGCATTATTGGTGCCAAGTGCTTGGCGGCTGAAAAGCAAAAGGAAAAACTGCATGGAGCTCGTCCGCGACTCACCCCGAGAGTGCCCCTTTTATAACCACCCTGGTGGGGTCTGGGTTCACTATTGTTGGAGCGCACAGTTCATCACAGTCCCTTGGAAGGATGGGGCGTTACCTGAAGTATCTACTACAACTTTGCTTTGGAGAGAAGGGAGGGATGAGGAGGGATGAACCCTTGCTTAAATAGCTGCAAGCTCCTTCGGCGCCGGCACCGCTAAGAGGCTTCACTACCTTTCGCGCCATGAGCAGAACGCCAGGCGGCATCACCTCTTCCCAATCAGGGATGAGTGCGGAGCAGTTGCTCCTCATCTTGGCACGGGATCTCTTGTTCTCAGCTTGCATCTTTCCCGCTGCTGCCCTCTCTTGCCCTGACCTTGGAAACGATAATGACAACAATCACACAATTTCATTGCTGTCTGGCGGATCCACAGTATGCCAGATGCTGTCGGGACTTGGAGCCATGGCAAGGCTTGTGCAATGAAGGAGCGCTTCCCCTCGGCCGTGGACTGTGTCGTTATCATGTCGCCTTGACTACCACAAGAGCCCAGCCAAGAGTCCGAGACGTTTCCGCTGTGACTTGTGGCGCAGGGCTGAATCAATCCCTCAGCTGAGGCAGATGCTAACGCCTTGTGGTAAACTCATCTTGTACTATTGTCTCTGGAGTACGAACACTCCTAGGCAGGACCCTCGATGATGGTCAGCATAAAACTACTTCACCTTCCTCCTACATCTCTATCCTTTGCTTCTGCAATTCATGCCTGTTTATCTCTATCCCTGACTGCTATGTTACAATTACTGATCCTTTGGTTATGTTTCCATCCTATCGCTTCGGGCACTGATTGTCCTTCAGGCTATGCCCTTGACACGGGCCCTATACCCGAAAACCAAAAGGTAGAATGGAGACCATGTGATGAGCCCTACAATTATATAGACAATCTAGAATGTGGTTCAATCAGGGTTCCCCTTGACTACACCAACGCCTCACCTGGGGTCATAACGCTTCGCCTTATACGTCTCCCTGCAGATCCAAATCTTTCTAGTGGCAAGTCGATTGTCTTTAACCCCGGAGGTCCGGGGGTAGGCGGTTTAAAAGAGCTAGCCCCAGATTTTCTTGAGTATGTGCTTGCTGTAAATCTCGGGGTGCTTATTGACGCAGTTAAACAGACAAAGTGGAGAATCGTACCACATTGTGACATTTGATCCCCGCGGCACTGGCAGCAACATACCTTACCAGTGCCCAGATCTTTCGCTCCAACCAGATTATGTGCAATTGCAAGACATGGCCCTACCACTTGATGATCCTGCTGGTCTAAACGCGAGATATCTGGAATACACACAGCAGGGGGAGCTTTGTGGCGAGCCAGAGTACAAAGAGCTAGGCGAGCTCATTGGCACCGCGTTTGTAGCGCGCGACATCAAAGCTATTTTTGACGCATTGGATGAGGATGGCTATATTCGATACTGGGGATTCTCTTATGGGACTCTTCTAGGTACTACACTAGCAGCAATGTTCCCGGACAAGATCGACCGCATGGTCTTGGATGGCAACATCAACCCTACTGATTACTACCATGGGTACTTTGAGGAATCCGTCGATAGTAACGACCCTGCTCTGCAGCACTTCTTCGATACATGTGCCGAAGCAGGTCCTGAAAACTGCCCATTTGCAGTGTTCTCGGAATCAGGGGACGAATTGCAGGAGAAGTTTTACGAGCTTCTCGAGAGCTCGAAAAATCGAACTTACACATTGGTCTATGTCGACGGGCCTGACGAACCATATAATTACAACAACCTCCAAGGAGCAATGTGGCATACGCTCTCTGCAGGTCCAGATGTATGGAATCACACAGCAGGGATACTCGCAGATTTTTACCAGAACCTTACAGGCTACCCAGAAGACATCAGCTGGGATCATTTTACCACCCCCCCAGATCCGTCGGATGCCACTGCCGATACCACGATGGCAATCACATGTGGTGACTGGGATGATATCGACGGAACCATAGAGAATTGGAAAGATTGGTTGAAACTATACGAGGCGAGGAGTAGACTCGGCGCTCCACCACAAATCACGTATGTCTACCGGTGCTCGACCTGGCGGGTGAATGGTCGAGGCAAATACACCGGCAAATTCACGAATATTGAAACGAAGACCCCCATTCTCTTTGTCAATGGGCCATACGACGTCAACACCCCCCTCACATCGGCCATCAATTCGAGTGCCGGCTTCGTCAACAGTAAAGTGCTCGTCCACGGAGGCGCGGGCCATTGTTCTTCTCGGGAGCCGTCGAGCTGCACAATTGCAGCCGTCAGGTCATACTGGGAGACAGGTGTCCTCCCAGATGTCAGTGAACCTTGTCCGCCCAACAATAAAAATCCATGGATTGACCTAGCTGGCAATTCCAGGAAGAAATGGCGAAGGCGTGCTCCATCAATCGGTACACCAAGTGGACCAGGGGTCCATGTTCCTCGGGATGTCACCAAGCGAGAAGATGCTACCGCGACTTCAGAGGTCGCCGTTCCCGCCACGTGCACGCCCGTGTCTGCTCGCGACGAAAATGTGAGCACCGGACAGCTCCAGCAAAGTCTCGATGATTTCAGGGAACTATGTAGCGGTGTCGGTGATGACAAATGGTTCTTGAAGTTGATGTGTGGCAGCATTGGATGATTCTGCAGCACGGCACTCAACTTCTTCAATTTCCTTTCCAGCTGCAGAGGCCAACACCACTTCCCACCCCCGAAAGGCCGGCAGGAAGTCTCTCTAGAAAACAAACATTATGCCAATTTTGGACGTCTCCTCCCTCCGACCAGTCGAGAAACAAAACTTGTCGGGGTGGTGGCATGCGACATCAACGGGTGGCCTCCCCATTCATGTGAAAATCACTGCTGGTGGCTTCAGCCTGACGCGCCAGACCAAGATTGGGCCCTTAGCAATCGATGTAGGATCAGTGTGCATGCAGCTTGCGGACCATCTGTATATTTCTGGTCATAGACCTTCAAACCCTTCAACTTAGACAATACGACCTGAAGAGTTCCTCAGTCAGTTCGGAACATGAGAAATCGGGTCACTCAACTCGTTTAAAATAGATAGATAGAGGCCGACAAAAGAAAATTATTGTCGAATCCCTCGTCCGCGTTAAATAAAATCAGCCCCCCTCGCCTCGCCCCCTGACATCATTCATGCAACCTTGACGCCCAGTCTGGCTGGAGGACAAAAACGGATTAGCGTCATCATTGGACGTGGGGGAGCCTGAGACAACTTGAATCGAGATTATGGGCATCCTCGCAACGAATCCGAGTCTTGGAAGAGAGAGAGAGAGAGAAATTGGATAAAACAAACAGCCTTGGCCAGAACATGGCGACTACTCCTACTATAAGCATTCCGTTGGTGTCGGTGCTGAAGCCCTCGGACGCTACTTCACGGGTACTGCCGCCGAAATCCTCTGGCCAGCCTTGCGCCGCTTCTCCCCCGCTTCAGCCAAGCGGTTGTCCATCAACGGCAGCTAACACTTCTCTGTCGACACAGGCTAATGATAGTGCGAATGATAGTGCGATTGATCAAAGTATCACGGCAGCAACTGCGACTCCCAACAATCCTTCACAGAATATCTTGACCAGGAAACCATCTTGGAGCGGAGCAAAGAAGCGGGCTATCTTGCTTCTAAAGCTCCTCTTCGCGGCGGCAGGCCTCCTAGCAGGTTATCTGTCCTTGTCTACGGCGATATGGACTTCAACCAAGGACTTCCGGGATGATTGCCGAAGCCAGAATGTAAGTTGTCAATTATGTTGCATATCGATCACCAACACTGGCGATTGCTGACGGTCAACGGACGACCAAGTCCACCATGGGCTGGATGACGAAGTCATGTCGCGCTGCGCTGTCGAAACCATTGGAGCCTCCGCCGTTCTTGCCCAAGGCATATCGCGGGGACCGGGTTAAACGCTGGGATGAGGGGGATGTTCTTGTTATCGACACGTTGGCTGGATCGATACTATTGCCGTGGTGGCGACTACGGGTCGCATTCGCGATGCTTCTCACCGCATCCCCGATACTATGTTGTGTGCTTACTGTTGTTGTGGGCTGCATTCTGTTCTGGGGGCGAAGAATCCCTCAGCGCCCAATGCCCCGCCCTGGACCAGAGACTTGGATTGCGTCCTCCATCCCGCGGCCTGAAAAGGGACCCTCAATCGGCAATGTTAGGAAACGCATCGTGAAAAGTGTGGCTGATGAGGATCAGAATAGCGAAGGAGTTTGGGAGCCTGCGGGGGTGTCGGTGGCACGAATAGAGGGCGATCTCCTATGTTCAGGATCATGGTCCCATGGGTGGCCCGGCTATGAAGCGTACGAATGAGGACCGAAAGGGTTTTGACCTTATAAAATGGATGATAGTGGTTTCACACGAACAAGAATGCTCCATCTGCGCTTCGGTCAATACAGACGGTGGTCAATTTACAGCCCCAGTGAAGACACCCTTTGGCTACATTGGCCTTCAAGCAATCGTTCATGAAGCCGGGACACCACAACCGCTACCCTTGCCCGGTGAAGACATCACCAAGCAGCCAATCGCGCTGAACTTGATTCCAGGCGAAACGTTGGAACCACTGAGTCGCATCAATTTCGGCCCTGGCATTGCGTTGAGTCGAACATCAAAGTCAAGGATGTCGGATTCATTGCGGCGGACTCAATAGGAAAGTTTCTTGATTACTGGGAATCCGATAGGCTTGATTTTGGTGGGGCAGGGATTCCTTTGTAAATGTAATGGGATAGCAGGCACTGGGATTGAACAGCCTGTTAAGAATATTCCCAGCTTCTGATGATATTGTCGGTTTTAAGAGATCCTAATTTGTCCTACCTGTATGCAACGACGAGGTTCTTACCATTTGTGAAAGGTACTCAGTATTGAGTATTTGCAGCATATCACGTATGGTACTGTAATCAAACAAGATGGTACATAAATCGAGGGTAATGAGAGCAGAAGAGTACCCTTTGGTTATTGGTGGCGCACACATGGCTAGCCGGCCTCGATGTTCAGAGGCGGGGCACTAGCAACCTCAACCTTAAACCAGCTTGATAACCCTAGTGGACATGTAGTACGAGCACTGTTCTTCGAAGGTCCCGGCTTTGGCGCACGAATCTAAGCTCAGAAATAAACCTTGAGGAGGGTGTCTGTCTCTAGCAGTGCTGAAGCTCCGTTCATGCAGTACCATACGATATGTGCAATGCACTATTGAAATTATGTCGAACAAGAATTGTACGTGGTCGGCCCGTCAAACCGGCTCCGACCGTCTTCAGGCAAAGACGGAGCATCGGGGTGGCTGTATACCTGGTATATGACACCACAAGTGCTAGATTTGTTTGAGCCCTGGCCGTCAATCGGGAGGTTGATGACGCTGGGGATTATCTCCATTCGGCCCCGAGTAACTGGGCTCCTACGGGGCTCTGGGTCGTGGAAGGTTCCATCAATCAAACCGGGTGAGATCCGAGACACACGAAGGCCGAGGATTGGATCCCTGGTAGAACTTCCAGAGTCCGAACTCTCGGCACCGTAGCATTGAAAACGAGCTGCCAGCAGACAGCGGTTCGTGTTGCCCAGACAAGGAACGCTAGATGGATGACTATCGACCCAGAGACACGAGAAGAGAAAATATTGGTCGCGGGCGGGCATTCAGCTGAAAAGCATGAACCCTTGAATACGAGAAAGCATTGACGCGGCATGTGGCATTACCCAGGTTGGTGTGGCACAGACAATCTCTGCTTAGAGAAGAGTTGTAAGGAGTCCCTGCTTGGTATGTCAAGATAGAGTTTGTAGGCCAAGAGCGCCCTGGTGGTTGGGGGAAGGTGCGATGCCCCGCGCCAAGAAGGGAGCAGCGCCCCTTGCGTCTTTCCCAAAAGGGAGACCGATTCGGTAGACGAACTCTTTTCCTCATCTCCCTGAATCCCCCTGCGACCAAATGGCCAAACAAAGGCTCAGCCGTTAAACTGGATACTGAGCTACCTATTCGGGTAGGGGTCTCAGCTCTACCCTGGGAACCTGCGCCTCATGACATCGCCAATTGCGTCTTCCTGCGGGCGTAGCGTACCGTGACCCGGATGAAACTCAGTTTCATTGTCATCAACGCGTTCCTCATTCGATGAGCCAAATACTTGACCGACGATCATCCATGATCGAAGCACTGGCAACCATTGGTCAATGGATGCGTTCTGATTTGACTAGTCCGTGGCTGGAGGACGGAATGCAGCCCCAACCTCGCTATGAATGCCATTTCGGGGAATGCGAGGCACGTTGCTATCCGCAGTGCCATGTTTCGATGGATTTGGAGCTGTCAATAAGGCAGGCAGCCAGCGCCTCATGGGACAGAAAACAATAAAGCTATGAGCTCAGCTCCAAAGTGATCTTTAACTACCATTCATACTGATTTTTTCTTTCTGCCTTTGCCTGTTGATTTTTCTGCTTACAGTTGAAGCTCTCAAAATGACAGAGCCAATACCTGGACCCCGCGCTCTACCCTTCGTCGGGAATCTTTTCGACTTATGGCAAGACCGAGATATTCCTCTCCGAGGTTTAGAACGAGTCGCTGAAGCTTATGGGCCAATTTATCAAGCTCAACTGGGCGGCAGAAGGCGCATCATTGTCAGCTCAGCAGCCTTGCTGGAGGAAATGACTGATGAAAAGCGCTTCTCCAAAGTCCCACCACCCCAGGTATCCTCTGGAACTGGTCCTAAAGGTCTCTTTACTGCTAAGAATGAGGACCCTGA
>Ga0105239_10001921_pt1 | contig 27085 bp, 23 predicted proteins | sample KBSC44metaG_FD_92761 | JGI IMG/M metagenome (GOLD analysis project Ga0105239, IMG submission 92761) | Corn rhizosphere microbial communities from Kellogg Biological Station, Michigan, USA - KBS C4-4 metaG | ecosystem: Host-associated > Plants > Roots > Rhizosphere > Soil | place: Michigan, USA...
CTCGGCAAATTCGTAGCGAGCTCCGTTGTCGGCGTACCGCCTCTACTCATGGGAATTGGTCCCTGGAAGGCAATCCCCGTGGCTCTGCAGAAGGCTGGCCTATCACCCGCACTGGTGGACATCTTCGAGATCAATGAAGCCTTTGCAAGCCAGGCGGTCTGGTGCGTCAAAGAGCTCGGGATACCATTTGAGAAAGTGAATCCCAAGGGCGGTGCGATCGCCTTTGGTCATCCCCTTGGCTGTACCGGCGCTCGTCAAGTTAGCACACTGTTCACTGAATTGAAGCGCACGGGGAAGAAGATCGGTGTCACCAGTATGTGTATTGGAACAGGAATGTAAGTCTCACGCCATCTTCTGCATACTTTGGTTGTCTCTTGGAATGGTTTAACTAACCTGGATTTTATTAGGGGCATGGCTGCTGTCTGGGTGGCTGAGTGAGGTTCCTTTTTCTCAATGTTCCACTAGAGTATAGCAATTGTGACCATACTGCTTCGGAACCAATGTTTGAAAAATGAAGAACATGTACAAGCAAAGCTATTGCCATTGGCAGGCAGATACCATATGCCCATTAGGCATGGCGTTGATGAGAATCTCTGGCATATCTATACCCGTGGACCGTAAATGTGAGGCCGCCCTAAAAAAACATTATATTTCCGATATCTGCCTGCTGCTGCCCACAGTTTTGGTGGCAAACACTGTACGCACACGGGCGTCCCGTCCTCGCGTAGTATCAACACTGACCCCTGCAGGCGAGCAACTCAAAGCCTGCTTGACAAAATGGATCCTTAGATCAGCCATGACCCATTTTGCCCTGTTCCGTTTTGATTGCCCCTTGGGAGGTTGATAAAGTGGAGTGGACAGATCCATTGCTGTTGGCTGTAGGCGGGCGTATCCGCTTACCTGGGAGGCGTAGCCACCTAAAAACCACGGGCGCATGTATGTACATACCTGGTTCCGAGGGGTTCTGCAGATCCCTGCATACGCCTTTAGCCGGATACGCTGCGAAAGAATATCTGTCAGAGCTAACACGTCCACAATGGTGCTGAACGCCAAACACAGACTGTGGATGCGAAACAATAGTCTATGGTACGAATACTCTGGTCTTGGAGCCCAAGTCGAGCAATTGACCGCTATTCTCCCAGGTGATCGCGGTTGTGCTGAGATGATCAAGATGCATAAATATATCGCAGCTCTCTGCACATCAGGCAGTTGTGCTCTTAGGAAAAACACCACAAAGCGATCTCTCCTGAACCATTTGTAGAAGGCGTCTTTCTCTCAATCTACCTACCAATCACCCGCAGAGGTTATTGTCTCATTTCACCAAAGATGGGACTTTTCAAATCCTCAGGCCTCGATCAGGAGTGCGCCAAAGCCGCTCAGATCCTTAAGTCCTTCGTTGGTAATCACTGCAGTCCTTCTTCGAGATGTTCATCCTACAGAATCTAACATCGATGCAGACAAGGGCAAAATTCCATCAGAAGTTGTCGCAAGCGCAAAAGGTCTAGCAATCTTCAGTGCCTTCCGGGCGGGCATGTACCTCGCCGGCACAGGCGGGTCAGGCATTGTCATTGCCCGTCTTCCCGATGGAACTTGGTCGCCTCCGTCCGCCTTTTCAGTCAGAGCTGGTGGAATCGGGCTCGTGTACGGAGTGGACGTGTACGACTGCGTGTGTGTGCTCAACACAGCCGCCGCCGTGCAAAGCTACGCTGCGCCTGAAATGAACCTCGGCGGTGGAGTGGCCCTCGCGGCTGGACCCCTAGGTGGTACCGCAAATCTGAACAAGCAGGATGTCAAGCCTGTTTGGACTTACACAAAGTCCCGCGGCCTCTATGGCGGAGTCACTGTCGACGGCACCATCATCAAGGAGAAAACTGCCATGAATACCGAGTTCTATGGTTCGAATGTCACTGCCGCCCAGATTCTCACAGCTCAGATCAAAGATCGCGATGGAGAGAGTGTGGGCCGAAAGCAGCTGCTAGAGATAGTCACGCTGCTGCAAGGCAAACAGGCTGATGTGACGGTGGTGCAGGAAATCAGCTCAGAGCCCACCCCTGGGGATCTTGGAGGGGACCAACCTGAGCTCAAGACATGAGTCGAAAGTCGAAAATTCTGAGTCTACGACTGCGTATTGGGAAGGATTGAAGACTGGTGGCAAGGTTGTGCAAGAGATTGGTTCTGAACCGATGCTTGGGGATCCCAAGAAGTAATGTAAAAAGGAACGCAAGATAAATCTGTGCAAATCGCTATGTTGGATGATAAGACGGCGTTGAGGTGTTGCGGCAGAGCATGAGATACCCTACCTGAGTAAATATAGACTGTACAGTAAGGTGAGCAGCGATTGAGCAAGTCTTGAAGAGATATTTGGCATAAAACAAAGCTCGGGAAGTACCTACATAGTGAAGTCAACCATATGAGTTTTACATTTGTTCATTGACGAGGTAATGAGCACCATTACTTTATGCTTGGTTCAAACAGAAGAAGGGGAGATATCCCCTGCCCCTGCCTCAGCCTCCACCTCAGCAGCCTTGTGCTTGAGACTGTCTTGCAGGTACGGGAGAAAAGGCACGTTTATCGTCGGTACCTGGTGTGCCTTACGGGCTATCTCATAATTTGATATTATTCTGTCTCTTGTCCGGCTGGCTGAGGGTACCTAGGAGAAGCAAATGATGGGTACAAGTGCGTCGATGTCCGTCCTTATATGCGTATAGATTATCGGACGGTTATGAGGTCTCTGGGAAAATCTCAGGGCATCCAAGGTCTGAACTCTGAGTTGCAAGAACAAGTTGCATTGTGCTTGTTTCACCTGCTGGTGCCTTATCGAGCTTGTCAAGTGGTAGAGCATGTAGTATGTAAATGATCTAAGTCAGCGTGCGCCCCGTACTTAAGGATGGAGCATAGTATAGAGTATGGAGTACTCGACGGACCATGGGACTGATGCACCAACATCAACAGTGAATGTTGAGCCTCGTGGGTGCCTCGTATTCAACACCTATATTTAGTGCCAGCAGCCAGGAAGGGCTTAGACGTTCCAAGCTGGTCCAGGGCAGAGGCGGGAGGTCACGAGGCTTCTGAACTTCGATTTATCTCTTTCTAACTTCAAGGTTGATTGTCCAACCATGCGCTTCGGCGAACCATCCAGCTCCACGACCCTTGCGGTTCCTTGGTGAAATACCGACCAGTCCATCGAGCAAGCCATATTTCGATAGGGAAATGAAAGTTTCCGCCTGCCCATTCGATGCGCTTTGAGAAGGTTCTTCCCCCCATCAGGCTGAGACTGACATATGTCTACGAATCGACAGGGAGAGACTTTCCATCGACTACTCTGCCCTGCCAATGCTTTAGCTATCAGAGGATTAATGACATTCGAAAGGCATGGCCGATCCGCTTACGATCACCACGGGCGTCATAGCGCTCCTGTCATACTGCGGCAAGTTGGTGATAGAGATTAAATTATTCTCCCAAGGGACGGAGGCAATAAATGCAACAATCACCGGTCTTCTGAGTGATATCGATGGGTTTAAAACGGTCGTCCAGGCTCTGGACGAAACTTTCAGCCAACCGAAGTACGAACCGGTCAAGAATGCAACTGGTCATCTTGGAAGCCATTGGAAGAATGTCGCACGGTGTATCGAGGGTGGTGGGAAAACAGTTGCCCAATTTTACACTCTGCTTCGAACTATCAACCGTGAAAAGTCAGTACTCAATGATAGTCGGAAATACCTAAGACTCAAAGGCTCCACTGAGCATATCGCCATCTTTCGAAGTCAGCTTCAGTCGTACCGAGACACGCTACAGCTCTCCATGCATACCATCATCCTGTGAGTACTGGATTTCCTTGAACTGAGATCTTTGAAGATTACTTACTCGTTCTAGCTGGAACCAGACAACCCTTCTCGAATCAACTGACCGAATAATACCGAATCTGGAGGAAATCGCCCAAGCCATTGATAGACTCGCCAAGGACTTCAATTCAAAGATGACCGATCTTGAGAAGGCCGTAGCCTCCGATGAAACATCGCGCCAGTTGAGTACCATGGCCACGCTCAGAGATACCCTTCGCTCTTCGGCCCACCTCGTATCAGATGTTTCGACTTCCTTGGTTTCAGAAGCCGACGATAAATCCTCGATCATTCTTGGCGCGGATACCGAAAAGTTGATGTCCTCAGAAGCAAGTGAGGCAGTTCGGCGATGGATAAGCTCGGAATCCGTCAACAAGCTTGGTAGCTCCAAGCACAATGAAAGCCCGACATTGACAGACCCCTTCCAAGACACTGAGGGAGATGGAGGTATTGCCGACTTTGGGTCTGAAGTCGAAACCGATAGCGACCTCGATGTCGATCTTGCGAATTCCCTTTTCAAGCATGGCCGGGAAAAATATGCCTCGGGCGATTTTGCGTCAGCCGAACGCCTGCTCCGGAATTGCCTGTCCCGCTTAAGCTCTTCCACCTCCAAGTCCTCAATCCAGCGACCTCAGCCTGGTAGTGTGTCTAGAGCAGATGTTCTGAATTTACTGTATGAGACATACGACCGGCAGAAAATGTGGTTGGAGGCTTCAAGAGCCCTCATGGAGAAGATCTCGATAACACGACAATCAGTGGGCAAGCAGGACCGCGGTGTCCTTGAAGACACGATGCTATTAGTTGAAGTTTTCCGAAAGGATGGCCAATGTGCAGAGGCTCGCCTCTATGGGCGCCAGGTGCTCAGAGCTTACAGGAGATTTGGGGTTGAAGGGTATGAATCTGTCAAGAAAATCCTGGTCCTCTTGGTTGAAATATCCAGGGAAGAGAGAAACATTGACGAAGAGGATGCATATTCTACCATGCTTCAAGATGTTATTAGAGAGCGGGAGAGCACACAGCATTTGATCATATCGAACGACCTAGAAAGCAAAGAGGAAATAAGAGCGACCAAGCCGAGCCGCACAGATGATCCCAGCAGGAACACTGACAACATGTCTACCAAATTAAGCCACACCTTAGCTAAACAGCTTCAGCAATATGAAACAGATATGCGTAAAACGAAAACCAGCAACATGTCTACCGAGTCGAATGACACTTCAACGGAACAGACTCGAAGATCCTCATGGGCTGCCCAAGCAACAGCAGAAAACAGTGTGGAAGACTCACCAACAGCCTCGAGGCGTTCAATATCGTTTGAGAAGAGAGATGATAGTTCCTACGAGCGCTGGAGCTATCAGCGAAGATATGCATTGAAGCGACAGGAATCCTTAAGCAACAACAGGCTTTCTCAACAGGCGGATCAAGACCCGTCACAGCAGTCCGAAGAAACGAGCTCCTCCCTCCCTATCGGCCAACGCACGGCCTTTCAACACACCAAAATCGAGAAGCCAACCGAGCCATTGCGCTCGAAATCTTTACCTCGGGTCGATAGAGTGCAGGAAGTGCATGTCAATGCCTCCTCCACGAATCTTTGTGCAGGTGAACGTGCGCAAGCTCGGCAACGGATCGCTGAAAAGCTTGCGCAAACACAACCGGTAGCAGCGGAAGAGAATGGGTTGAATCTTACGTTGCGACGTTCTAACCTCGCCAAGGCAATGGAGGCACCAAATAGCAACACCGGCGATTCGCAAGCACGCCTTGCTGTCATCGGGCGATATTCTGATCCTGGAGTTGTGAAACCTACTACCAGGACAATTATAACAGCACAAAACCCCCAGACGCTAGATAGGGAGGGCTATTCCAAACCCCTGGAGCTTGAGAAGTACACGAAAATTGAGAAGCCAGCTTTTACAAAGGCGAGGCTACCTCAAACCAATCGGTTTCAGGAGAAGAGAGTTGTTCTGATTGGCGATCCCTCCGCGCGGAATTTTGATCTTGTCCGGTGAGTTCCTTGGCCCAATCTTCGTTTCTTGATATTTCTAACCAGCTAAGCAGGAGTATGCCATATAGCAAGTATAAGGTATGTTAAGTTGATAGTAATAGCATGAGCCTTTTCAGCAATTGAAAACATTGAGAGCCCCTCAAAGCAGCTGACTAAATGAGAATAACAGACGCACTTTACTGGGCCTGCGCATGGCACCTTCAAATTCACCTTAGATAAGACGAAGACCTTGAGCCTCACCCCGATAACCAAGTATGAATCGATTTCACTGGCCCGCTCTGCACTGTTCTCAAAGGCGGATGTTATTGTCCTTACCTTTGACATCGGGAACGTGGATAGTTGGATCAGCATCGCCGAAAAGGTGTGTAAATATACCTACTTTCATACGCGCCTCGACATATAGTAGCAATATCGACATCTTTTCGGGCCTCTAATTACCATTGCTAACCAATTTGATTGAACACGGAAAGTGGGCTCCTGAAGTACATGAATACTACCCACGAACCCCCACGGTTCTAGTAGGGACCAACGAAGAATCTCGCCACAGTTGGGATTTTATCAATATCAGTTCGGGTGCAAGATGGCGGGCACGCCCTGTAACAAAGGAAGAGGTACGGTTATTCGTCAGTGGCTTTCTTCTATCATCTACCGACGGCATTCTGGCTGTTTAAAAGTGAAAGCTGACGGATATTTCCTAGGGTGAGGCGCTAGCGGCTCATGTCGGTGCTCTTAAGTACCTTGAAACCGCGTCAAAGGACTCTCGTGATTTACTGCAGCCTTTCGCCGAAGCTGCATCTATGATTGCAGTGTAGTGTGAGAGCATTTGCCACCGAGCGAAACCGGTAGGGATGCGGGGCTGACGGTCTGCACGGTCGTGCTGGGTGGTCGGGCTGGGTGAATTTTTCCCTTCCTGATGGTTATTGTAGGACTTCCTTCAGCTTTGCCAGCTAGATGAGGTGTCTAGTGCCGACAAGGGGATGTTCAAATCACGCAAGCTGCTGGAGGCGATTCTCGTGGAAGTCTAGATAGGTGGTCTTCTGAGTTGTCCACTACCGTCGAACTGGTAGCCTTGTGTTTGCAGATGATAGGCTCAACTGAGCCCGACTTTGCCACTTATTAGCGAACAAACCCACTAGATAAGGAGGCGGCCGGGGTAATATGCAGTTGGACCAACCCAGAGCTCAGTTGCTCGCTGGCAATGCTTGGGGACATTGTTTTCTGATCTGAGAAGCACGTGGTATATTCATTACCCGGGATCGCTTAGAAGTTCAACGGCCAGTGGACGCCATTGGCGTCTGCGCGCCAGGCAAGAACCCCCCCCGGATATGGCACAGCTTGTGGCTGGCTTGACCACAAACTTTTTCTATCTGGAGCCTGCTGAAGCGTTGATAGCCGAATCTTGTGCCGCACCGCCTTGGCTTAGGGATAGAAATCACCTACGATCTCGATCTCGGAAGGATAAAAATTGCCACTGCGCACGGCTGCATCAGCTGAGGGCAAAACAGCTCAAATGTCAGGGATATCCGCGCGAAAGGGAATAGTATTGGTAATAGCATTTCACTGGATGGGCCAAAACCGGCAACTGGCGAACGACCTCTGACAAAAGAAAGACCAAATTCCCGCTCGTGCCATTATCGAGTTTCACGTCGAAATTGCGGGAGTCTCCTACGTTGAGCATCAGCAGCACGCGGTATAGCTTCAAAGGGTAGTGCATGTTATCCTCTCCGTAGGTAGGTGGCAATGTAGACGTGCCTTCTAATAAACCCCACTAGATACCAGAGCAATGACTTGACTTCCAGTCGCGTCACTGTTGGCCCTTGTTTTCCGATCAAAAGGGAACCTAACAGGTAAGTCGCGTGTCGTTCCACCAGCCTAACAACCTCCTGATGGTGGATCTGAGACCCCATTCAGGAAACAATACGCTACTCCTGTGCGGGACGACGCACGCTGTGGGCAGAAGAAAGCCTGATGATCCAGAAGAGCTCATAATAAAAGCACTGCAGTCGCTAATCATTACTTGAAAATGCTGCATCGGATCCATGGCCAATGGGATCTGCAGCAGCCCAGCCGCCCGTAAATGCAGGAAGCTTCCCCAAAGTTGTGGAGAGGATGCTGGAGATCGCCAACGTCTTATGATTATCATTACGACATAGGGCTGCGGGTTTGTAAACTTTACTTTTTGCTGGCAATTATGGCCGACCTGGCACCCAACTCGAAGGTGTTTATATGGCGCCTTCGCCCGTTCCTCTAATACTATGCTGGCTGCATCCTATAACTGCGACATCGGTAAGGCAGTAACAGGCTCTCATATCATCACATGGAGACCACTACATCTGAGAAGGGCCAAGGCGTCCATTACGATGGAGAGGCCCAGCATTCGGAAACCAGGCGGGGATCAATTTACCATGTCATCCCTCCTGGCGAGAGGCGCATGTCTGCCCAAGGCCGTCGCATTTCAATTGTTGACGACATTTTCGGTGAGATCAAGGAGGGAGGGCCAAACTACCGAAATGTGAGCCGCTGAACATGCTGGGACGGCCGAGGTCTTACTGACTTGCTTAGGTCGGATGGCTTGGGACTGCTGTGTTGATGATCAAAACGCAAATTGGGTTGGGTGTTCTATCCATCCCCCAAGTTCTCGACACACTGGGAATGGGACCTGGACTTGTCGTCCTCATCTCGATCGGCATAATCACAACATGGTCAAACTACATTATCGGCGTTTTCAAGAAAAACCATCCCTCGGTTTACGGTATCGACGATGTAGGATACAAGCTTTTTGGCAGGGCTGGGCGAGAGTTCTTCTACGTGGTCTTTGTTTTATGTAAGCCACTCGCCTTGCACGTCGCTCTTTGTGTTCTCGACATTTACGTTTCACAGTTTGGATCTTCGTTGCTGGAGCTGGTATGCTGGGCATATCAATCTCACTCAACGCCCTGTCAAGTCACGGGGCTTGTACGGCTATCTTTGTTGCCGTTGCAGCCATTATTGGGTTTACCCTTGGAAGTATTCAGACCCTCCATGAAGTTTCGTGGTTGGCTTGGGTTGGCGCGATCTCCATTTTGACTGCGAGTAAGCCATCCTTTTGAAGCCTGTCGTTGGTACCCAATCTAACAACCAATCTATAGTTTTGACCTTGACAATTGCTGTGGGTGTCCAAGACAAACCTGCCGCTGCCCCACCGGGCCCTTTCAAATCCGACTGGAAAGGCGTCAACGATCCAAGCTTCGAATCAGCGATTTCAGCTTGCTCCTCCATTGTTTTCGCGTGGGCCGGTACCCCAGCTTTCTTCCAAATTGCATCTGAGATGCGTGTACCAGAGATGTACACCCGTTCACTTCTACTTTGTCAGTCCGTCGTGGCCGTCACCTATATCGTGATTGGCATTGTGGTATACTACTACTGCGGAAGCTATGTTGCATCACCAGCTCTTGGATCGGCTGGTGTCCTTCTGAAGAAGGTCTGCTATGGGTTAGCTTTGCCGGGTCTGTGCGTCAGCACCCTCCTCTTCGTCCATGTAAGCAAATTCTTCGAGAGGATATCGAATGTTGACTGACAAGTTCCAGATTGCTGCAAAGTATGTCTTTGTTCGTATGTTGCGAGGCTCGTATCACCTCACCGATCCGACTTTCCGACACTGGGCCACCTGGCTAGGATGCACATTCTGTACGACAATTATCTCATATATCATCGCAAGCGCGATTCCTGTCTTTGGTGGCCTGGTTTCGCTAATCGGTGCGCTCCTCGGTACCCTGATGTGCTTTCAACCGATGGGAGGTATGTGGTTATATGATAACTGGCACAATAAAAGAACGCCCATGTGGTATGCCGGTGTGGCTTGGAGCGTCTTTGTGATTGTCTCCGGCTTCTTTTTGATGATCGGCGGAACCTATGGATCTGTGGTCGATATCAAAAATTCGTACGCAGAAAATGGCGGTTCGTCTCCATGGTCTTGTGCAGATAACTCGAATTCGACATAAGACATTTGTCACAGTCCATTGGCAAAACCAAGCTGGAGCCGAACCCCATTGAGGTCGTGCAAAGCTCAGGTCAAGTCTGGGATGTATTTATGCTGTGCATCATACGTCCTCAATTACCTCCAGACGTGGTGAAATATGAATGGTTGAGGAGAGTCAACCCGGCAAGCTATATATCTCTGGAGACGGAGGGAAATCCAGGTTAGTCAATAGTATCTAAGTACGAGGCAATTGAGCGTAGACTCATTCGTGCCGCACGTCAGATCTTAATCGACCTTACTCGGAGATAGTATCCTCAGCCACGAACCCTTACCCCTTACCCAAGTAACTCGAAATTGTTTCGGGGTAAGGCGCATCTTAAAGCAGCTGAGCTGTGGCGGAGAGGCCCCTGTCACGGCTACATAGAACGCCCTGATTCCTCGTACGTGATCGCCCGGGCCCGCCGAAGTTGCTCTGCCTGGCTTCGAAAGTTGAGGTCTCGCTAGGGCATCGTTCATTTTAACCTTTCTGAAAGAGGCAAGTCCACATCTGACACAACCTGATTGCTGTGGAAAGCGACTGACCCCAACAGGTCGACCTAAATATCTAGGCCAACGGAGCTCGAAGAGCCCTGTCAGGCCTCGTTTGATCCACATGCTCATGTCATGCTGATAAGAGAACCAATACGATATGATGTGCCACGGCTTATCCGGCTCGACTAGACCGACGTCGAAGTTACGGAGGATCTGAGCGATGAACTCGCGAACCTCCAGCTGATCAAGTATACCTATTAGCACTGTTCATCCTTAAAGGGGGTGACCCACGAGCGCAATCTTACGTCCCACCCACATCCTGGGACCATCCGCCACAGGTCATATTAAGAGTGTCCATGAGTCTGGTCTTTTGCTCATCGTCGAACCACCTCTCTGGTCCAAATTCATCTGCGTCTGGCCCAAAGGCTTCCCGGTCTCGGTTTCGGCAGACCAGGCTGACCCCGACCGGGGTACCTGCCGGGATGTGTTTACCTATGACACTCAATCGTTCTGGAGAGTACCGGATAAGCTGGTAGACGATCGATGGCAGCAGCCTCATGGCTTCTTTACAGACGGCGACTAAGTACAGCAACCGCTGGGTCTGTTGGTACGTTATGGGTTCTTGGAGTGCCTTTGAGTCATAGTAATCGTCAATCTCTCGCTGGAGCTTTTCGTAGACATCGGGTCCAGAGTAAATGTAGTACAGACACGTCCTCATGGCAATGGTTGGTGTCAGCACCGGCGCCGCCATCAATAGCTCTCAATGTATTACCCTTGGTCTGGGTGCAAACAACTTACATACTGTTCATAGCTTCGATAAGGACCACTGGAAAGGACGCTTGGTCCCCTTTGTCGTTCTTCATACGGATGAAGTGAGCCAGCATGTCCTCTCTCTCACTAGAATTGGTGTTTTCCATGCGACTCTGAATCTTTCCCATGCTCCAATTTTGGAACCTAATGAAGGGATTCGGCTTTCCTAAGAAGCCTGTGAGCGAGTTTATTACTTTATTGTTGACCAACTGTGCCGGGCCGGGAAAATGGCTGAGGTTGGCCATAACGAAGAATCCGTCGTAGATGCCCTTTCTAAGGCCCATGACATCTATTTATGTTTCCAAATGGCCCAGGTTTGATCCATAAGCTAGCCACGCAGAAAAGGATGGTCACAAAGACTGTCTCCTCTCCCAGCCTGCAGTTTGTAGCAAGATCTGCTGGCTAAATAACTGTTGCTCCAGCTCAAAGTAGTGGAGTGCTGCTCTCGATAGAGAAGTCATTGTGTTGGTGATGCAGAATCTTTGCTGTGAGCTACTGTTCACTGGGTCATTGCATCCTCCGGCATGAGCGCGGATTTTTGAGCCATGAAATCAAAGACCTAACCCAGGTGTAGAAGACGTCCCAGCTCCATTTTCACCTCTCGGTATTGCATGTTCCTACCGTGTTCGTCCACATTCTCCACTGCGACCCCGCGCAGCCTCTCCCCCGCCGAGCCGTGGCCTCCACAAATCGTCCCAAAGAGGCAATCTGGGGAAGGACTGATGGTATTGTGGGGTGCTCACGGGTGCCGGCTCTTAAAAGACAAGAATGAGACGAAATCCGGGTAGTTTGTTTGCGTTTGCAATCAATTCAATGACCTACCCACCATCTAGTCCTCCGGGAATCGTCATACAACACCCTGGAGGCCAAAGCACGCATGTAATTCAGGATGACTTCCATGATCCTTGGTTACCGGCAGAGACTATCCTCATCCAGCACGGCTTTGCAAGACACGCAGCTTTCTGGTATCATTGGGTACCAGTCCTGGCGCGAAAGTTCCGAGTCATTCGGCGTGATGCACGCGGTCACGGTTTCTCCAGCGTGCCATCGAAGGACTCGGCCTACAACTATACTATAGACACTATCTGCGAGGAGATCATTGATACTTTGGATCATCTGGGTGTTGACAAAGTCCATTTCCTTGGAGAATCTACCAGCGGGATGATTGGGGAAGTTTTGGCCGCTAAGTACCCTCACCGTATCCGTTCACTCATAGTCTGTTCCTCGCCAACCAATTTGTCGCCCGCGGCACTGGAGCTATTTGCATTTGGTTATAAGAGCTGGCCAGAAGCTTGTCGCGAGCTGGGCAGCCGAGGATGGGCAGAAGCCCTCTCCAAGGTTCCTGGTACAGTGTCTGTTCCAGACCCGCAATACATCCAGTGGTGGATCCACCAGGTGGCCATATCTTCGGGGGAAGGATTGGCAGAATATGCCCAGTTCCTCTCTCATCTGGATTCAAGACCGTATCTGGGCCAGATAACTGTGCCTATGCTTATTCTAGCCCCGGCGAATAGTGTGGCGACAAAATTGGAGGAACAGATGTTCATCCAGAGACAAGTCCGAGGGTCTTCATTGGAGGTTATTCATTCAAGAGGGCATGAAATATATGTGGAGGCTCCCGAAGAGTGCCAGAACGCAGTCTTGGAATTTTTGGATGGGCTCCATCGAGACTAGAAACGTGCATTGAGGCAGAGCTAAAGGCATCGAAATCCCATCCATAGCATTTTATGGTAATCGTCAACCCTCAGTCCTAGCTCTGTTTGCTTATTCCTTCCGGTAGGATTGCATACTGTTAAGTCCCCGTCAGTGATGATCATCTTTGTGTCCCGTGGAAGAAAATCACGAAATGCAGCAGATGACGCATGTTACAATCGCCCAACTCGCGTTGACTCAGCCAATCGTTGATGGACCTTGTACGGGCTGATGCTGACTATCTGGTAGTCTGAAGGTTCCGGATGCCCTGGAAGTACTTGGCAGAATTCTCTGGTTGTCGCTCTAGCAATTCTTCTCGAGTCAGCCCTCCATTTTGTCGTACGTGATCCGCCATAGGCCATCGTCTGAGATACGAGCTGCCATGAAAAAATGTTCTGGGTCGATGATGAAGTTTGCGTCTTTCCAACCGAATCGAGAGAAGTTGTAAAGTTTCTGCTGACAATGGTCAGTGGATGGCCGGCGTGGAGCATACGATGGGGTAAAGATTGCATTTACATCTGTGGCTACCAGCTGCTGGTCCTATGTCTTACCAGAGAACTCCCAGTCTCCAAACAAGGCGCGCCTAAACCGACTGTTTGCGCCATCACAGCCCACGATGTAAGCAGCGAACAGACGCCGTGTCTCCTGGTTTGTCGATGTCACCACGTCCACCTAAGCTTTGTCCGCGTCTTGGCCGATCGCCACGACATTGTGACCCCAAGATACGATGGCTAGAGACTGCGCCTGGAGATGTTGATAGATGGCTTCGCCCAAGTGATGTAATGGAGGACAGACCATGCGGTCTTCGAAGTCCGAGAGCACAGGATTGTCCAGCCCAGTGAGGTACGCGCCGTCAAGTTTGCGCCAACATAGAGAACAACCCTGCCGCTTTACCTAATCACCTCGGATATGGTCTCCGAACTTCGTCTCTAGAACGCGAAGTTGGAGCCAGTACGGAAATGATCGCCGGACAAATAAGCGAATATCAATTAATACTGAGCCTTGGCTACATGCAGGTTGACGCCATCCACCATCCGAGCATAGCCGTCCAGTTGACTGCTTGTCGGTCGCAACCAAAACAAGTGAGTGACAAGAATACTCTGCTTTGTTTCGTTTACGCTTCCAGTTGGGGCCAGGGGGCAAATCACGCGCCCACAGTGTGGCCCGGGCGCCACTCTAGCCCATGGCACGTTTTACTACGGCGACAGTGACTCCACTTGAGGATACCCGACCATAGGAGACAAGTTACGGCCTGATCAATCATTGGATGCATGACATGGGGTCGCAAGCAGAACATCGGCAGGGACCCTGCATACGGGAAAATTATCGCGTTGTTCCTATTTAGGGAGAGAGAGCCGTCATCAGTTGTGTGGATCAGTCTCTGGAGCTCCGAAAAGCCCTCAACGAGACCATTGCGTAAGACTATTCAACACGACATATTTCAAAGGCCTCCTCATGAGATGCTCCTCGTCGGTGACTTTAGCAATATGCTGGTGGTGAGGCAGTAACTTTCTTTTATGGAGGTCTTCTTCGTGTTCGATACTGCATTTACAGTGTCAGCTCGCCCTTCCGCATCCCGAGCATAGGTCACTTACTGGAAGAAGATCATGAAAACAGTGTGTTCTGGCTCATCGCCACGACCTTTGTACGACCTGTAGTCTGACACCGCAGGTTCGTTTTTCCTAACCTCTTCGGTCACCCACTTCACCAGCTCTTCGACGCGCGATACCTTGTCCGACTCAGGATAGACGGTAACGAGGACTGGAATGGGCATGTTAAATTCAATCACTTCAGGGCTTCGGAACTGATAATACGCCTAACTTTGATCGCTTCACGCGTCCATGAGCCTGCTTTTGTACCTTGTGTGCGAGACGTATCAGCTGAACAAGGGCGTTACTGCACCTCGTATTAGCCAAGGTCGAGACCGGGATTGGTCTAGGCATTTCCTCAGTTCTGCCCCTGCGCTCCCTGCTTGAGACGAGGGGAGCTGCAAGATGCGATACCTGTACTGAGCAGCATGTCTGTCAGAGGGCCGTGTCAATAAAGTATAATCCCCCGCCGTAATACTATGCCACATGCTTGTGCATCACACATGCCTCACCACCTCGCTTATGGCAAACGCTGCATGCTAGAGTCAGCAAATAACGCAACAAAGGAAACGCTGTTTGTGTTCAGCCTCAATAAGTTGTGCTAAGAGAAAGTGGAGGCTTGCGAGTATACTTTCGCTTCTGGAGATGCACAGTATCTTCGAGATGGGCTAAAACAAACCAGGTGGAATCGATCGGATTTAGCAGCCCACAACATGGCCACTGCAAGCCCCCCGAGTTGGCCCCCGCGAGCCTTCACGCCGCATTTTGCGGGGTTCGTGATTGAAACTTAGGTTAAAACCACCGCTGCAGAAGCAGTGTTAGCAATGTTGAAGGCCAATCAGTCCACTCAGCAAGGGAGGGGTAGTCACATGCAAAGGACATGGATTATGTAAAACTCGTGCAACAATTGATGGATATGTAGGTTCAAAGGGGTGTTGTCGAAGAGGGGTTTTCGTGTCCGCAGATGCGTGCCAGAGGAGGACGTAAATGTTTCAATGATTGCCCCCATATTTTTTCTTCTGTTGAGCCCCCTTGAAGAGCAAGTAGTCTACGAAAGCTCGGCTATCAACGTGGGCCTCGGCAAAGGCATTTCGCGAGCTCCTACCAGTAACTAACTAGAGGTTGCTTTCAATTCGTAGTTACAAGGCAGCGCTGGGTAGGTTCGACTCCACTGGTTAACGACGTGTATTTACCCTCCGCTATCTTGCCATTTAGATATCCCCTATAACCTTAACTACCCCAGCATTTCCGTGGAAATATTACATTTGCTGCTTAACGCATTCCTATAAATTAATCCCTGACAAGTTGAACCAAAGGTTTCCATTCGCCAGCCACAGTAGCCTAGTTGGCCATAAGGTATTGTCGTCGGCCCTCCTTCTGCACAACAATGTGGCGACGAACCAAATGCTAAGACGATGGGGAGTGGTGGAATGAATATTCCCTGGCGGGCTTCTGCAGCCCATATACATTTGAAGTATCGTCTTCGAGTTCTTCAGCCCAGATGCGACCGTTAGGATAGACGAATGAACTTTTGACGAAGGCTTGGGACGGAACATCCATAAACGCTGACCAGCATGGTCAACCTGGCGTCGTTATACTGTCCATAGATCAGGGGACAGCCGACAACACTTTGCATTATCTCCCTTCTTGGGGTTTGTGGCGGAAGCCAAGCTGCAGGTTGTTCTATTACTGCAGGTTAGGGAGGCGTGCATTAAAAGTAGCTATTTTGCGCTTGCATTAGCTTTCCATTAGCTCAGCCACCCGAGCAAGGGTTTATCATCTAGCAGCGGTGACAATGACTCCTAACCCCGCAAACACCCATCTACCTACAATCACAGACGACGCAGGACCTCCTCTTGCGGGGCGTTGTTCGCAGCTTCGCACAGACATCGCAGAGAATTCTGACATCGCAATTCGGTCGAACGGGGCTCCCAGTTGGCCTCTAGGGCTTGTGGGATACGTAAGTGGAAGGACGCCCGGGCAATGGAAACATAGAATCAGTGATAGAACTACTTAGCTATGGAACGTGGTGTGTCGGCTACCACCACTACTGGCACCTCCTACTACAACGACTCCAGCACCAATGAGCCGGGCTCCAGGAACAGCGCTCTGAACCAATTATAGTACTATACAAAGAAGTTGGGGTAGGAAACCTATCCGCTAGTCCCCTAATATGGGTGAACAAGTCTTCCCCATGTCACAACTTGATATACTCTCTACCATGGGTAAATGCCGGTAATATAGACAGGTCGGTGCTCTTAGAGAGGAGAGTGTTCCAATCAAGATGTAAATGGGAACCCTTCAGCTCTCCGTATTCCTCCAGTGTCGATGGGAAGCCATGCTCTCGTAATCGAGCGGGGCGACTTGTGCGAAAGCCCTGAATGTGCACTGAAGTTCGGGTACAAGAGCAGAGCATGTGCGTGTTTCCCTAACCGCACTTCGTGGCCGATCGTAAACCTGACGCACCAAACCTTTTCGTCAAAGTTTCTGGGGAGAAAAACAAAGCGATTGGACAGTCGGCGGAATGTGAGGATGTGAGGATGTGAGGATGCTAGGGATTTTGATTTTTTGCTCGCTTTCAAGAGTCCCAATAACGGCAATCTATCGAGAGGGAACCCTCTACGCAGGGTAACGTCCTGAATGATACAGACGCTAAAGCAATTCAAGGGACTTCCCGAGTCACTGCATCCACAGGCTAGCGGGATCTGCATTCTGGATTTTCCACTTCCGGGGCTTGTTACGGGCACCTATACGTTCGGAGCTTGTGTCATTACCCCGGACCGGAGAACGCCAGGCGGCCCTCACTTGGTTCCAACCTTTTCGATTGCGGGGACTCTGCGTTAAACTCAGCCGATTAAGATACACTGGGCCTTGGCTAGACCCCCAATACTGGACAAGGAGGAAAGACATACTGTGATAAATTGCCATAAATACCCAATTCTCAATTCTATCAGCTTCACCTATCGAGCAGCTTCATTGCAACCAAAGAAATTGGTCAACGCTTTCGTCTCGTGGTTTTCATTGAAGACTTAAGACCCCATCCCAATTTCCATTCGCAACCATGGACTCCGCTCAGGCAGATGAAGAAGTAATCCAAAAACGTCTGGCATTGTACGAAGCAGCTTGGAAAAACTGCTCCGTCGAGGACTTGATGGCTTTAATGGCAGATGATAGTTCCATCTCTGACTTCGGTCCGTCTCCTCTTTTCTCTTCGCTCTTTCTCCTCTCAAACCCATCTCTCCTTGTATACACTCCGCCTCACTCACCACGCTGATGTAAACTCAATCCCCACAGGAGTCGGCGTCCTCGACCTCAATAAAACCGCCGCCCATGCCTTCTTCACGAAAGTATTCGCCTGCAGTGACAACCTCAACATCACCACGCGCTCGGTCAACGGGCACAAGAACTTCACAGCCTGGGAAATGGAGGCGACATTTAACTACGTGAAGCCAATGGAGGAGGTTGCCCATGAGGAGGTATTTGCGCCTACGATGGCGGATGGAAGATCTATGCGAATGGTGGGCGTCACTCTTTTGTGGTGGAACAATGATGGGAAGATTGTGAAGATCCATGATTATTCTAAGACAGTGGCCAAGTAACAGGGAAAGGTAACTCCAGGAAGAGAAACTTATGTTTCAACCACACTGTCTCGGCAATAGTATAGGTACTCTGGATTGGAAGGTAGTCATGTGGTACCTCGAGCAAATTGAGATGAAGTAGTATGAATATCCTTCCTGCGCTATAAGAGCTTGCACGTGTTCGGAGAACCTCCAACAGCTGAAAAACTGAACAAATGCTCCTGGCATCGTTCGGGCCTACTACTTTTATTCTCACTATAAAGACACCGCTTTCCTGCACTTAACGCCCTCATTTCCTAGGAAATGGCGACGCATTTCCTGAAACGTTCTCCGAAAGGCCTAACTGCCACAAACTTCTCACAGCATCGCCCGCCAGGTACATCCCCCTTGGATCATCATGTGGTTTCCAGCTCCTTCTCGAGGATAGCGTACTAGTTAAAGTCAGAAACGCTATCTGCTGTGAGATGTTTACCTTCTTTGCCTACTTGGATCTCTCTCTCAGCAAGACAAGGCCCGATCGTGAGCCGAGCAGGACCTGCGCCGATGATGATAACCAGTACACCTTCATCTTGACCGTCATAGTCAAGGACGCAGACCGTTGCAGATGAAAGGGGAGTAAGTTGACTTATTGAGGTGGAAAATATCAGCTGGCACCGGCCCACCTCTCCCCATCCTGTCCCTGTTAGAGATGATACGCCGGACGTTTGGGCGAGGACGGTAGCGCCCAACTGCCCACCATCTGATCGTGCCAGACCCCAAACCCCAGACCCCAGGCCCATGCTACCCTGCTTTGCTAGGGGGAATATGAGCGTCGTGTGAGGCTGAGCAACGATGTTCCGCTCCCTGTCCTGCGCACGTCATGCTACGTGAAGATCCTCCGTGGCGGATCTTTACATTTTGGAGGTCGCCACCAACTCCAGTCAATCTTGTGGAATTGAAGCGCACAGGGTGCAAAGCCGAGATCCCTGGGCGATGCGTGGGCGATGCTACTTATTTGTATTCCAAGTCTCGAAAGACGAATTGCCCGCCAGTGAAAGATGTCTCACATGTTAACCGTCCTTTCCATGCTGCCCAGGCCTGTGTGTGAATACATCATGCAAGGTCCAGCCGTTACGGCTATCCCATGTGCTCTTCGAACACCACGACCTTTCAAAGTTTGCAAAGTTTGCCCGAGACTTTGGATTTGTGGAAGCCCATCGCGGCGGTAGCACCGTTTACTTCCGTCGCAATGGCAAGGATCCGTACGTTTATGTCGCAACAAAAGGCCAAAAAGGCGAGTGCAAGTTTGAAGGCGCCCGCGTTCGTCGCCGCTTCACGGGAAGAGATTGACAAGGCCACAAAGATCCCCGGAGGTGTCGTGAAAGATCTGGATGGCGCGCTGGGGGAGGAAAGATGATTACATTGGATCGTCCGAACGACACCTTGATACATGTTGTTTTCGGGCAAGAAGAGCGAATGGTGGAAATCGACCACCCCCCCTCCGGAACTCATATCTCTCAAGGGCCGCACAACACTCCGTTTGAAAAACCTAGGCTCGTTAAGCCCTGTTGGCGTTACCAGATTTGGCAATGAATTTTTCACCGATTACCCTTAGGAAAATTCCAGAGACGCCATGAAGGACCGGCTCTTCTCCACACAAACTAGGACATTTTAGATACGTGTGCAAGGAGTTTGACACGGAACTCGAGTTTTACGCGGGTAACTTCAACATTGTCCCGACCGATGTTTTATACCATCCGAAGTTCTCGAACATTGATGTGCTCACCTTTATGCATTTGGGCTTGGGCAAGAACTGGTCCGACCACCATATCTTCTTCCTGCGGCGAGCTCCTCCAGAAGTGAACAAGACATAAATCCACCACAACTTGTACGAAATCGCCAACTTCGACACCCAATTGATCTGGTACGAAGGATTGGCGAGAAAAGGTTGGAAGGGCGTGTGGGGCGTAGGACGACGTATTCTAGGGAGCCAGATCTTCGACTACTGGGCGGATTCAAGCGGGTTCAAGATTGAGCACTATGCTGATGGTGATTAGGTGAATACGGATACGCCCACTCGCCGAGAGGATGCCGGGGCAGTCTATGTCTGTGGACTAGAGCTGCTAAAAGACTTTGGAGAGGACGGGGCTACGATAACACACTGGGCAGATGAAACAGGGAGAACATCTGAAGGATATGGCTGAAAACTTGAGGGATTTTCTGTCCGCGATGGATTTGATTCCCACTGAGATGTCGGTGGCCAGACGGAGGAGTCAGGACTGTTCATCTTGGTGGTTGCTTTCGACAGCCGCACCGCCGTAATGAACTTGGTGGACACGACAGCGCTACTTGGTGAATCAGATTAGTCCGTCATCATGTCCTGCACCTGCGAGATCTTGAGTGACATGGAAGGAGTGTAGCGACGAGGAATCTGTCGTGATCAACAATCATTAATTTCAGGCCAACTAGCAACAATGACAGTGTGGATACCTAAATATCCGAAGCAGCAGGTGTCGGAGGAAGCCTCGCTGACTCATTCGGAGATTACCTAGACCTTTCACAAACCAAATGCCCTTATATGCCCTTATTTACCCTTCTTCTTTGTCAAAGCCATTGGCACGAATTCAAACACATAAGTAGGGCTTAGAACACCTTGATCCCCTCTCCTAGAAACTATGCCGCGGCAGGCTCGGAAAACTGCCGATTTTTAGGAATAGCTAGATACGCTTGCACTCCCACAACGGGATCGAAAGAGCCCATTCAATTCGTTCCCGGTGAGCCCACGGTAGAACTGGACCCAAGGAACATCTCTACTTTTCTGTGAAATGAGCTCAGCACACCGTTGGTGGACGAGTTATACACAAATCTGTGGCTCGTTGAAAATAAAGAAACATTGAGCGGCAACACTGACCCGTTGCACCGCGAAAAGAGCCAAGGTAGTGCAATTGTGACTACAGAAGAAGTCGGACTTCACCTTATCTGAACATATAACTAAGGAAGAAGACAATGAGAAGGCCGACGACAAGATGTCATGGGCCCGTTAGATCGTGAAGAAGGCTGAATTCTTGTACAACGGTTTCTAGAGTCGACAAGTTTGCACACTTGTCTTGGAGACGCTTCAAACTCCGCAGGCTGTCATCCCTGAGCCTGACTCTCTCCCTGGTTCCTCATGTATACTTACCGCGGTCGGAAAGGTAATGCATATATGGGATGGTGAAGTTTCATTCACGGATCCCAAGGCAGTCTAGAAAGGATCATAGGACACCAATTTGCGACTTTGTGATATCGGCGAGTTCAAAATGATTCAAGGTGCTATACTGTAATAACGTGATGCGACAGCATGAAACTATCTGATGTGAGAAAATGGCTCCAGCGGCGGAAGAAAAGAAGAACTGCCAACTGGGTGGGCATGCTAGAGACCCTGAACGACTGCAACGTCTCCCATACTTTCTTCAGGTCAGTGAAAGATACAAATCGGTCCTTTCAAAGACCGAGAACGCTGAGGGCGTGAGCACCTTCCGTTGACTAACGCGTAAAGGAAGTCTGTCCATCCTGCTGAAATTCATGGCAATTCCCAAAACAAAACACTGCAGATACGAGCAGACCCACCTGCTCGACGTTCATGACGCGCGGGAGACGCTCGATAGTATCCGGTACGCCCATGGCCATTTTATGCAAGCGAATTCAAGGTCCGGTTCAACATCAGCCCGGCCAACCCGTATCAAAGCAGCTTATCTACCTCGCTAAGAGGAACTGACCACGTCCAGTGACCTCCGAAGTTTTGGCATATGTAAGGTGAGCATCAAGCTTGGAGGATGGCCTATTTCCGGGACCGCCGAAGGGGCCTCGAATAGGAACAGCAAGACAAGGATCTATTCGGACTCTCAGGCAGCCGGTTTTTCTCCCAGACCAAGATCTCCAATGCGCTTTGGTTCCTACCCAGTTGAATAGGGTCTTTTCTAGTGGCCCATATCCCCCTTCCCCTTTCTCTCCCTAATTTTACGTTGAGCAGAGAACTGAGCGCTCGTTCTCCGGTGGTGCCTGTTGAACGATGAATTATTCGACCCACTGTCGATCAGGCTTATACAAATTGGGTAAAGCTAGCTGAAACGGTCCAATCGCATGACACATAGCATTTGGAATGAGTACGAGAATAATTTTCCTTTATACAAAAGCGGCAATCGGTTCACCCTACATTACCATCGTATGACGACGATCTTAACGAGATATTGAAATGACTGAAGACCAATAGCGGCGTTTCGTTAGCAGTGAAGTTCCCAACCGGGCTAGCTATTCGAGTGTACCTCCCTCGGTCCGGTCGTTGATGGCTGGCTGAGGCTGAGGAGTGTGCTAATATTGGGGCTGAAACGGCGAGATGCCGTTGTCAAAAGTACTTCCCTTCTTATGTAGTCCATATCCACTACTACTAAACGCTATTTTATAACGTGCCTCGACATGGTTGTAAGTGCTGTCATATACCCATTCATCACTGAGTTTGCCGGACGGTATATTGATGTATGTAGCATGGAATCTGGACGAAACCCGCACTGGGGAGTCCTGCAAACGGTTCCTACCCCAACGATGCTTCTATTCTCGAACTAAGTAATGACTTCACACTCCATCCGTAACAAGTCCTTTGTTTCTTCTTGAAACTCTCACGACGTATATATTACCAAATACGAGGGAAATCGCCTACTAGGGCTATTTTCCTGGATGACCTGTTTTGCAACACTATCGTAGCCAATAGACTCAAAGCATTCAGCTGGGTCACTGCTCAACGACCAGCTAACTCCCTATCTTTACCGTAGCGAAATTACTACTCGGCCTTAGATGTCTGTATTGCTTGGTTGTAGCCGAGACGGTTGCTCAAGCGCCGACAAGGAGGCAGCCATATCACCACCTGGTAAATGAAACGCATCTTGGGATACGAATTACCGACTGAAATTTCCGACAGAAACATGGCGTAAAATGAAATGAAAGGGGTGCCGGGGTACGAAATAATTAATTAAAAGGACAGTTGATCCTAATCTTTGGGTTTCGCACCGATTGTTAGTATATTGGGACTTTTTTTTTCAGATTTCTACACACGCTCATTACATTTCACAAATTTGTAAAATGCATCGTCACCTTATTCCTTGCTTTTGGACGGTAGCAGCCCTTCTTTTCGCGATCGTTCCACAAATTCACGGCGAGCCCAATGAGGTATCTGTTATCACCAGAACCCACTACTATTGTCCCTGTAATGGCAAGTACTGGGATGGGCAGGCCCCGAGCTGGTATGACTGGACATATGCTGGTGCATCAACATCTCCTCATTTGTTTGACTTCCCACATCATACGATGATTCCGGGAACTGTTACCGCAGAACATGAATCTCCAGGGCAACATGCGACTTCGAGATCTACGGCCGTCACTTCCAATCAGGCTGTCACGACAACTAAAGTTCATGCCACAACTACAACAACAACCAAAGCTGATACCACGACCAAATCTGTTACAACTATCAAGGATGACACCACCACTAGAGCTGATACGACTAGTACATATACTTCGACTACAACACCTAGTGCTGATACCACCAAAGCTGAAGCAACCACCACAACTATCACCACAGGCTCCCCTACCACTTTGATAACGGTAACAATCATTTCTTCTACTACCACCACCAACCTGAATCCGATAACTACAACTTCTACCGCTTCAACAACCGATCCTCCTCTCACCACAACCACTGCAAGAAGCACCACCACTGCCTCTTCAGATCCACCTGAACCTACGTTTGTGATGGTTTAGGTTTTATTGGAACAGGGACTTGCCAATGTCAATACGTCAGCACTTGTGATCAGTTTATGGCAGACTCCGAAGCTTTTACGTCGGCGACTCAAGAGACATTGGCTGATTGCCGAACGTTTTGCGATAACACTATTGAATGTACCGGGTTCTCATTCCTTCCCAGCACTGGAAAGTGTAGTCTATCTCAGAAGACACCGATTGATTTTCTCGATGTCGAGGGTGGTGAAAGCGGGTTTCGCCAAATCGACGACTGCCTAGGGAATCTTGCATGCAATATTCCTATCCCTAGGTGAAATCTGAAAGGCTTTTTCCTCTCAATAGTCTCGAACCTATCAAGGCTCTTCTATTGGAATTCATTAGTTTGTTTTTGTTAAAGGGAACGGAATTTTGCACAACGGAATCATTCGGAGGGGGGTGATACATGGCTGTCACTTATCCAACTTTTGTCTTTCTTTAGCCGTATCATCATCTATACCATGAATTTTATTACACTCCTTCTCTAGACATTCACTTGGCCTCAAACTAATGCTAGCTAGTCAGTTGCGAAATAAACGCTCTAACTTTCATAGCGCACCTTTCCCTATCTCAAAGCAACCAACGTTAGCCTGATGTTAAAGTGAGGACGAATCTACAGGTGTAACGGATGGGTGAACCTTGTTACTCGCAAGCGGAAGATTTCTAGCAGAGATGACACATCCGAACGAGAGGTTCCGGGAAGTGCGTCTCACAGAATCATACAACAATCCAGCACTAGATGTGCGAGGAAGGGAAGGAGCTGGGACCGAAGCAGGCATTTTGTACGAACTCGATCCACCCTCGTCCTCTTCCTCTCCCTTCTCCATTTTACTCCCGCATTTACCGGTTCATAAGCACTACATGTAACACCATGCAGCTTCGTCGTCGGGATCTGTTTCGCTTATATATCAGTTGCCAGAACCTTTCGGATTGCAGGTCTACTCTTGGCTGAATTCTCTAGGCCCAAAAGCGATGGAGCGAAGGTTTCCGCCAGAATTTCGGTCTGCGATAGAAACCTGAGGCTTCCCGGATCCTAGAATTTTTATTTTTGTTGATTTCATAAGCTGTACCGGTGCCGAAGTTCATCGAGTCCGACAAGACAAGCAGTCCCTTTTCAGGACATCTACAGAGCTTGGACTCCCGTATTCAGTTACTTTCACATCTCGGCCTCTGGAAGAAACTCCTCCCGACTCTGTTCAATTTGAAGTCACCGCTCAGGAAGTCGACATGCGTAACTACCTCATCGCTCAGATCAAAGAAGAGCGTGGCCTGGCTAAGCTTTGTGCTGAGAACGGAGATCTCCAAGAGGAAATCCTTGACACGATAATTGCAAAAGCGAGCGGAATGTCCGTATTCAAAGCCTGATTTTATACGACCGTACTCATGCATTGGATGCTTATTCGGATCCTACATATGTCGTTTGGAGAGTTATTGTTATGTGAGAAACAACTCGTCGACGAACAACAGCCTCGTTGTAGCTTTCCGTAATCCTCCTCTAATCCGAGCTATCAACGCTGCCTACCGAACGACCGCTAAGCTATCTCTTCGAAAAAGCGGCGTAGCTGAGTCTCAACCAAACATCCAACAACCTTGGATCAAATTTTGTCACGTATAGTGTTTACCCCATGACACTCACAAAGCTACTCGAGAGTTCGGTATCAACGCTAGTATCATGCCGGAAAACCCGAACGGGGAGCTTTTTTGAATAAGGGGTAATGTCTAATCTAGTAAGCTAGGTTTGGTCTGGTTCTCCATCTTGCTCCCCTCCGTCTTGTGCCTACTCTTCTTTCTCTCCTGGCTCTTTCCCCTCCTTCTAGTCTCTCGTGCGGCTCTTTCTCCTGCATTCGTTGGCAATCTAGTTGCGTGGGTCTCATCCCATTCGTTACTCGTAGGCCTTGATTCAGAAAAGCGTCACGGTCATGCTCACCATTATGTGCAGGACACCACGCACCTATGTCTTGTGGTTCGGTCAGGCTATCGTTTTTGTTCGGGACGTGTTGATCACTTGGAATTTACGGTGTGAGACCTTTGCTTTTTTTGCCTCTGCTTGCCGCCACCATTGCCCTTATAGCATTTTGAAGCCATGGAGCTGCACACCATAGTTCCCCTTTTTATAGTAGAAAACCAGTTTCCAGCAAGTATGGGGTTGCTAGGCTTACCCGTGGAAGCTGCCTTATCAATTTTCTCAGCATTCGAGCGCGTCTTTTGTTCTTTTTTGTAGCTGCCCAGGTGACCCCAGCATCGACAGTCATTCGGAAGGACTCGAAACGTTCGAAGTACTCTTCAATTCGTTGAGGACTTCCTCCAACAACGCTCAAGGCCGCAATAACCGGTCGTCCTTACGGACGAACCATGCCTGGGAGTGCTGCAGGACTTCGCCCAGGAAGCCACAGGGTGTCTTGCCATATGTTGCACCCTAGTATGGCTATTTCAGACCCTAAAAAACCTTCTTCTTTTCGCCCTCGTGCTATAATGGGTCATATGTCAAACGCCCGGACAGCCGTGCTTCTACCTCCTAAGCGTTACGTCTGTATGATCAGGCAATTCTAAACGAATAGGCTATCGCCTTGTCATCAGGCAGATAGGTTTAATGAGGCATGGCCCTGGGTAATCTTTGTGAATGATGAGTAGGGAAGTTGCTCTGTCCTTTGGCCCTAGTAAATCCCGGAATAGCAACAAGAAACAGTGCCGACCATAGAAGCTGTGTTGACGGCAAACTACCATAGAGGTAAGCTGTTGAGTTCATCTGATCACAGCAGAAGAAGCGCCAAAATCCAAAACCGGCTCGAGGTACGATGCTATCCAGCTGGTTTGGTCCTCGTTTAACATTTCGGACCGAAGATCGTTTGGCAAACTAGTCGCAACTTCCTGCGGAGGCTGGAAAATCAAGTTGGTTGCAAGAGAACCCACTACGCGCGTCCAGCTTGCGAAACTGAGGCGTTTCGCAATCTTGAGGGCCTTGCCAACAAACCACAGCCGGTCAAGGTGAGATTCGGATAGTCCAACTCCATTGTAGGGCATGATCAATGCATGAAAAGCTCCATCAATACATGTATTATTGTCCTTTTGCAGCTGAAACATACGGTGGCGAAATATGTTCAGGAACTGCCTAGTGAGTTCTGTGCTATCCCGAAAGTCCCAGAGAGTGGCATTTAAGTAGAGGAGTAGCACCATTTTGTAAAAGTGAGAATTCCGGAAATATATCTGGTCTTCCCTCCCACGGAGAACATTTATGATCAGGTCGTGAACAAACGTCCCGGGGCTGAAGATTTCATGCCTTGCTGGGACGAGCTGCGTAA
>Ga0105239_10001922_pt1 | contig 27084 bp, 24 predicted proteins | sample KBSC44metaG_FD_92761 | JGI IMG/M metagenome (GOLD analysis project Ga0105239, IMG submission 92761) | Corn rhizosphere microbial communities from Kellogg Biological Station, Michigan, USA - KBS C4-4 metaG | ecosystem: Host-associated > Plants > Roots > Rhizosphere > Soil | place: Michigan, USA...
GCGCGACGACGGCGAATTCCAGCAACGCGTCGCGATCAAGCGCCTCGCCTATCCGACGCCGGGCCTGCTGCAACGTTTCCGGCGTGAGCGGCAGATCCTCGCGCGACTCGATCATCCGAACATCGCGCGTCTCATCGACGGTGGTGTCGCAAGCGATGGTGCGCCATACCTCGTCATGGAGTACGTCGAGGGCGTGCCGATCACGACGTTCGCGCGCGAGAACGCGCTCGACGTGCCCGCGCGGCTGCGACTGTTCCTGCACGTGTGCGAGGCGGTGCAGTTCGCGCATCGCAACCTGGTCGTGCACCGCGACCTCAAGCCGTCGAACATCTTCGTCACCGCGGACGGCACGCCCAAGCTGCTCGACTTCGGCATCGCCAAGGTGCTGACCACGACCGACGCCGACGCCCAGACGCAGACCGTCGCGCGCCTGCTGACGCCCGCGTACGCCGCACCCGAGCAGTTCTCCGGCGCACCCGTGACGACCGCGACCGATGTCTATGCGCTCGGCGTGCTGTTCTACGAGTTGCTGGCCGGTACCCGGCCGCCAGGCGGCGGACGCGCAGGCGGGAACGCCCGCGAGCCGATCGCGCCGAGTCTCGCCGTGGCACGCGCGCGCGGCGGCGTCCGCGCTGCCACGCGACGCGTGCTGCGCGGTGACCTCGATCGCATCGCGCTCACTGCACTCGCGACGGAACCGGAGCAGCGTTATTCGTCGGCCGAGGCGCTCGCAGCCGACATCCGCAGCCACCTCGAAGGACGACCGATCGCCGCGCGCGGCGGCGCCGCGTATCACTTCGCGCGGTTCGCATGGCGCCATCGCTACGCCTTGGGCGCGGCCGTGCTGGTGGTCGTCGTGAGCATCGCCGCTGCCGTTGTCAGTTTCGGCCAGGCGCGGCGGGCGCGCGAGCAGGCCGCGCACGCGGAGGCGGCGCGCGGTTTCATCGAGGGCGTGTTCGAACAGGCCGATCCCGACGAGAACGAGGGCCACGCGTTCACCGCGCAACAACTGCTCGAAAAAGGCGAGGCCCAGCTCGCCGGTGAAGCCTCCGACCCATCGATCGCCGCAGACATGACCGGACTGATCGGCAGTCTCTACTGGAACATCGGCAGCTATGCGCGGGCACAGCCACTGCTCGAACGCGCGGTCGCGCTCGGCGAGAACGCGGCGGTTCCCGATAGTGTTCGCGCGCGAAACCTGCTGCGGCTGGCCCGGATCGAGTCCGAGCGCAGTCTCTATGCACCCGCGAGCACGCATGTGGAGCAGGCGCTTGCATTCGCCACGCGCTCCGCTTCCGGTAAGGAACTCGCGGACGCGCGTCGCCTGCAGGTGCAGATCCTGAGCGAGCGTGGCGACCCGTCGCTCGCCGAACCGGCCGCACGCCGGCTTCTCGCCGAGGACACGCTGCGCCACGGCAGCGGCAGCCGCGAAGTCGCGCGGGATTGGGCACTGCTCGCGCACGCACTCGATGAGATGTCGCGCTACGACGAATCGATCGCGGCCGAGCGTGCGGCGCTCGCGATCGATCGTGAGCGTGTCGGAGGACGCAGCACCACCGTCGCGTCCGATCTCAACGACCTCGGCTTCGCGCTCTCGCACAAGGGCGACTACGTCGGCGCCGAGCAGGCGCTGCGCGAAGCGCTCGACATCAAGATCGAACGCTACGGCACCGATCATCGCGAGACCCTCGCGGCGCGCGCGAACCTGTTCATGGCGCAGGAGAAGCAGGGTCGCTACGAGGAAGGCCTGCGCGGACGCCTTGCGCTGATCGAGGACCAGCAGCGCGTGCTCGGTGCGCGCCATGCCGACGAGATCGCGCGCGCACACAACATGATCGGGCTGGACAGCCTGATGCTGGGACGCTTTCGCGAGGCCGAGGCGCAATTCCGGCAAGCACTCGCGACCTGGGCCGGCATCGATGGCGTGAGCGATGAAGAACGCATCGGCCCGCTCGGCAATCTCGCGATCGCGCTGCAGTTGCAAGGGGACTATGCGCATGCCGAGGACACCCTGCGCGAGACGCTCGCGATCGACCGCAAGACCTATCCTGCGGACTCGGAATGGCTCAACCAGGACCGCGGCTACCTCGGCAACCTCCTGCGCCTGCAGCACCGTTACTCCGAGGCCGTCGACGAGTTGCGCGCCGCCCTTGCGGCGGTGGTGGGCAGCACGCGACGGTCCGACCCGGTCGTCGCGCTGCTGCATGCGCAGCTCGCCGAAGCCGAGCTGGACGCGGGGTTCGCGGCACAGGCCCGTGCGACGGCAGCGCGGGGAGTCGACGTCGCGCGCGAGGCGCTGCCGCCGCGCAACATCGGTCTCGCCAATCCGCTTTTCGCGCTCGCACGCGCCGATCTCGCGCTTGGTCGCGCCGGCGAAGCCGAACCGCTGCTGCGTGAGGCCCTGGAAGTACGCCATCCGCTCGCGCCGCATGATCCGCGTGTGCTCGAACTCAAGGTCGCCCTGGTCCAGCTGCTGGAGTCGTGCGGCATGTATGCCGAACCGCAGCGCTTGCGCAGCGAGATCGAGCCCGTTCTCGGCGCGTCGGGCTCGGCCTACGCGTCGGATCTTCGCGCGCGCCTGGCCGCGCGCTGAGTCGCGTTCGATGCGGTCGCGTTCCGTCGCGCTGTCCCGGGAACCGCTGCACCTTTTCGTGACCGGAATCATGTTGAAATAGGCAGGCTCCGGTTTCCGGCGCAATTCCCATCGACGACGGAAACCTGCATGTCCGGCAAGGCCGATTCCCTCAAGACGATCTTCCTCGCGCTCGGCGCGAACTTCGCGATCTTCGTGACCAAGCTCGGGGCCGCGATCGTCACCGGCTCGGGTGCGATGGCGGCCGAGGCGGTGCATTCGCTCGCCGATTGCGGCAACCAGGGCCTGCTGCTGGTCGGCCTCAAGAGCGCCAAGCGCCTGCCGTCGCCGGACTATCCGCTCGGCCACGGCAAGGCGATCTATTTCTGGTCCTTCCTCGTCGCGCTGCTGCTGTTCTCGGTCGGCGGCGCGTTCTCGCTGTACGAGGGCCTGCACAAGCTGCATGAGCCCGAACCGTTGCGCTGGCCATGGCTCGCGGTCGGCGTGCTCGCGTTCGGCGTGGTCGCCGAAAGCTTCTCGATGTGGGGTTGCCTGCGCGAGGTCAACAAGGCGCGCGGGGAGCACAGCCTGTGGTACTGGTTCCGCGAGAGCCGGCAGAGCGAGCTGATCGTCGTGTTCGGCGAGGACCTCGCCGCGCTGCTCGGCCTCATGATCGCGCTCGCCGCGGTGTTGCTGACGATGTTCACCGGCAACCCGGTGTTCGATGCGCTCGGCACGCTCGCGATCGGCGTGCTGCTGGTGCTGGTCGCGTTCTTCGTCGCGATCGAGGTCAAGGCGTTGCTGATCGGGCAGAGCGCCGATCCCGAGCTGAAAGCCGCGATCAACGCGTTCCTCGAGCAACGCCCGGAGATCGCGCGACTGTTCAACGTGATCACGCTGCAGCTGGGACCGGACGTGATGGTCGCGATCAAGGCCGAGATGCGCGGTGACCTGCGCGCGCGCGAACTGGTCGAAGCGATCAACGCGATCGAGAGCGAGCTGAAATCGCGCTTCCCGGAAGTGCGCTGGTCGTTCTTCGAACCGGACGTAGCGGACTGATGTCCGCGCAGAGCGGGGCATCCGCGGGCGTGGCGACCGAGCCGGTCCCATGTGTGACGCCGGAGGCCGCGGCGAGCCGGCCGCTGTTGCCCTGGCTCGGCTATTTCCTCGCCTGGGTCGGGATCGGGTTGTGGCTCGGCATCAATGTCGTGATCGGCCACCGCAACAGCGGAAGTCATGTCCCCGCATGGGAGCCGATGACGTGGGAGCTCAGCAGCGCGGCGGTGATGGCCATGCTCGCGATCGCGATATTCCGTTTCGAGCGCCGCCATCCGTTGTCCGGCAGCGACTGGTTGCGGCGCGTGCCGGTGCACGTGCCCGCGGCGATCGCGTTCTCGCTCCTGCACACGCTCGGCATGGTCGGCATCCGCAAGATCGTCTACGCACTGATGGGCACGCGCTACGACTTCGGCGATCCCTGGCTCACGTTCGCCTACGAGCTGCAGAAGGACCTGATCAGCTATGCGCTGATCGCCGGCTTCTGCGTCGCCTGGCGCGGCCTGCGCGCGCGGCGCGAGCGCGAGCTGACCCTGGTGCAGCTCGAACGCGACCTCGGCCAGGCGCGTCTTGCCCAGTTGACCGCGCAGATCGAGCCGCATTTCATCTTCAACACGCTCAACGCGATCTCCAACCGCATGCACGAGGACGTCGAGGCGGCCGATCGCATGATCGCCGCGCTCGCCGTGCTCATGCGCGTCGCGCTGAGCGAAACCGGCGAAGCGCGCGTGCGCGTGGTCGACGACGTGGTCTGGCTGGAACGCTATTTCGAGCTCATGCGCGAACGCTTCCGCGGCAAGCTCGATACGCAGGTCCGGCTCGATCCGGCCGCGCGCAATGCGCGCATTCCGCGCCTGCTGCTGCAGCCGCTGGTCGAGAACGCGTTCGAACACGGCCTCGCCTCGGGGCGCGGGCGGGTCGACGTCACGATCGACGTCGACGGCGAGCAACTGCGCTGCGTCGTCGCCGACGATGGCCGCGGCCTCGCGCCCGGCTACGTGCCCGGTGTCGGCCTCGCCAACGTGCGCCACCGGCTCGAACTGCTCTACCCGGGCCGGCACCGCTTCACGATCGCGCCGGGCAAGGTCGCCGGCACGCGCATCGAGATCGAGCTGCCGTTGTCGCTCGAATGAACGAGGTGCGCGTCGCGATCGTCGAGGACGAGCCGCCTGCGCGCGCGAAACTTCGCCGCCTGCTCGACGAGCACGCGGGCTATCGCATCGTCGCCGAGGCCGAGGACATCGCGGGCGGACTCGCGCTGCTGCGCAACGACCGACCCGACCTGCTGTTCCTCGACATCCAGCTCGGCGCCGAGAACGGCTTCGACCTGCTCGCGCGTGCGCCGCCGCCGTTTCCGCTGATCGTGTTCACCACCGCGTACCACGAACATGCCCTGCGCGCATTCGAGGTTGCCGCACTCGACTATCTGCTCAAGCCGTTCGATCGCGAACGCTTTGCCGGTGCCCTCGTGCGCGTCGGGGAGCGCATCACCGAACGGCGTGGCGGCGAGGGCGCTGCCGCCGACGAGGAACGCCTACGCCACCTCGGCGGCGATCTCGGCCGCGCGTCGCGGCTCGCCCGCATCGTCGTGCACGAACGCGGCCGCGCGCTCATCGTGCCGATCGCGGAGGTGCAACGCCTGAGCGCCGCCGGCAACTACGTCGAAGTCCATTGCGGTGGACGCAAGCATCTCGTGCGCGCGACGCTGTCGCGCCTCGCGCAGCGGCTCGATCCAGCCGAATTCCTGCGCGTGCACCGGTCCCACCTCGTGCGAGCGGGCTTCATCGCGGCGGTCGAGCCATGGGCGCACGGCGACCTCAGGCTGACCCTGTGCGATGGCGAGGAACTCTTGTTGAGCCGGCGTTACCGTTCGCTGTTGCCGGACGGCTGGCTCGAACGCTGATCGACGAATGCGTCGGTGCAGGCCCGCCCGCCACGCCGGAAGTCCGTTTCGTCACATTCTCGTTGCCGAACGGATCGCGGACGATTCCAATCGGAGCATCGAAGCGGGAGACGACGATGCGGATGGCGCTCATGTGGATCGGGATGTCCTGGACGGCAGCGGTTGCGGCCGCACCGTTCGAATGGAGCGCCTACGGTGGCGACGGCCGCGGCCAGCGCCACGCGCCGGTCGCGCAGATCACGCCGCGGAACGTCGCGCAGCTCGAGGTCGCCTGGGCGTTCCGCACGGGCGAACTCGGTGATGGCTTCGCGCGCACGCACGATGCCTTGACGTTCGAGGCGACCCCGCTGATGGTCGGGGGGACCCTGTACTTCGATACCGCGACCGGCAAGGCATTCGCGCTCGACGCAGCGAGCGGCAAGCTGCGCTGGCAATACGATGCGAAGGTGCCGCGTGATCTCGATTACTCCGAGATGGCGACGCGTGGCGTGAGCTGGTGGCGCGACACGCAGGCGAGCGCCCATGCGCCCTGCGCGCAGCGCATCCTGTTTGCCACGATCGACGCGCGCCTGATTGCGCTCGATGCGACAGACGGCAAGCCCTGTGCGGGTTTCGGTACGACCGGCGAAGTCGTGCTGTCGAAAGGCGTGCGCCTGTCCGAGCGACGCGTCGGGCAATACGAGGTGACCTCGCCGCCGGCGATCGCCGGCGATGTCGCCGTGGTCGGTTCTTCAATCGGCGACAACGGCGGTACCGACCTCGAGCTCGGCGTGGTGCGCGCGTTCGACTTGCGCAGCGGCAAGGAATTGTGGCATTGGGATCCGATTCCGCGTGGCGCGAAGGTACCGGCCGACGCCGCCAATCCCGACTTCGGCGAAGTCGACGCGCAGCAGGCGCACTGGACCGGTGCCGCCAACGCGTGGGCTCCACTCGCGGTCGACGTGGAACGAGGGCTCGTGTTCATCCCGACCGGATCGGCGAGCCCCGACTTCTTCGGCGGCGTTCGCCCGGGCGAAACGAAATGGGCGAACTCGGTCGTCGCGTTGAACGCGGCGAGCGGTGAATTCGTCTGGGGACGCCAGCTCGTCCACCACGACCTGTGGGACTACGACGTCGCCTCGCAGCCGATGCTGGTCGACCTCGAACGCGACGGCCGCGCGATTCCCGCGCTGGTGCAGTTGCACAAGACCGGACAGGTGTTCGTGCTCAACCGCGAAACCGGCGAAGCCCTGTTCCCGATCGAGGAACGCGCAGTGCCGCAGGATGCGGTTGCGGGTGAAGCGCCGTCGCCGACGCAACCGTTCTCGGCGATTCCGCCGTTGGTCTCGCATGCGCCGGTGAAACCGGAGGATGCCTGGGGCCTCACGTACTGGGATCGCAACGCGTGCCGCGAAAAGATCGCGGCATTGCACAGCGAAGGCATCTACACGCCACCGAGCCTCGCCGGCACGATCGAGCGTCCGGGTTATGCCGGCGGCTCCAACTGGGGCGGTGGGGCGTGGGACCCGCAACGCAAGCTGCTCGTCGCGAACGTGATGGAACTGCCGTTCGTCGTCGCGCTGATCCCGCGTGCCGAGCTCGATGCGCAATACGACTCCGGCAAGTACAAGGGCTGGGAGTTCGCCTGGCAACGCGGTACGCCGTACGGCATGCGCCGCACCCTGCTGAAATCACCGCTTGGTGCGCCGTGCATCGCGCCGCCGTGGGGCAAGCTCGTCGCAGTCGATCTCGAGCACGGAACGATCGCGTGGTCGAAACCGCTCGGCACTTCGCGCGACCGCGCACCGTGGCCGTTCTGGGACATCGAGGGCGCGCCGAACATGGGTGGCCCATTGACCACCGCCGGTGGTCTCACGTTCATCGGAGCGACGACCGACAACTTCCTGCGCGCGTTCGACACCGCGAGCGGGGCGGAAGTCTGGACGATGCGCCTGCCGGCAGGTGCGCAGGCGACACCGATGAGCTACGAGATCGGCGGGCGTCAATTCGTCGTGGTCGCGGCGGGTGGGCACGCGAAGATGGGGACGACGAAGGGGGACTATCTGATGGCGTTTGCGTTGCCGGTGCGCTGAATCGTGGGGTTGGCGTTTCTTTCTTTCGGCAAGTCACCTGATCCCCACCCCGACCCCGACCCCGAACGTCCAATGCCCATGTTCGTCCGGGAATTCACGCGGCCACACGTGCACCTCGTCGCTGCGCACCAGCGGATGCACGACGTCCTGTTCGTCGATGCGATGGATCTCGCTGCCGACGACATGGCCGCGCACGCTGAGCCAACGTCCCGGCGGGTAGTCGAGAGCCCCCGCGTAGCCGGGCAGGACGAGCACGAAGCGTCCCTGCGACAACGCCCGCGTATCCGGCCGTTGCGCGCGATCGAGCGGATACGCGACGACCTGCACCGCGGTGGTATCCGCGAGGTTGTCCACCGCGATGATCTTGCCTCCCCAGACGACGGCTGCATCGTGGTAGCGTTCCGGTGCCGCGGCGATTTCGCGCGGTGCCGGCGAGACCGGTGGGGCGTCCTTGAACACCGGCGTCGCGCACGCGGCGATGCCGAGCAGGGCAGCGCCGAGTGCAACGCAACGTAAGGCGGGCGGGCAGGGCATGGGCGAGCTCCACGAACAGACCATCGACGGACTTCTATTCTCCACCGATCGCGCGCGCCTGGATATCGACGCGATCCACGACTTCCTCAGCCACGAGTCGTACTGGGTGCCGGACATTCGCCGCGAGTTCGTCGAGCGCGGCATCGCGAATTCGCTGTGCTTCGGCGCCTACGATGGCGCGCGGCAGCTCGCGTTCGCGCGGGTGGTCACCGACGGCGCCGGATTCGCCTACCTGTGCGACGTGTTCGTCGTGCAGGAGGCGCGCGGACGCGGGCTCGGCAAGCGCCTGATGGATTTCGTGTTCGCGCATCCGGACCTGCAGCGTGTCCGCCGCTTCATGCTCGCCACGCGCGATGCGCACGGGCTCTACGCGCAATACGGGTTTGCCCCGCTCGCCAATCCGGCGCGCATCATGGAACGCTACGACGCCGACGCATTGTCGCGCTGAGCGGTTTGTCCTTGGAGGATGCAGGATGGCTGCCGCGCGGCATCCCGCAGGCCTAGCCCGCGGATGCCGCGACGGACACGTGCATCACCCGCCGTCGAATCCGTCGGCGAAGAGCGCGTCGCGCGTATAGAAGTAGGACGCTCCCTGGTACAGGTTGCTGCCGACTTCGCGCCCGAACGCGCCGACGAGGAACGTCCCTCCCGATATGGAGGCCGACCAGCCGTAGTAGGGGAACAGGTCGGTCGGGTCGCCCGAATCATGCGTGTAGGTTTGCAGGAGATTCCATTCGCCCGTGGCATCGGCCCCGTAGAGGTCGACGCGCCCGTGGCCATTGTCGTAGCCGGGATAGGTGACGAGTGCGCGATCACCCGACAACGCGACGGTTAGTGCATAGAAGATGTCCGTTGCGTCCGCCGGCGCGAGGATCTTCTGCGTCTGCGACCACATGTCTGCGTCGAGTTCGAATGCGTAGAGCTCACCGAGGAAGTTGTTGCCGATCGGGACGCTGATCAGTGCGTGCGTGTCGTCGTAGCTGATCGAAAGCCCGAACGCATCGTTTGCAAGGCCGTCGTCGGCGACGATTTCCTGCCTGCGCGTCCAGGTGCCGTCGGCATCGTCGTAGAGGAACACCGCGCCTTGCGCCGTATTGTCGCCGACCTTGCTGTTCGGCGAACCGATCATCACGCTGCCGCCATGCGCTGCGACTGCGTAACCGAACTGGTCGTTTGCGACACCCTCCTCGTTGGTCAGTTCCGCCGAAAGTTGCAGCGATGCGCCACTCACGCCGGAATATGCGTACACGGCGCCCTGGCCGAAATTGCCATTGACGGTCGCCCCATAGGCGCCGACGAACGCATGGTCGCCATCGAGCGCGACCGACGCGCCGAAGAAGCTCTGGGTAGCGCCATCGGCGGCGATGAGCTTCTGCGTCTGCGTCCATACGCCATTCGCACGACGGAACACGTAGGCGGCACCCTGCTGGCTGTGGCCGTCGATCGTCACGAAATGGGCGCCGACGAGTGCCGTGTCGCCCTGCAAGGCGACGGCATAGCCGAAGAAGTCGCCATCCGTGCCGTCGTCCGCGGTGAGCACCGCGGTCTGCGTCCAGGTGCCGCCCTGGTTCGTGAAGATGTACGCCCGACCGGGACCGGCCGGGATGCCGCCGGTATCGGAGCCGGGTTGCGGGGCGGTGACGATCGCCGTGGCGCCGTCGACTGCGACCGCGGAACCGAAGGTGTCTTCCTGGATACCGTCCGAGGCGAAGACCTCCTGCTCGAGCCATGGCGCGGCACCGGCGGGCGATACCGGTAGCAGCGGGCGCGGATTGGGTATGGACAGGGCGGTGCCAGTTCGTTGCAGTGCCGCAAGGCGAGTGGAAATCAGCGCCGGGAAAGCGTTCTCCGGAGTGCTCTCGTGAACGACGGCGGCGGATGCCGCGATCGACGCCGCGATCGTCCAGGCCACGGCCGCGAACGGGATGAAGGGACGCAGGTAGTTCGACACGGGTGTTCCTCGCCAGCGTTGGGGGGAGCGACAGGGATACGACATCCGCCACCATCCGCCCTGTGCAGAGCCGGGGTCGTAGGTGTAATTTGTGTTGGATGATCGTGTGATGGCGTTCCGGCGTGACGATGCTCGCGAAAACTGCAATTCCAGGTCGCGCCGTCTACCGGTTCGGTCCATTCCTGCTGGATGCGGCCGAACGCCGCCTGTCGCGCGACGGCGTGGAGGTCAGCCTCACGCGAAAGTCGTTCGACCTGCTGCTGGTCCTGGTCGAGAACGCCGGACGCCTGCAGTCGCGTGAAGGTCTCTATGCGACGCTATGGCCCGACACGATCGTCGAAGAACACACGCTGACCTGGCATCTCAGCGCGCTGCGCCGCGCACTCGGCGATACCGGCGATGCGCCGGAGTACATCGAGACCGTGCGTGGGCACGGCTATCGATTCGTCGCTGCGGTGCAAAAAAGCGAAGTCGACGAGGTGCCAGCGCCAGTTTCCGATGCGGGTGAGGCCGCCGCTGCCAAACCCGTGATGCAATCCGACGCAGGGTCACGTGATGCATCCCCTCGGACGCGTCGGTGGCTCGCGAGCGCGTTCGCACTCCTGGTCGCGGTCGGTGTCGCGGCGCTCCTTGCCTGGCGCCAGGGCGTTCGTCCTCCCGGGGAATCCGCTGGTGCGATCGTGTCGCCGCGGTCGATCGCGGTGCTTCCGTTCGAGAACCTGAGCGCGGACCCCGCCAACGAGTATTTCGCGAGCGGCATCCAGGAAACCATCCTCGCGCAGCTTGCGGGTATCCGCGACCTGCGCGTCGTTTCTCGCCGATCGACCGCAGCCTACCAGAGTCGTCCGCCCGATCTCGCCGACGTCGCGCGCCAACTCGGTGTCGGCAGCCTGCTCGAAGGCAACGTGCAGAAGTCCGGTGCCGAGGTCATGATCAATGTGCAATTGATCGATCCGGCAAGCGGCACGCAGCTGTGGGCGCACAGCTACCGACGCACGCTGGCGGACGTGTTCGCGGTACAGAGCGATGTCGCCGAACAGGTCGCTTCGGCGCTGCAGGCGAAGCTGCTGCCGGCAGACCAGACCCGCTTCGCGCGCTTGCCCACCAAGGATCCCGAAGCATACGACCTGTTCCTGCGCGCGGAGTATTCCGCGCTGCAGGTCGAGATGGGCACCGCCAACGACCGTCGGGCAGCGACCGCGCAGGCGCGCGCCTTGTACGAACAGGCGATCGCGCGCGATCCCGTTTTCGCGCTTGCCTATGCGCGCCTGTCCTATCTCGAAAGTCATGCCTACTGGTTGCCGCTCGACCATACGCCGGCACGTGCTGCTGCGGGGCTGCGCGCCGCGCAGCGTGCGCTCGAGCTCGATCCGGACCTGGCGCAGTCACATCTCGCCATGGGGTATGCGCACTACTACGGGCGTCGCGACTACCCGGCGGCGCTCGCGGAATTCCGACGCGCATTGCGCGACATGCCCAGCAGCGCGGACATCAACGCGTCGATCGCGAACATCCAGCGTCGTCGCGGGGCATGGGAGGATGCGCTCGCAGGCTACCGTCGGGCCGAAGTGCTCGATCCGCGCAATCCGCAATGGCCGATGCTGATCGGTGACACGCAGACGAACGTGCGGCGCTACCAGGAGGCAAATGTCGCCTACGAACGCGCGCTCGTGGTCGATCCGCACAGCGCGACCAGTGCGATCAGTCAGGCGTTTTCGCGCGAGATTGCCGGTGACGTGCGCGGCGCAGCGGAGACGCTGGCTCGGCTTCCAGCGGAAGCGAATCCAGATGGTTTCGCAACGACGGCGCGTTTCGTCGCCGCGTGGTTGCGCCGCGATCCGGTGGCGGCGCTCGCGGTGCTCGACGGTGCACCGGCGACGATCGAGGCACCCTGGACGCCGAGCTCGATACCGACCGATCTGCTGCGGGCGCAGGCGCTCGACCTCGCCGGGGATGGCACGCGCGCGCGCCACGCCTACGAACGCGCGCGCACCGCGCTCGAGGATATCTTGCGCAAGCAGCCGGACGATCCCGCATCGACGAGCCTGCTCGGGCTCGCCGAGGCCGGCCTGGGCCACGCAGACGCGGCGCTCGCCGCGGCGCGGCGAGCGGCCGAGCTGCTGCCGCTGACGCAGGACGCCGTGGATGGTCCGTGCTATCTCGCGACGCTGGCGGAGATCGAGATTCGCGTCGGTGACCCGCACAAGGCGGTGGAGCTGCTGCGTCGACTGCTGGAGATCCCGGCCGGTCGCGAGATTTCCGCTTCGCTGTTCGCACGCGACCCGCGCTTCGATGCAGTGCGTGATGCGGTCAACCGCGCGACGGTGGCGACGCAGCCCTAGCCTGCTGCGCGCGGCGTTTCCGCATCGGCCGGCGCATGCCGCAGCAGGACCTGCAGCACCGGCGGCGTCACGATCGAGGTCAGCAGCGACATCGCGACGATCACCGCATAGGTCTGGTTCGAGAATACGCCTGCGGCAAGGCCGAGGCTCGCGATGACCACGCCGACTTCGCCGCGCGGCACCATGCCGACGCCGACGATCAGCGCGCTGCGCGTGCCGAGCGACCACGCGCCGAGGAAGCCGCCGGCGAGCTTGGACGCGATCGCGATCACGGTCACCACCGCGAGCATCCACAGCGCCGCGCCGCTGGAGAACACCGACAGGTCGATCTTCGCGCCGGTGATCACGAAGAAGAACGGCGTCAGCAACGCGAGCAGGGGCTGCATCTGGTGCTCGAGCTCCTCGCGCTGGTGCATTTCCGAGGCGATCATGCCGGCGAGGAACGCGCCGATGATCGCGGCGAGTCCGAACTCGGTCGAGAGCCAGGCGAGCCCGAGGCAGATCGCGAGCACGATCGTGAGCGGCGACAGCGGATTGATCGGACGGTCGAGCCAGTGCGCGCGCGCGCGCATCACGCGGGTGCCGAGCCAGCCAATCACGAGGACGAAGCCGATCGCCTGCGCGAGCACGAACAGCAGGCCCTTCACGTTGATGCCTTCGCCGCCCTGCAGCGAAGTGACCACGCCGAGCAGGAGCATGGCGAGAATGTCGTCGATGACCGCGGCACCGAGGATCACGCGGCTCTCGATGCGCGCCAGCACGCCGAGCTCCTGCAACACGCGCGCGGTGATGCCGGCCGAGGTGGCGACGAACGCCGCGGCGACGAACAGCGACTTGGTCCATTCGAAGCCGCTGCCGTGTGCCCACAACGAGCCGAGTACGAACGGAACGATCACGCCGAGCACGCCGACCAGGAACGCGCTCTTGCCGACCTTCTTGAGATCGTCGAGCCGCGTCTCCAGGCCGACCGCGAACAGCAGCAGCACTACGCCGATCTCGGCGAGCACGTCGAGCGGGGTGCCGGCCGCGATCTGTTCCGGCCGGATCACGCCGAGCGCGGACGGCCCGATCACGCAACCCGCGACGATCTCGCCGACGACGCCCGGCAGGCGGATGCGCTGCGCGATCTCGGCGCCGACCTGTGCGGCAACGAAGATCGCGAACAGGCAGAGCAGGATTTCGGCGCCGTGGTGCATGCGTTTTCGCCCGTGGCTGTCGTTCGCGTGGCGGATCGAATCCCACCAGCGGAGGCGTGCGGAGTCGCTGCGTTGCGTTTTTCCCGCGCGCCCCCGATGCTACACGAAGCGCATGGCGACACCCACGTCGCCGCGCCGCGGGGGAGGCCGATGGTGTCCGAGCAGGAACAGGGCGCGCGCGAGTCGATGTCCAAGGTCGATACGGCCTGGTTGCGCATGGAGCGGCCGACCAACCGCATGATGATCACCGGTGTGCTGATGTTCGCCGGGCCACTCGATCCGGCGCGCATCAAGGCGCTGCTGGCCGAGCGCTTCCTCGCGTTCCGCCGCTTCCGCCAGAAGGCGGTGATGGCGGCGAACGGCGCGTACTGGGAAACCGATCCCGACTTCGACATCGAAGCGCACGTGCGCGTCGCGCGCTTGCCCGGAAGGGCCGGCAAGGCCGAGCTGGAGGCATTCGTCAGCGAACTGGCATCGACCTCGCTCGACCTGTCGCGACCGTTGTGGCAGTTCCACGTCATCGAGGACTACGCCTCGTCCGAGGGCAGGGGCGGCGTGCTGGTCGCACGCATCCACCACTGCTATGCCGACGGTCTTGCGCTCGTGCAGGTGCTGCTGTCGCTGACCGACACCGCGCCACAGCCGGAGGCGCAGGCCGAGCTCGCCAGGACATGGCTCAAACGCGACCGCGGCGGTGTGCTCGAACGCCTGCTCGAACCCATGCAGGGTGGTTTGCACAAGGCCGTCGCGATCGGCGAGAAGACCTGGGCCAAGCTCGCGCAGATGATGGCCGATCCCGCCGTCGCGGCCGAGTTCGCGCACGAAGGCAGCGAGATCACGCGTGAGCTCGCGATCGCGCTGACCCTCGCCGACGATCCGATCACCGGCCTCAAGGGAAAACTCGGCGTCGCCAAGCGCGTCGCCTGGGCCGAGCCGTTGCCGCTCGAAGAAGTGAAGACGCTCGGCAAGGCGCTGTTCTGCACCGTCAACGACGTGCTGCTCGCGTGCGCCGCCGGTGCGATCCGCGGCTACCTGCGCGACGCCGGCGAGGACGTCGACGGCCTCACGATCCGCGCGACCGTGCCGGTCAACCTGCGCCCGCTCGAACACGCGAAGAAACTCGGCAACCACTTCGGCCTCGTCTTCCTCGACCTGCCGATCGGCGAACCGAACCCGCTGCGCCGCCTCGAACGCGTAGCCGCGTCGATGCGCGACCTCAAGGGGCGCCGCCAGGCGGTCGTTGCGTTCGGCCTGCTAGCGGCACTCGGCATGGCGCCTGCCGCGCTGCAAGGTCCGGCGCTCGAACTGTTCAGTCGCAAGGCGACCGCGGTCGCGACGAATGTCCCGGGTCCGCAGCAACCGTTGTTCATGGCCGGGGTCGAAGTGCGCGAGCTGATGTTCTGGGTGCCGCAGACCGGTTCCATCGGCCTCGGGCTTTCGATCCTCAGCTACAACGGTCGCGTCCATTTCGGCGTGATCGGCGATCACAAGCGCGTGAAGGATCCCGATGCAATCGTGCAGCGTTTCGACGCGGAGTTCGAGAAGCTCATGCTGGTCGCGATGATGGAAGACTGGAGCGACGATTTCGGCGCTGGCGACGCCGCAGCGACGTTGGCGCGCCACACCGGTATCGCGGTGACGATCGACACGATCGACCAAGCCGTCGACGCCGCCGACGATGGCATGCGCGAGACCGTGCTGACCGAAGAACCGACGGTGCACGGGGGAGGGTAATCGCGCGTGCGGGTCCTCCGTCAGCCAATCCACGCGATGGTGCATGGAGAATGCATCGGCTGAGCTAGACTTGCCGTCGCAGCTACGACCGCTCCGACCTGCGTCAGGATCCCGCCATGTCCGATTCAACCACGCCGATCGCCGTCGATGCCCTCGACGTTCCCGAACCCGCGCTGCAGACCCGCTATCCCGAACCGTTCGCGACCCTCGTTCGCGGCCGCAGCAAGCGCCGGCTCGGCGACGTGTTCGGGCTGACCACGTTCGGCGTGAACCAGGTGCGGATGGCGCCTCATTCGACCTCGTCGGTGCGCCATTATCATTCGCGCGAGGACGAGTTCGTGTATGTCCTCAGCGGGACCGTCACGTTGCTCTGCGACGAGCGCGAGACGGTGCTCACGCCGGGCATGTGCGCCGGCTTCAAGGCCGGCAGCGGCGTCGCGCACCAGTTGCAGAATCGCGGAGACGTGGAAGCAGTGCTGCTGGAGGTCGGCTCGCGCATCGAAGGTGACGAAGTCGTCTATCCCTTCGACGACCTCGCTCTGGAGCGCGTGGACGGCGATTTCGCCTACGCGCACAAGGACGGCACACCCTATCCGCCACGAAGCGGCGCCTGAAGCGGCGCATGTACCGCAAGCTCGTCATCCATCCATGACTGCCGAAATCCTGTTGAGCCAGGTCGCGAACGAGGCGCAGGTCGCTGTCGCGCGCGCTCTGTTTCGCGAATATGCCGAGGCGATCGGTGTCGATCTCGAATACCAGGGTTTCGCCGCCGAGCTCGCGGCGTTGCCGGAGCCGTATGTTCCGCCACGCGGTGCGCTGTTCGTGGCGTACGCAGGCGATGACGTTGCCGGATGCGTCGCACTGCGTCGCCTCGACGAGCGCAGCGGAGAGATGAAGCGCCTGTACGTGCGCCCGGCCTATCGTAGCGGCGGCCTCGGCCAGTGCCTCGTCGAAGCCGTGATCCGTATCGCGCGCGACGCGGGCTATGCGGAGCTTCGCCTCGATACTCTGCCGAGCATGGCGTCGGCGCAGGCGCTCTACCGCCGGCTCGGCTTCGTCGAGATCGCGGCGTACAACACGACGCACCTGCCTGGCACGCGCTTCTATTCGCTCGAACTCGGGTGCGAGCGGTCGTGACCGGAGCGGCGATCCGCGATGCGCACGAGGCCGACTTCGACGGGGTCGTAGCGCTCAATGCCGGCGAGGAGCGCCAGACGAGCCCGATGGACGTGGATCGCCTGCGCCATCTCGATGCGCTCGCCGACTACCACCGTATCGTCGAGGTCGATGGAACGATCGCCGCGTTCCTGCTCGCGATGCGCGATGGTCGTGCCTACCGGAACGCGAACTACGCGTGGTTCGCGGCGCGCTACGCGACATTCGTCTATATCGATCGGATCGTCGTCGGTGCGCGCCATCAGGGACTCGGATTCGGCCGCCTCCTTTACCACGACCTGTTCGAATGGGCGCGGTCGCGCGGCATCGGCGTGATCGCCTGCGAGTACAACATCGTCCCGCCGAACGAGCCTTCGCGGATATTCCATCGCAAGTTCGGCTTTCGCGAGGTCGGAAGCCAGTGCTCGGACGATGCCACGAAGCAGGTTTCGATGCAGGTCGCGCAGATCTGATCACGCGCACGCCAGTTCACGGGGAGACCGCCATGACGCCCATGCACGATTCCGCACGACGCTCCCCGCGTGGCCTGTTTCTGGCTGCCGCGCGCGCGGCGCTCGCCCTGCTGACCTTCGTCGCGATCGGCATCCAGCTGTCCATTCATGTCGAAGCGCGCTACAACGTCCTCAATTTCTTCAGCTACTTCACCAACCTCTCGAACCTGTTCGCGGCAGGTGTGCTGCTGCTGAGCGCCTGGGACGCCTCGACCGGTCGGATGGCGGCGCACGACCGGCTGCGCGCACTGTCGGTCGTGAACATGGCGATCGTCGGCATCGTGTTTTCCGTGCTGCTGCGCGACGTCGATCTCGGCGCGCTTCGGCCATGGATCAACATCGTGGTGCACTACGTGATGCCGTGTGCCGTCGTCGTCGACTGGGTCATCCAGCCGCCCGCATCCCGGTTCGGTGCGCGCCAGCTCGGCCTGATCCTCGTGTTCCCGTTGTGCTATCTGGTCTACGTGCTGCTGCGCGGGGCGGTGACCGGCTGGTATCCGTATCCGTTTCTCGATCCGGCGCAGGCTGCAGGCTACGGCAGCGTCGCTGCCTATGCACTCGGCATCACCGCGACCTTCGTGGTCGTCGGCGCGCTGCTGCTGGCGATCGGCAACCGCCTGCGTCGCGCCTGAACATTCCTGCGTGCAACGCCGTACCGGTTGCGCTATGTTGCGCGCGCCGGCCGACATGTGGCGGGCGCCACATGTGACCTCGCCGGCGAATGTCGAGGAGAGGTCCATGAACTCCTTCCTCAGGATGCTTGCGTACGCCGGCATCGGATTGGCGATGTACCCGGCAATCGTTCTCGCCGACGAAGACAAGGGCGAGAGCAAGTCGGAGATGGCGGCGAAGAACCGCCATGCGGCGCCGACACCCGCGCAGATCGACGAACACGCGACGCTCGCTGCCTTGCTCGAGCGCTCCTTCGCCGATGCGTGGTCGATCGAAAAGGCCGCGCGCGTCGAGGGCGTGATCGTGCAAGTCGAGACCGAGTCCGACGGCGACACGCATGTCGTGCTCGCACCGCCGGGCGAGGAGAAGAACACCGCGCGCTGGGTGATCGCGGAAATCACCAAGGCTTCGCGCGCGCACCACAAGGACCTGGCGTCGGCGAAGCTGAAGGACCTGCGTGGAAGGAAGGTCGCGGTGACCGGCTGGCTCTACTACGAACCCGATGCGGAATCGGAAGATCCCCGCGGGACGCGTTGGGAAATCCATCCGGTCACGTCGATCGCGGTGTTGTAGCGGACACCGCTGTTCGCGCTGCGCGACCACGCACGCGTGGCGCAGCATTGCTGCGGAAACGGGCTTCGCGGAAAGGGCGCATACTGGCGCCTTCCGCGGAGCCCTAGCCCATGAAGCAACAGCCTGTCGTGATCTTCCGCTTCAAGCTCGGCAAAGGCGAGAGCATCGGGCCCGCTGCACTGCGCTCCTTGTGGGAACGCGCCAGCCAGTGCTCGAACGTGAGCGTCAGCCGGCAGTCGATGGGAACCGACGGGACAGCCAAGCCGATCTATTCGCTGTATGCCTCGCAGCCGCTCGGTGACCTGCCGATGGTCGAGCGCCGCCTGCTCGACCTGCTCGAAGCATCGCGGCTGACCGCTGCGATGATGCTGACGCCGCACTGATATCCGGTCTCGCAACCACGCTCGCATCGGCCGCATTGCGATCAGTGCGCCTGCGTCCGCGCGCTGTCGTCGAGCAGATTGTCGAGGTCGGCACGCCTCAGCACGCGTCCACCGAGCAGCACGGCGTCGATGCGCCGGGTGTTGCGGATGTCGGCGAGCGGATCGGCATCGAGCAGCACGAGATCGGCACGCTTGCCGACCGTGATCGATCCGGCGTCGGCCTCGATGCCGAGGAATCGCGCCGGCGCCAGCGTCGCCGCGCGCAGCGCTTCGGCCGGATCGAGGCCGGCTTCGACCAGCAAGGCGAGTTCCTCGTGCAGCGCGTAACCGGGATAGACCCCAGGCATCGGCGCGTCGGTGCCGGCCAGCATCGTCACGCCCGCGCGGTGCAGGGCCGCGACGATCCTGCGCGAGACGTCGGCGCGCCGTCGTGCGAGGGGATCGGGATGCGCGGCGAGGTCTGCAAGGATGCGCTGCCAGCGTGCGCGCTCGTCGCCGCGCAGGTAGCGCCAGCGCGGATCGCCTTGCGGGTCGCGCGCGCGATTCGCTTCCGCGTGCGGCAACACGAGGGTCGGGACATGCACCTGGCCGGTCGCGGCGACCTGCTTGCCGATACGCGTGCACGTTCGCGCGTCGAACGCTTCGAGCGCGCGCGCCTCCTGCGCATCGCGCCGTGCGACCAGCGCCTCCGGGTCGAGCCCGTCACGCTGGCCGAGCAGGCGCGTCTCGCGCGTCGAGCATGCTTCATACGCCTGCATCAGGTGCTCGTCGCTGCGTTGCCCGGCAGCCGCGGCCTCGAGCAGGGAGACGCCCGCGGGTACGTGCCCTGCTACCGGTAGCGAGCGCGCACGCGCCGCAGCGAGGATCGCGCGCCAGTGCGCTGCCGGTACCTCCGAGTAGACCTTGATGAAATCGGCGCCGGCATCGGCCGCCGCCTCGACCTCGGCGGTCGCTTCGGCCGGCGATTGGCCCTGCACCGCGATGCCGGCGGCGACTACGCGCGGAGCGATGCGCTCGCCGGCATCGACTTCGCTGCGCCAGTGCCTGGCGATCGCGACCGACGCGGCATCCGCATTCATCTCGCGTACCGCGGTCACGCCATTGGCGATGTACAACGGCAACGACCACTCGGCGGGCGCGCGGCGCGAGCGGATCGCGAACAGGTGCACGTGCATGTCGACCAGGCCGGGGACCAGGAACCGTCCGCGTCCATCGATACGCGATGCAGCAGCGGGAATCCGCGCGTCGCCTGGTGCGACGATCGCAGCGATGCGACCCGCGTCGAGCAGCACGGTGCGCGGCCCGATGGTCCGTCCACGCTCGACATCGACGATGCCGACGTCGACGATCGCGACGGAGCTGGCGTGCAGCGGCGCCGGTGCCGCTGTGGCTGCGGTTCCATGCAGCACGATCGCGCAGCCGGCGATCCAGGACGCGGTCCGACGCATGGGCTGCTCCGGGGAAGTCGGGATCGGCGCAGCCTACGCGATCCCGGCCCTGCGGTCATCGCGAAAACGCAGGCTGAAGGCGATGCACCGTCGTTTCGCAGTCGTTCAAACAGCCGATCGCACAGTCGGGCAACAAGCACGTCTTGCCCATCGGAGCGGAGATGCCATGAACATTGCGCACACCTTGTTGGGAGCGGTTCTCGCCTCCGCGTGCGGCCTGGCGCAGGCGATCGATCGCGACGATGCCCAGGCGGAACTGGCGCAGGCCACCACCTCGGTGCAGGCCGCCGAGCGTGACGACGCGGCGCGCTATGCACCGGTCGATCTCGACGAGGCGCATGCGATGCTCGACAACGCATTGCACGCGGCTGATGCGCGTGCCTGGACGGATGTCGCGATCTATTCCGAGCGCGCGAAGGTGAGCGGAGAACTTGCTTCGGCGCGCTCGCGTCAGCAGCGCGCGGAAGCGGCGACTGCGGAAATCCGGCGCAGCGTCGATGCGCTGCAGGCCGGAAACCTGGACGGAGGTGTGCGATGAATGCGTCGAAGTCGAACTCCAGTGTTTCGTTGCGCCGCACTGCATTGAGTGCGGCACTGCTCGGCCTGGTTGCCTGTGCGGCCGCCCCGCATGGTCCACCGACGGATGTCGTGCGCCTGCAGCAGGAACAGGAACGCCTGCATTCCGATCCGCGCATCGCTGCCAACGGCGGTGCGGAACTCGCCAACGCGGATGCCGCCGTGGCGACACTGGCGCAGAATGCGCGCACGCTCGATGCGCGCGAATACCGGCAGGGCGTATACCTCTCCGGCAAGCTGTTGCAGATCGCCGAGGCGAGCGCATTGGCGCGTGATGCCGAGCGGCGCGGCGAGCGTCTCGGCCTCGAGCGCGAACGGCTGGGTGCGGGAGGTACGCGTCATGCGGTTGCGATGACGAACGGCGAGCCCTTGCGAAGGGACGATCGCGCGCCGCTGCAGGACGATCGTGAGCACCTGTTCGCGATGCAACGGCAGCTCGCCAACAGCGAATCGCGCGTCGACGAACGCGGTCTGGTGCTGCGTCTCGCGGACTACAACTTCCGCGATGGCGGCAACGATGGCCTGACCGCGACCGGCGAGAGCGCCCTCACCTCGCTCGCCCGCGTGCTCGGTGACGAGCCGCACGCATCCGCGCGCATCGTCGCGTTCGGCGACCGTGGCGTGCCGGGCGATCGTGCACTGGCCGTTCGCGACTACCTCGATGCCCACGGCATCGATCCGTCGCGACTCGACCTGCGTTCCGCGCGCGATGACGCGCCGGTCGGCGTTGCACGCGGCGACGTGTTGATCATCGTGCGTGAATGAACCCATCCTGCGGAGCACCTGCAATGACCGTCCGAACGCTTTGCCTTTCTCTCGCCTCGCTGCTGTGTTGCGGCGTCGTCGCTGCACAGACCTCGGCGCCGCCACCGCCGTCGCCTCCGCCTCCGGTGAACACGAACATTCAACCGCCGCCGGCTGCACCGCCGGTGGGGACGTCGACACCGCCGGTCAATACGACGCCGCCACCGATCGGCACGCCGCAGATCAATGGCCAGCCAAATCCGAACACGCAACAGAACCAGCCGCGCGATGCCAATGGCAACCCCGTGCCATCGACGGCCACCATGGTCGGCGGCGGGCAGGCGACACCCCCGGCGGCCCCGCAGCCGCTCGATTTCGGCATGCTGGATACGGACAAGGCGGGGTCCCTGAAAGCGGACCAGGCGCGCAACGATCCATGGTTGCGGCAGAACTTCCGTGCCTGCGACACCAACCACAACGACGAAGTGACGAAGAGCGAATACGAGAAGTGCAGCGGTCGTTGATGCGGCAGCGACGATCGCCGCTGCCCGTTGCCGCAGCGCTTATTCCTCGCGTGCCACCATGTTCTCGAAGCCCGAAGCGAAGATCGAGTCCGGCGCGATGGTGACGTGGTCGCCGTCGTGGTCGGCGACGTCGTTCGATGGATGGTCGGCGGCATCTTCGTCGGCGAGGCCGTCGCAGTCGTCGTCGACGTAGTTGCCGACGACTTCCGTGGCGCCGGGGTGGATGCTGCCCGCGTGATCGTTGCAGTCGCCGTTCGCGAGCGCGAAGCCGTCACCGTCCGCGTCGCTCGTATCGGCCGATGGATTGTCGTTGGCATCCTCGTCCGCGAGCCCGTCGCAATCGTCGTCGTATCCGTTGCCGACGATTTCGGCGTGTCCGGGGTAGACGTCGGCATCGAGGTCGTTGCAGTCGCCGCCACCCGGCTGCGCTCCCTGCGCTTGCGCAGGGAGGTGAGTGGAGCTGCGCACCGGCTCGGCGGTGGCGATCGTGTTGCCGAGATGCAGCACGAGCAGGATCACGAGCATATTGCCGAACATCGTGCATCTCCGTTGTAGTTCGTTGCCGTTTCGCGTCCGCCGCGTGGCGACCGATGCTTCAGGGGCCCGCTTCGAATCCATGCGCGAATATCCCATCCGAGTCGTAGCGCGCGATATTGGCCGAAGGCCGTCCATGCGCGATGCCGAACACGCCGCCGACGTAGACATCGTTGCCGTGCAGGGTGATCGCGGTCACGTAACCGTTCGCGTCGATGCCGTCCAGTGGATTCGCGCCGAGCGTGTGGAAGCCGTCGGCGTCGAGACGCGTGACCTGGTTCGCCGGCGTACCCGCCGCGGCGTCGAAGAAGCCGCCGACGAACAGCCCGAGGTTCGTCTCCGCGAGCGTGGCGACATAGCCCGGAAATCCCTGGTAGGTGACGCCATTGCCGGAGGGCGTTTCCACCGCCGACCATTGCGTGCCGTTCCAGCGTGCGATGCTGTTGGCGGCGAGGATACCGGCCTGGCTGAAACTGCCACCCGCGTACAACGATCCTGCATGCACGGCGAGCGCGTTGACCTGCCCATCGAGGCCGTCGCCGACCGGGGCCCAGGCATTGCCGTCCCATGCCGCGATATAGCTCGCGGCAACGCCGCCCGCATCGGAGAAGTATCCGCCTGCGTACAGCTTGCCGCCGTACACCGCGAGCGCGTTCGGCGGCGTGTCGATGCCGTCGCCGAGCGGCTGCCACGCGTTGCCGTCCCACATCGCGACATGGTTCGCCGGCACGCCGCCGGCCTCGTTGAAATAGCCCGCGGCGTATACATGGTCGCCGTCGACGGCGATGGTGATCGGCTCGGTCTGGATGCCGTCGCCGATCGCATTCCATGCGACGCCGTCCCAGCGACCGACGCAACAGCCATTGCCGAGGTTGAAGTAGCCGCCGACGTACAGGTCCGTGCCGCTCACCAGCATTGCATCGACCCACAGCGGCAGGTTGTTCGCGATGTCGCCGCCGAGCGGGGTCCACGTGCTGCCGGTCCAGCAGGCGATGCTGCTCGCCTCCGGGCGCAATTCCGACAGTCCACCGAAACACGGCAGCCCGCCGTAATCCACCGCGGCACCGACCTGCACGAACGAATAGAGGCCATCGCCGGCGGGTGCGGGAAGGTTCGACCAGGCGCTGCCATTCCATGCCGCGACGAAATGCGCGCTGACCGCGCCGCCGCCAACGCTCGAGAACTCGCCGGTGACGAACAGGCTGCTGACCCCCGCCGCGATCGAGTGCACGACGTTGAACACGACCGGCGCATCGATGCCGCCGCCGACGTCGCTCCATGCGCTGCCGTTCCAGATCGCGAGGTTCGCATGCGCGTTGCCGCCTGCGGTGTCGAAGCCACCGCCGACGAACAGGCCGGCGAGCGTGCCGGTGAGTGCCGTCACGTCGCCGAGAGTACCTCCGCCGACATCGACCCACGCGCTGCCCGTCCAGCGCGCGAGGTTGTGGAGCGGCACCGCATTCGACGATTGCAACCTGCCACCCGCGTAGAGCGCTCCGTTCCAGTTCGCGAGCGCGTCGACTTCGCCGACGATGCCGGCGCCGAGCGGCAGCCAGGCATTGCCGTCCCAGACGGCGACATTGCGGGCAGTGCCACCGCCGGCATGGTCGAAGGTGCCGCCTGCGTACAGCGTGCCTGCGCCGTAGGCGAGTGCATTCACGGTGCCGGCCTGTGCGCTGCGGACGATGCCGCTGCCGAGGGCGGACCAGGTGTGCGATGACGTGTTCCAGCGCGCGATCGAATTCGCCGGTGCACCGCCGGCACGGTCGAAGATTCCGCCGACGTAGAGGTCGTCACCGGCGATCGCGAGCGCATGCACCTCGTAGTAACCGGTCGACCCGCTGATGCCGTCGCCGAGGGCCGACCACTGGCTGCCGTCCCAGCGTGCGACGCCGCTGACCGGCGCGCCACCGGCGCTGCCGAGCTGGCCGCCGACGTAGACATCGTTGCCCGATATCGCGATCGCTTGGACGGTGTTGCCGACGCCACCCCCGAGCGCATGCCAGCGGGTGCCGTCCCAGCGTGCGATCGACGTGGCCGGCACGTCGCCGCAGATCAGGAACGAGCCGCCGACGTAGAGGTCGCCATTCGAAGCGATCGCACTGGACGTGATCGAGCCCGCGCAGCCATCGCCGATGCCGCCGAACGCGTGCCACACGCCACAGTCGGCGCTGGCGGCGATCGATGTCGCGGATTGGTCGTGGCGGGCAGGTCCGGCTGCCTCGGCGTACAAGGCTCCTGCCGCATACGACAGCAGGCAAACGGCCAGTGCCGCAAACACGCGGACGCGAATCATGGGACCCCCTTTCCCGCGATGAGCGGGCGCAGTATGCGCCATCCACGGCGCCGTGGAAGATTCCCGCGCGAGGGCCGCCCGAGGGCGTTGCACGGACGCTCCGTGCGGCGTAATTTCCGGGACTATCGCACTGCTCCGGAGGTCCGTCATGCGCATGCTATCGCTCTCCATGCTAGCCGGCTGCGCAATCGCGGCGGCGATGCCGCACCCGGCGACCGCATTCGATCCGATGCTCAACAATGGAGCGAGCGCCCACATGCAGCGTGGCACCGCGCCGCGCGAGAGCGCGCGACCGGGCGAGACGTTCTTCGCCAAGGGCGTCACCGCCGTGCGCAAGAACGACTACGAGTTCGCGGTCAACATGTACGAGGTATCGGCGTCGTGGGCGTACAAGCCCGCGCAATACAACCTCGGCGTGATCTACACCAAGGGCGAAGGCGTACCCGAGGACAAGCCGCGCGGTCTCGCCTGGCTCGCCCTTGCGGCCGAGCGCGGCGACAAGGACTACACCGCCGCGCGTGATCTCGCCTATTCGCGCATGACCGATGCGGAGTATGCGCAGGCGAACGAGATCTGGCGCGAGCTGAAGAAGAACTATGCCGACGAAGTCGCCCTCAAGCGTGCGAAGCAGCGCTGGGTGCAGGTGCGCAACGAGGCGACCGGTTCGCACATCGGTGGCGGCACCGGGCCGGTGCTGGTCGGCGGGCGCGACTCGTCCGGCATGACGGTCGTGTCGAATCCGAACAGCCCGCACGACGCGAAGGCGAACAGCAGCACCAACACGGCGTTCGGCATCACCGGTGGCGGTGCGGTCGACGGTTCGATCGCGTACCGCCAGATGCGCGAGAGCGACAATCCCTACGATGCCAAGTTCCGCGAGCAGCAGGGCGAGGTGAAGGTGCTCGACGTGATCCCGATCGGCGACGACGTGCGGCGCGCGCCCGAAGGCGGTCCCAAGCGCTATCTCTGAAGCGGCACGTCGCGGCGTCCGATGTGCAAAGACTCCGGGGCGCACTGTCACCGGCGCGCTGGAGTGGATTTGGACGCGAGCGGCCCCATGTCGACGTTCGTCCCGGCAATCCTGTCCGGCGTCGGCCGTGCTGCATGCGCGAGCGCGGCGTCACCGTTGCCGGGCCGACACCTGATCGTTACATTCCGCAGAAGGAAACTCCATGGTCACGAAAGCCTACGGCGCCCACGCCGCCGACAAGCCGCTCGAGCCGATCGACATCGAGCGCCGCGCGCCGGGTGCGCACGACGTGCAGGTCGACATCGCCTATTGCGGCGTCTGCCACTCCGACCTGCACACGGTGCGTTCGGAATGGGGTGGCACGCGCTATCCATGCGTGCCGGGACACGAGATCGTCGGACACGTGACCGCGGTCGGCAAGGAAGTCACGCGCTTCAAGGTCGGCGACACCGTCGGCGTCGGCTGCCTGGTCGACAGCTGCCAGCGCTGCGCGTCGTGCGCGGACGGCCTCGAGCAGTATTGCGAGAACGGTTTCGTCGGCACCTACAACGGACCGACGAAGGATGCGCCGGGGCACACGCTCGGCGGCTACTCGCAGCGCATCGTCGTCGACGACAAGTTCGTGCTGAAGATCCGTCATCCGAAGGAGCAGCTCGCCGCGGTCGCTCCGCTGCTGTGCGCCGGCATCACGACCTATTCGCCGCTGCGGCACTGGAATGTCGGGCCTGGCAAGAAGGTCGGCGTCGTCGGCATCGGCGGGCTCGGCCACATGGGCGTCAAGATCGCGCATGCGATGGGCGCGCGCGTGGTCGCGTTCACGACCTCGGAGAGCAAGCGCCGGGACGCACTGCAGCTCGGCGCAGACGAGGTCGTGGTATCGCGTGACGCCACGCAGATGCGCGCGCATCGCGGCAGCTTCGACCTCATCCTCGACACCGTCGCCGCGAGCCATTCGCTCGATGCGTATTCCGAACTGCTCAAGCGTGACGGTACCCTCGTGCTGGTCGGCGTGCCGGAGCATCCACACCCGACGCCGAACGTGGCGAACCTCATCTTCAAGCGACGCGCGATCGCCGGATCGCTGATCGGCGGCATCGCCGAGACGCAGGAAATGCTCGACTTCTGCGCCGACAAGGGCATCGTCTCCGACATCGAGATGATCCCGGTGCAGAAGATCGACGAGGCCTACGAGCGCATGCTGAAGAGCGACGTCAAATACCGCTTCGTCATCGACATCGCGACCGTCTGACAGGCGCGGTAACGCTCCATCATTTCAGGGTCGAACGGCACTGCGGGCGCGCGATGGAAACTCGCGCGCTCGACGGTGCACCTTGTCC
>Ga0105239_10001924_pt1 | contig 27070 bp, 30 predicted proteins | sample KBSC44metaG_FD_92761 | JGI IMG/M metagenome (GOLD analysis project Ga0105239, IMG submission 92761) | Corn rhizosphere microbial communities from Kellogg Biological Station, Michigan, USA - KBS C4-4 metaG | ecosystem: Host-associated > Plants > Roots > Rhizosphere > Soil | place: Michigan, USA...
AGACCGATGCGGGGTACTGCACCCACGTCAGGAAGCGGCGGCAAGAACCTCGTCGAGAATGATGGAAGCCTTCTCGTCGTCGGTGTTCTCGGCCAGTGCCAATTCGCCGACCAGGATCTGCCGAGCCTTGGCAAGCATGCGCTTCTCGCCTGCGGACAGGCCACGCTCTTGATCACGACGCCACAGGTCGCGGACGACCTCGGCGACCTTGTTCACGTCACCCGACGCCAGCTTCTCGAGGTTCGCCTTGTAGCGACGCGACCAGTTGGTCGGCTCCTCGGTGTGCGGGGCGCGTAGTACCTGGAAGACCTTGTCGAGGCCCTCTTGCCCAACCACGTCACGCACGCCGACGTACTCTGCGTTGTCAGCTGGGACTCGAACGGTCAGATCCCCTTGGGCGACCTTCAGGACGAGGTATTCACGCTGCTCGCCCTTGATGGTCCGGGTTTCGATCGCCTCGATCAATGCGGCACCGTGATGTGGATAGACAACGGTGTCTCCGACCTTGAAAATCATCAGATTAGAGCCCCTTTCACTAGGCAATCTTAGCACGGAGCCCTGACACGTGTAGAACAACGATGCAGGTCAGGGGCACTGCAGGTGAAGAGCAGGGGTTGACATGGTGACGAATCCGTGCAACGCCCACGTCCGCCAGCGAACCCTTGCCGGTGTTTTCACAGGGAGCTTCGGCACGCCTTCAACCCGACGGCGACACGCTCAGCAAGGCTCGCCGACGCGCCACGCGTACGGGTTTCGGCCGCCGCGCGCCCTCGGCTACCGCGCCGAACCCTCACCTACTACTCTGCATAGTCGAACCACCCCGACGATGCCCCTGTCGTCGCGTGGGCCGAGCAGGAGGCTTTGAGTGAACCGCCAAAGATCGCGCGCCTTCGCCGTCACCTCGGGCCTGTCGGCCTGCGGACTGGCCGCAGCCGTCGTACTGACGGGTTGCAGTGCGGGCCAGGTTTCTCAGACCGCCATCCAGGAACCGGCGGTCAACGGAACCAACGTCGTGGCAGGCGACCCGACGTCCGGAGTGGCGCTGCGCAACGTGCACCTGCGCGCTCCCCAAACCACCGACTACGTGAAGCCCGGCAGCAAAGCCGAGCTGCTGTTCGTGGCGGTCAACGAATCGCCCGCGGAGTCCGACCGGCTCGTGTCCATCACCTCCGACGTCGGCTCGGTGGCGATCACGGGGAACGCGACCGTCCGCCCCGCCGGCACCCTCGTAGTCGGCACGCCCGACGGCCAGGCAAGCCCTCTGGACGCCAGCGAGGACGCCACGACCGTCGAGGCCGCCGTCACGCTGACCCAGCCGATCACCAACGGCCTCACCTACCCCTTCACGTTCACGTTCGAGCGGTCCGGTTCCGCCACCGTCGCGGTGCCGATCTCTGCAGGCGAGGCGCCGCGGCGTGACAAGGAAGGTGAGTCCGGCGGCGACACCGCGGGCGCCGTCGAAGCCGAGGGCGGACACGGCTAGTTCGAGGCGGCAATCTGTCGGTCACGACGGATAACGTCACGGTGTGGCTCGATCTGGTTCCAAGGCGCGTTCGCAGTATCGATGCTCGGAGTGCGGCCACGTCGCCGCCAAGTGGGTGGGACGCTGCCCGGACTGCAGCACCTGGGGCACCGTCAACGAGGTCGCGGTCCTCACGTCGCTGAGCTCCGCACCCGGTCGCGCGCTGGCCCCCACCTCCCCCGCCGTCCCGATCAGCTCCATCGATCCCGGCACCACGCGCCACTTCCTCACGGGGATCGGCGAATTGGACCGCGTGCTTGGCGGCGGCCTCGTTCCCGGTTCGGTAACCCTGTTGGCCGGCGATCCTGGGGTCGGCAAGTCGACATTGCTCCTCGAGGTCGCCCACCGCTGGGCAGAGTCCGACCGACGAGCCCTGTACCTGTCCGGCGAGGAATCGGCAGGACAGATCCGGCTGCGGGCCGAACGCACCGGATGCACCAACGACGAGGTGTTCCTGGCCGCCGAATCCGACCTGCAGACCGCGCTCGGGCACATCGAGGCGGTCCAGCCAACGCTCGTCGTGGTCGACTCCGTGCAGACCATGTCCACGGCCGAATCCGACGGCGTCAGCGGCGGCGTCACCCAGGTGCGTGCAGTGACCACCGCGCTCACCATGGCAGCCAAGTCCACCGGCGTCGCGATGATCCTCGTCGGCCACGTCACCAAGGACGGCGCCATCGCGGGGCCTCGCTCGCTCGAGCACCTCGTCGACGTCGTGCTGCACTTCGAGGGCGATCGGGCTTCCACGCTGCGCATGGTCCGCGGTGTCAAGAACCGGTTCGGGGCTGCCGACGAGGTCGGTTGTTTCCAGTTGCACGACAACGGAATCGAGGGCATCGCCGACCCTTCGGGATTGTTCCGCGATCAGCGGCCCACACCGGTCGCAGGCACTGCGGTAACGGTGACGCTCGATGGCAAACGACCGTTGATCGGCGAGCTGCAGGCGCTCGTCGCCGAATCGTCTGCGGGCATCCCGCGCCGGGCCACCAGCGGCATCGATTCGTCGCGCGCCGCGATGATCCTGGCCGTGCTGGAGAAGCGGGCCCAGTTGCCACTGGGGAAGTGCGACGTGTACCTGTCCACCGTTGGCGGCATGCGACTCAGCGACCCGGCGTCGGACCTGGCCCTCGCCGCTGCGATCGCGTCCGCTGCCAGGGACGTGCCCATGCTCGCCGATGCGGTCTTCATCGGCGAAGTGGGTCTGGCCGGTGACATTCGCCGCGTCACGGGCATGGATCGCAGGCTCGCCGAGGCTGCCCGGCTGGGCTTCAGATGGGCGATGGTGCCGCCCAGCGTCAAGGATGTGCCTGCGGGCCTGAAGATCATCACCTGCGAGGACATCGGCAGACTGTTGCAAGGGGTGCAGCGCATCGCGGACAATGGCGGCCGATCCTAGGAGACGAGATGGCCGTGAAGTCCACAGGTAGGACAGCACGCAGCAATGTGGTGCAACTGTCACGGCCCACGCTGCGCGAGACGCTGGGGCGGCTGGCCCCCGGCACCGCGCTGCGTGACGGCCTCGAACGAATCCTGCGCGGGCGCACCGGCGCGTTGATCCTGCTCGGCTACGACGACAGCGTCGAGTCCATCTGCGACGGCGGCTTCGCCCTCGACGTCGCTTACGCCCCGACCCGGCTGAGGGAACTGTCGAAGATGGACGGCGCCGTCGTGCTGTCCACCGACGGCACCCGCATCCTGCGGGCCAACGTCCAGCTGGTGCCCGACCCGTCGATACCCACCGAGGAGTCCGGTACCCGGCACCGCTCCGCCGAACGCACCGCCGTCCAGACCGGCTATCCGGTGATCTCGGTCAGCCACTCGATGAGCATCGTGACGGTGTACGTCGCAGGAGAGCGGCACGTCGTTCCCGATTCGGCGACCATCCTGTCGCGGACCAACCAGACCATCGCCACCCTCGAGCGCTACACGTCGCGCCTCGACGAGGTCAACCGGCAGTTGTCCACGGCCGAGATCGAGGACTTCGTGACGCTGCGCGACGTGATGACGGTGGTGCAGCGCCTGGAGATGGTGCGCCGGATCAGCCTGGAGATCGACGCCGACGTCGTCGAGCTCGGCACAGACGGACGTCAGCTCAAGCTGCAGCTCGAGGAGCTGGTCGGCGACAACGACACCGCCCGCGAGCTCGTCGTGCGCGACTATCACGCCAACCCGGACCCGCCGGACACCACACAGGTCACGGCCACGCTCGACGAGCTCGACGGGCTCTCCGACAACGAGCTGCTCGACTTCACTGCGCTGGCACGCGTTTTCGGCTACCCGTCCACGCTGGAAGCTCAGGACTCGGCGATGAGCTCTCGCGGATACCGCGCGATGGCAGGCATTCCGCGGCTGCAGTTCGCGCACGTCGACCTGTTGGTGCGCTCGTTCGGATCGCTACAGGGCGTTCTGGCGGCCAGCGCGAGCGATCTGCAGTCGGTGGACGGCATCGGGTCGATGTGGGCGCGCCACATCCGGGAGGGGTTGTCTCAGCTGGCCGAGTCGACCATCGCCGACCAGCTGGCCTGAGCGGGCTCTTTCCCTGCAAAAGGTGCGGTTGGGCGAAGGTCCGCCGAGCTCAGTTGCCTGGAGCCGGCGGTGCGCCCTCCGGCGGGGCCGGCGGCGCGTCCGCGCCAGGCGCAGGCGCGGCGGGCTCGGCGAGGGCGAACGGCACCGCGGCGGACCGCAGGTTGCCCAGCTGGACCACCAGGTTGTAGGTGCCAGGGCCGATCGGCTGCCTTGGCAGCGGGCAGTTCGGCGCAGAGCCCATGCCGGTCCAGGTGACCTCCGTGGTGACCTGCTCACCCGGGTTGAAGGTCTTGACCAGCGTCTCGTTCGACGGGGCGCAGTCCAGGTTCGACCACAGCCGCTCGTTGTTCAGCGAGTACACGTAGGCCGCCAACACCGCAGCACCCACGTCGCGCTTGCAGGCGACCAGACCGATGTTGGTGACGACCATGGTGAACTTCGGCTGATCGCCGACGACGAAGTCGGGCTGGTTCGTGATGCCCTTGACGGCGAGCGTGGAGTCGGGGCAGTCGTCGCCCTCCTTGAGCACGGGAGGCGGCGTCACGGCGGCGGACGGGGTTGGCGTCGGCGGCGGCGCTTGTTGCGCCGGAGGCTGCACCGGGGTCTTGACCTCGGGGTTTTCGCCGGGCAGCGGAGTGGGAGCTGCCGCGGTCGACGTCGGCGTCTTGGTATCACCCGTGCTGTTGCTTACCACCAGGATGGCAATTGCTGCGACGATGGCGACCACGACCACACCGATGCCGATCGCCAGCGCCCTGCGCCGCCAGTAGATCTGGGAGGGCAGTGGGCCATGCGGTTCAAGATCCAGCACGAGTCCAAGGTAAGGGCAGGTCACGCCGAGTCGTCCGAGGTGGCTCGGCGTGTCGCGGGCTATTCGCCGATATCGCCCACGTGATCGCGCAGTACGACTCGCCCGTCGGCCAGATGGTAGGTAACTCCGGCGATCGCCAACTTGCCCTCGATGATCCGCTGGGCGACCGGCGCCGAGCGCACCCGCAGCTGTACGACGGTCTCGTTGACGTGGCGGGTCTCGAACTCGTCGACCCTGGTCAATCCCGCGTGACGACCCAGCAGGATCGACGGCGTGACGCGTTCGACGATGTCGCGGACGTACCCGCCGGGCACCTCGCCGTCTTCGAGTGCTGACAGAGTCGCCTTCACCGCGCCGCAACTGTCGTGCCCGAGCACCACGATGAGCGGCACGTCGAGCACCGTGACGGCGTACTCGATGGACCCCAGCACCGCCGAATCCGCGACGTGGCCGGCAGTGCGCACCACGAACATGTCGCCGAGACCCTGGTCGAAGATGATCTCCGCGGCCACCCGGCTGTCGGAGCAGCCGAAGACGACGGCAGTGGGTTTCTGTCCGTGAGCCAGCCTGGCCCGGTCGTCGACGCTCTGGCTGGGGTGCTGCACCTGGCCTGCAACGAATCGCTCGTTACCCTCCTTGAGTGCTTTCCATGCAGTCACTGGGCTGGTACGAGGCATGCCGCCCATTCTGCAGGATCGGAGCGCTCGATGATTGATTCGGGTGAACTGCTGGCCTGGTACGCCCGTGAGCAACGCGATCTGCCGTGGCGCCGCAAGGGCGTGACGGCGTGGCAGATCCTGGTGAGCGAGTTCATGTTGCAGCAGACGCCCGTCGCGCGGGTCGAGCCGATCTGGCGGGACTGGGTGGCCAGATGGCCGACGCCGTCGGCAACGGCAGCCGCAAACTCAGCGGACGTGTTGCGGGCCTGGGGCAAACTTGGTTATCCGCGACGCGCCAAGCGGCTGCACGAGTGCGCCATCGTGATCGCGGCCGAACACGGCGACCAGGTGCCGGACGACGTCGACACGCTGTTGACGCTGCCGGGGATCGGCAGCTACACGGCACGCGCGGTCGCCTGCTTCGCCTACGAGCAGCGGGTGCCGGTCGTGGACACGAACGTGCGCAGGGTGGTGGCCAGGGCGGTGCACGGTCGAGCCGACTCGCCTGCCAGCGTCCGTGACCTTTCCGACGTCGCCGCATTGTTGCCCAACGACCCTGATGCACCCCGCTTTTCGGCGGCGTTGATGGAGCTCGGTGCGACGGTGTGCACGGCGCGGTCGCCGCGCTGCGGTCTGTGCCCGCTGGGCGTATGCGCATGGCGCTCGGCAGGCTTCCCGCCGGCAACCACTCCGGCCCGCAGGCCGCAACGCTATGCGGGCACCGACCGCCAGGTGCGGGGCAGGCTTCTGGATGTGTTGCGCGACAACACGACTCCAGTCACCCGCAGCCAACTCGACGTGGCCTGGCTTTCGGACACCGCGCAACGCGACCGCGCCCTGGATTCGCTTCTGATCGACGGCCTGGTCGAGCAGACCCCGGACGGCCGGTTTGCGCTCGCGGGTGAGGGCAACTGATCTAGCCTTTGGCTGTGGCGCAGACTCCGCGGACTCGCTACGCATCGCGCGGCGACTTGGACATCGCCTACCAGATCATCGGCGAGGGCCCGGTGGACTTGGTCGTGATGCCGGGCCCGTTCATCCCCATCGACTCGATCGACGACGAGCCGTCGATGCACCGGTTCTACCGCCGCTTGGCATCGTTCAGCCGCGTCATCCGATTCGACCACCGCGGCATGGGGATGTCGTCACGCATCGGCTCTGCCGACACCATCACGCTGTCGTGCTGGGCGGAGGATGCGGTCACCGTGATGAACGCGGTCGGCTGTGAACGCGCCACGATCTTCGGGTCGGGGTTCACCGCGATGAGTGCGCTGCTCCTTGCGGCCGACCATCCCGAGCGTGTGGCCAGCCTGGTACTCGTCAACGGCGCCGCACGGCTGTTGTGGGCGCCGGACTACCAAGCCGGTGCGCAGCTCAGCGGGGCCAGTCGGTATACGACGACCGCGATCGAACCCGACGCGGTGGAGCGCGGCCTGGACGTGTTGCAGGCGATGGCGCCCTCGGTGGCAGACGATCGCGCCTTCCGCGCGTGGTGGGACGTCGCGGGCAACCGCGCTGCGTCGCCGAGCATGGCCCGCATGTCGAATCACGTGCTCATCCAGGCGGACATGCGCGAGAAGCTGCCCGACATCGCCGCGCCGACCCTAATCGTGCATCGCGCCGACAATCAGTTCGTCGCGGTCGGGCACGGTCGATACCTCGCCGAGCACCTCGCGGGATCCCGCTACGTCGAACTGCCAGGTGCGGACGCCTTGCACTGGGTGGGCGATGCCACCCCGATCCTCGACGAGGTCGAGGAATTCGTCACCGGAGTGCGCGGCGCCTCCGAGGCCGAACGGGTTCTCATCACGATCCTGTTCACCGACATCGTCGGCTCGACGGCGCGTGCCGCCGCCCTCGGCGACGACCGTTGGCGCGACCTGCTCGACAACCACGACGCCGTCGTCCGTCACGAGCTGGCCCGGTTTCAGGGGCTCGAGGTGAACACGGCGGGCGACGGCTTCGTCGCAACCTTCATCAGCCCGAGCGTGGCGCTGCGCTGTGCGGAGGCCATCGTCGACGCGGTCGCCGCACTCGGCATCGAGGTGCGGGTCGGCGTGCACTCGGGCGAGGTCGAGGTGCGCGGCGACGACATCGCGGGCATGGCCGTGCACATCGGTGCGCGCGTCTCCGCCTTGGCCGGGCCGAGCGAAGTCCTGGTCTCGTCGACCGTGCGCGAGATCGTGACCGGGTCACGACGGGTCTTCGAAGATCGCGGCGAGTACGACCTCAAGGGTGTCCCCGGCCGTTGGCGGATCTACGCGTTGGAGCGCGAGAGCCAGCGTTAAGCCGTTGCCGCGACCCGGGTGTCGTCGCATGCGAAGCGCCTGCGGTAGTCAGACGGCGTGACGCCGATTACCCGGCGGAAGTGGTGGCGCAGCAGCGTTGCGGTGCCGAAGCCGGACTTGTCGGCGACGTGGTCGATGTCGAGGTCCGACTCCTCGAGCAGCCTGCGCGCGTAGAGCACCCGCTGATCGGTCACCCACTGCATCGGCGTGCGGCCGGTCTCCTCGACGAACCTGCGCGCGAACGTGCGGGCGGACATGTTCGCCAACTTGGCAAGGGTCGCGACGGTGTGCGGCTTGTCCAGGTTGGTCAGGATCCAATCCAGGTGTGGCGCAAACCCGTCCGAACATCGGACCGGGATCGGCTGGTCGATGTACTGGCGCTGCCCGCCGTCGCGCTGCGGGGGCACGACCATGCGACGGGCGATCGTGTTGGTCACCTCGCTGCCGAGTTCCCGACGGACCAGGTGCAGGCACGCGTCGATGCCTGCCGCGGTGCCTGCACTGGTGATCAGGTTGCCGTCGTCGACGAACAGCACGTTGCGGTCGACCTGCGCGGTGGGATACCTCCGCGCCAAATCGTCGGCGTGCATCCAGTGCGTGGTGCACGGCCGTCCGTCGAGCAGACCCGCCTCACCCGCGACGAACGCGCCCGAGCACACCGTGAGGATGATCGATCCGCTGTCGGCGGCCTTGCGGATCGCTTCGAGTGCTTCTGGCAGGTAGCCGCCGTTCTGGCTGGCGATCGCGGGAATCGCAACCAGGTCGGCGCCGATGAGGTCGTCAAGCCCGTGGTCGGGGGTGATCGACGCCCCGACGGAGGTGCGCAGGGCCTTGCCCGGCTCAGGGCCGCAGATCTTGAAGTCGAAGTTTGGCACGCCGTCGGCGGAGCGATCGATCCCGAACACCTCGCATATGACCCCGAACTCGAATACCGCGAGGCCGTCCAGCACCAATGCTGAAACCGTCTTGATCATGGCAGTATCTTATCGCACATCGTCACTTCTGCCACTGTTGGCGGAATATATTTCATCGAACAATTGCTGCCATGAACGTGATACTGACCTTTCTGATCCTCATCGCACCGTTCGCACTTGCCGCGGCGTTGAGCTGGGCCGCCCACCGTGGGCAGCCCATGCGCACCTACCTGGCGGGCGTGAGCGAAGACCGTGACGACTACCGCATCGAGCACGACGTCGACGCCATCCGGACGCGCTTCGAGCGGAGCCCCATGTGGCCCGCGTCAGGCGTCATGGGCGAACGACGTTAAGAACAGCTCGACGGCGCGGCGGTATTCCCCAGGCGCGTCGTCGTGCACCAGATGACCGGCCCCGGGAACGCGCAAATACGTTGCCCGACGGCCGGTCTCGTTCATCTGGTGCATCTGCCCCGGCGGAGTGACGGTGTTGCCGGCCTCGATGAGAAGCGCCGGCGCCGACACTGAACGCCACTGCGTCCAATAGTCGCGCGTGCCCCACTCCGCGGCGATCTCGATCCAGCGCTCGGGCTGCCCGTGCAGTCGCCAACCCGTCTCGGTGCGGTCGAACGCCTCGAGGAAGTACTGCCCGGCCACCTCCCCGAATTCATCGAAAACCTCTTGCGCCGAGCCGAACTCGGCCGGCAGCGCATGCAGCCACGGTTCCCACGGACCCGTCGTACGCCCGCGGAAGTCCGGCGCCATGTCCTCCACCACCAGGGCCGTCACCAACTCGGGCCGCGCCGCCGCGAGGCACCACGCGTGCAGGCCGCCCATCGAGTGACCGATCAACGTCGCAGGCTCACCGAGGCTGGCGACCGCGTCGGCCAAATCGGATACGAACCGCTCGGTACTGATCGGCTCGGCGTCGACGACGTCGCGTCCGCGATGCCACGGCGCGTCGTAGGTGTACACCCGGCCCGCCTCGGTCAGCCACGGCAGCTGGCGCGACCACGTACTCCCCCTGCCCATCAGACCGTGCACCAGCACGATGGGCTCTCCGCGGCCGCCGCAGCGGGTAAGCAGGTCGGGGTGCACACCGTTATCTTGCCGTGACCACACGGTAGCCTTGCCGCATGCCCGTGGTGAAGATCAACGCGATCGAGGTCCCTTCCGACGCCGGCCCGGAGTTGGAGAAGCGGTTTGCGAACCGTGCTCACGCCGTCGACAACCAGCCCGGTTTCCTGGGGTTCCAACTGCTGCGCCCGATCAAGGGCGAGACCCGGTACTTCGTGGTGACCCAGTGGGAGACCGAAGAGGCGTTCCAGGCCTGGGCGAGTGGCCCGGCCGTCGAGGCGCACGCAGGCCAGCGGGCCAACCCGGTGGCCACCGGCGCCTCGCTGCTCGAGTTCGAGGTCGTGTTGGACGTTCAGCGGGCTTGAGAGTAGCGACGCATAGCGCAAGCCGGGGGCGATGTCGCGCGGCCGGGTTGTGGGTCGCCGTCGCGCTCGTCGTCACCCTGGCTTGTAGCTGCGCCCATGCGGGCCCGCCTCCAGCGGAGGCGGCCGCCTACGGGGCGCACATCGACATCAACACCCCGCAGGGTCTGCACGCCAAGCAGACCCTGGACATGGTCAACTCCGATTGGCCGATCGGCCCGATCGGGGTTCGCACGCTGGCCGTCCCAGCCCAGGTCGACAGCGTCGTGGCTGCCCTCGACCGGCTGTGGTGGGACCGGCCGATCACCGTGACGAGCGTCGACGTCGGAGCGGGCGAGGCGACACTGCACACGCTGACGTCCTACGGCGCCGCTCAGGACATCGAGCTACGAACGAGCGACGGCGGCTTGGTGGACCGGTTCAAGGTCACCATCCAGCCGCCCGCGATTCATCGGTGGTCCGACATCGATGCGGAGCTGACGAAGTCCGGGGCCCGCTACTCGTACCAGGCATCCAAGGTGACCGACGGCAAGTGCACGACGCTGGCCGGCACCAACCTCGACCAGTCGCTTCCGCTCGCGTCCATCTTCAAACTGTATGTGCTGCTTGCCGTTGCGGACGCGGTCAACGCGGGCACGGTGAGCTGGACGGACCGGTTGACCATCACCGCCGAGGACAAGGCCGTCGGCTCTGCCGGCTTCGACCACCTCGTGCCCGGTTCCACGGTGTCGGTGCGGGACGCGGCCCAGCAGATGATCTCGGCCAGCGACAACATGGCCACCGATCTGCTCATCGGCAGGCTCGGTCCCGGCGCCGTCGAACGCGCCTTGGTCGCAGCCGGCCATCACGACCCCGCCAGCATGACGCCGTTCCCCACCGCGCACCAGTTGTTCGCCATCGGCTGGGGCGATCCCGACATCCGCGAGCAGTGGAAGACGGCGGTCGAGCACGGCGGGTCGCAGGGCCGCGCGCAGGTTCTCGCGCTGACCAACAAGAACCCCTACGATCCCGACCCCTACCGAACGCACACGCCCGCAGCGGAATTCGGCGCTGAGTGGTACGGCAGCGCCGCCGACATCTGCAGGGTGCACGCAGCGCTGCAGAGCGCGGCGGTCGGGCCTGCGGCGCCGGTCCGCGACATCCTTTCGGCCACGCCCGGCATCGACCTGGACCCGTCGAAGTGGCGCTACATCGGCGCCAAGGGCGGAAACCTGCCAGGGGACCTGACGTTCAGCTGGTATGCGGTCGACCGCACAGGCCAGGCGTGGGTGGTGAGCTTCCAGCTGAACTGGCCGAAGTACCGCAGCCTCGCGGCGGCCGAGTGGCTGCTGTCGATCGCGAAGCAGGCGTTCGGGCTCCTCCCCGTCGCCTGAGTCAGCCGGTCGACCGCAACGTCCACGCCTGCCCGCGGAAGTGCAGCACGGTGTGGCTGGCGGGCCCAACGTCGATGCGCCAGAACGATCTTGGTGGCGCATCCAGCACCACCAGGATCGCGGCGCGGATCACCGAAGGATGCGTGACGGCGACCAGCCTGCCGCGCTGGCCGGTCAGCGAGTCCAGCCAGCCGCGGACCCGGCCGATCACGTCGACCACCGACTCGCCGCCGTGCGGCGCCTGCGCGGGTTCGGTCAGCCACACCGCCAGCTTGGCGGGCGGCACTCCGGCAAGGTCGGTACCGCGCCACGCGCCGCAGTCCAGATCTGCCAGCCGCGGGTCGGTCTCGGCCTGCAGGCCAAGCAGTTCGGCGGTCTGGCGGGTCCGCCGCTCGGGTCCGCACATGGCCACGTCGACGGGCCCGAGTTCGGCGTTCGCATCCACCTGACGATGGCCGAGCGCGTTCACGGCCTCGTCGGTCGGAAATCGTCCGGCTGCCATGGCGTCCGTCATGGCATGGGACACCAGGGTCAGCCGGACGACCTCACTCACCGTCGATCACGCGGTGACGTTCGCCTCCGACGCATTTCGCCTGCCGTCCAACACCTTCGAGATCAGTGTGGCGAACACCAAGCCGATGGTCGCCCAGATGATCAGTTGGGTGGTGAACGTGTAGAGGCGGAACTCGTACATGTCGACCGCAGGGAAACCCGGGAAGACGATCACCCCTGCGTCGTTGACGATGGGGCCGGGGGTCTCGTTGATCGTCGGCAGGATCAACATCACGACGAACACCGCGACGAGGTACGCCGCGCCACCGACGAGGGTCGCGTTCCACGCGCCGAGCTTCGGGGCCAGTTGACGACCGAGATACACGGCGGCGACCATCAGGATGGCGGAGAGGCCCACCAACAGCAGGTAGAGCAGCGAGCGTTGGAAGATGGTCGCGTCGTCACTCGTCGCCGGCGGATTCGGCGGGTACTTGCACGCAGGCACGATCCACAGTGAGATCAGCATGCCCGCGGCCACCAGCACCGAGAGAAGCCGCGCCGACACGTTGCCGACCCGGCCGTACGCGACTGCGAAGACGACGGCGAACAACGCGCTCATCGCGATGGCGAAGAACACGACGCCGAAGCCCATGCCGACGGTCGACTGAATGCCACGGCTGAACAGCTCACCGCCCTCCTCGGCGTGGCTGTGGCCGCCTGCGGCCGTCTCCATCGCCTGGTGTGCAGCGGCGGTGCCGTCCTCGAAGTCGATGGCTCGGCCGATGACCGGCTCCAAGAAGATCTTCGCGAAGACGAACGCGAGCACGCCTGCCACGGCGCCGGCCAAAAGGCCGCGCCCGATTATTTGCTTTTCCACTTCGTTGACTCCTCCGGCCGTCAGTGGCAGGGGAAGCCGAGGAGGTGTCGGGCGTCGTGGACGAACTCGTGGATGTACATGTTGTCGCCGAACACCGAGGTGGCACCCTGGTCGACGCCGATGAAGTACAGCACCACGAGGGCGAGGAACGCGGTGCCCGCCAGCCAGAGAGCGGCCTTGGTGGCCGAAAGATCAATGGCTGGAGCGGCGCTCCGCCGTGCGTCAGAAGTGGTCATGTCGATTCCTTTCGGGAATTCGCGTCCCGTATCAGATGGTGACGCCGTCGGGTCTGACTATTCACAGTGGCGCGACCGTTCTGGATTTCCACCAGGATTCCTCCGTGCGTCGATAACACGAGCATCATAGGCAGAGCGGATCGACGAAACCTAGGCTCCGGCGCCGTAACCCAACTGTTGGGCGGTGTACTTGGCGCCGTCGGTCACCGGGACGGCCTGCACGGCGGTGCCGTAGGCGCAGATCTCGGTCCACACGTCACCCAGTTCGGTGGTGTCGAACCGCATCGCGATGATCGCGTTTCCGCCGCGGGCACGGGCCTCGGTGATGAGCCTGCCCATCGCCTCGTTGCGGCTCTCCGCCAGGTTCTTGGTCATGCCCTGCAGCTCGCCGCCGAACATGGACTTGAAGCCTGCGCCCATCTGCGCGAACGCATTTCGCGATCGGACGGTCAGACCGAACACCTCGCCGCACACGCGCTGAATCTCCCAGCCGGGAAGGTCGTTGGTGGTTACTACCAGCATGAAACGGGCCTCTCTAGGGATTTGACGGGTTCCCCGGTGAGGGTATCGCTCAACGCAGAGAGCCCCCGACAAATGTCGGGGGCTCTCGCGTGTACTGCCGTTATTCGGTGGCGGCGGCCGTCGTCCCGCCAGCGCCTGGGGCACCAGCGAGGGCCGGATCGGCGGCCGCGTCGTCGGCGGTAGCCCTGCGGTTACCGACGAACGTGAACACCGCGTCCTCGATGTTGGGGCTCTCGCCGTCCCAGTTGTCGACGTCGACGGTGACGAGCTGGCCGGGTCCGACCTCGTCGAAGAGGATCTTCTCCGACAGCGCATCCTCGATCTCGCGCTGGATGGTCCGCCGCAGCGGGCGGGCACCCAACACCGGGTCGAAGCCGCGCTTGGCCAGCAGCGCCTTCGCCTTGTCCGACAGCTCCATGGTCATGTCCTTGGCCTTGAGCTGCTTCTCGACCCGGCCGATCATCAGATCGACCATCGTGATGATCTCTTCCTTGGTCAACTGGTGGAAGACGATGATGTCGTCGATGCGGTTCAGGAACTCCGGGCGGAAGTGTTTCTTCAGCTCGTCGTTGACCTTCTGCTTCATCCGCTCGTAGTTGTTCTCGCCGCCACCCTGGGTGAAGCCGAGCCCGACCGCCTTGGAGATGTCCGACGTGCCCAGGTTCGAGGTGAAGATCAGCACGGTGTTCTTGAAATCGACCGTGCGACCCTGACCGTCGGTGAGACGGCCGTCCTCGAGCACCTGCAACAGGCTGTTGTAGATCTCCTGGTGCGCCTTCTCGATCTCGTCGAACAGGACGACGGAGAACGGCTTGCGCCGCACCTTCTCGGTGAGCTGGCCGCCCTCTTCGTAGCCGACGTACCCGGGAGGGGCACCGAACAGCCGCGAAGCGGTGAAGCGGTCGTGGAACTCACCCATGTCGATCTGGATCAGGGCGTCGTCGTCGCCGAACAGGAACTCGGCGAGCGCCTTGGACAGCTCGGTCTTACCCACGCCGGACGGGCCGGCGAAGATGAACGAGCCCGACGGGCGCTTCGGGTCCTTGAGGCCTGCCCGGGTACGCCGGATGGCCTTGGACACCGCCTTGACCGCGTCCTCCTGGCCGATGATCCGCTTGTGCAGCTCATCCTCCATGCGGAGCAGGCGCGTGGTCTCGGCCTCGGTCAGCTTGAACACGGGGATGCCGGTCCAGTTGCCGAGCACCTCGGCGATCTGCTCGTCGTCGACTTCGGCCACGACGTCGAGATCACCTGAGCGCCACTGCTTCTCACGCTCGGCGCGCTGGCCGACGAGGGTCTTCTCGCGATCGCGGAGGTTCGCTGCCTTCTCGAAGTCCTGCGCGTCGATCGCGGATTCCTTCTCCCGGCGCGCGTCGGCGATCTTCTCGTCGAACTCGCGCAGGTCTGGCGGTGCGGTCATGCGGCGGATGCGCATCCTGGCGCCGGCCTCGTCGATCAGGTCGATCGCCTTGTCGGGCAAGAACCGGTCGTTGATGTACCGGTCGGCCAGGGTGGCCGCGGCAACGATCGCACCGTCGGTGATGGACACCCGGTGATGCGCTTCGTAGCGGTCGCGCAGACCCTTGAGGATCTCGATGGTGTGCTCGACGGTCGGCTCGCCCACCTGGACGGGCTGGAAGCGTCGCTCGAGGGCGGCGTCCTTCTCGATGTACTTGCGGTACTCGTCGAGGGTGGTGGCACCGATGGTCTGCAGCTCGCCACGGGCCAGCTTCGGCTTCAGGATGCTGGCGGCGTCGATGGCGCCCTCGGCGGCACCTGCGCCGACGAGTGTGTGCAGCTCGTCGATGAACAGGATGATGTCGCCGCGGGTGTTGATCTCCTTGAGCACCTTCTTGAGGCGTTCCTCGAAGTCACCGCGGTAGCGCGACCCGGCAACCAGCGAACCGAGGTCCAGGGTGTAGAGCTGCTTGTCCTTCAGCGTCTCGGGCACGTCACCGTGCACGATGGCCTGCGCCAGACCCTCGACGACGGCGGTCTTGCCGACGCCTGGCTCACCGATCAGCACCGGGTTGTTCTTGGTGCGCCGGCTCAGCACCTGCATGACCCGCTCGATTTCCTTCTCGCGGCCGATGACGGGGTCGAGCTTGCCCTCCATCGCGGCGGCGGTCAGGTTGCGGCCGAACTGGTCGAGCACTAGCGACGTCGACGGGTTGCCCGCCTCGCCGCCACGGCCGCCGGTGCCCGCTTCTGCGGTCTCCTTGCCCTGGTAACCGCTCAGCAGCTGGATGACCTGCTGGCGCACCCGGGTCAGTTCGGCGCCCAGCTTCACGAGGACCTGGGCGGCGACGCCCTCACCCTCGCGAATCAGGCCGAGCAGAATGTGCTCGGTGCCGATGTAGTTGTGGCCGAGCTGCAGCGCCTCGCGCAGGCTCAGCTCGAGGACCTTCTTGGCGCGCGGGGTGAAGGGGATGTGACCCGACGGGGCCTGCTGGCCCTGACCGATGATCTCCTCGACCTGGCTGCGGACACCTTCAAGAGAGATGCCCAGGGACTCGAGCGACTTGGCGGCTACGCCTTCACCTTCGTGAATCAGCCCAAGGAGGATGTGCTCGGTGCCGATGTAGTTGTGGTTCAGCATCCTGGCTTCTTCTTGCGCCAGGACGACGACGCGACGTGCGCGGTCGGTGAAGCGTTCGAACATCGGTGGTTACCTGCTCTCCATAGGTAGCGCAACTCTGCGCACGGCGTTAGCCGTGCTCTGCACCTGCCGTCCACTCTAATGGGCGGCGGCCCGGGGTGCGGCGCCTGTCCCCTGGCAGATCCAGGGCCTTGGCGTCACCCATCCCGCGTTGCATAGAGACCAACGCCTGGTAGGCGCGGAACGTTTCCGCAATGGGCGCCTTTGAGTTCGCCGCTAGCGAAAGCGCGTACCCGGCCCGGATTCGTTCGCCGGGCCCTGGCAACCCTCGCCTAGGTTGCGGCGTGGAATGCGTCGATGACGTCGGCCGGAATGCGTCCGCGGGTGGACACATTGTGTCCATTGCGGCGCGCCCACTCACGAATGGCCGCGCTCTGTTCGCGGTCGATGGAGGCCCGGCCACGGCCGGAACCCGCAGACCGGCCCCTTCGCCGGCCACCAACGCGGCGGCCCGCGTCGACCCATTGCTTCAGTTCGTTCCGGAGCTTTGCGGCATTCTTGGACGAAAGGTCGATCTCGTAGCTGACTCCGTCGATCGAGAATTCGACGGTCTCGTCGGCAGCACCTTCACCGTCGAAATCGTCGACCAAGGTGACGGTCACTTTTTTTGCCATTACCTCACACTGACCCTTCTGCCTGGGAACGCAGTCGTTTTGATCCCGAACCCCGCCACAATGCTGACATAGGAACGCAAGCCATTCAACAAGTGGTGCAATCTGGCTAGATCAGTTGCCCTGTCTGCGCACTATCGGGAACAATACCGTCTCTCTAATCGACAGTCCCGTCAGGGCCATCAACAAGCGGTCGATACCCATTCCCGTTCCCGTGGTCGGTGGCATCGCATACTCCAATGCGGCAAGGAAATCGTCGTCGAGAAGCATTGCCTCGTCGTCGCCTGCTGCTGCCGCCCGGGCCTGGGCTTCGAACCTTTCCCGTTGAATCACGGGATCGATCAGTTCGGAATAACCGGTGGCCAACTCGAACCGCCGCACATACAGATCCCACTTCTCGGTGACGCCAGGAATGCTGCGGTGCGAGCGCGTGAGAGGTGTGGTTTCGATGGGGAAGTCGCGGACGAAGGTCGGCGCCCAGAGCTTCTCCCCCACAGTGTGTTCCCAGAGTTCTTCGACAAGTTTTCCGTGTCCATAACCGCGGTCGCGCGGAATCTCGACGCCCAATCGGTCGGCAATCGACCACAAGTGGTCGGCAGGTGTGTCGGGGGTGATCTCCTCACCCAGCGCCTCCGATAGCGACGGATACATTTCGACGGTGGCCCATTCTCCGTCGAGATCGTAGGTGGTGCCGTCGGGCAGTGGCACGTTGCGCGTGCCAATCGCCTCGTCGGCGACCTCCTGAATTATCTCGCGCGTCACGATGGCGGAATCGTCGTAGGTGCCATACGCCTGATATGTCTCCAGCATCGCGAATTCTGGAGAATGCGTGGAATCCGCACCTTCGTTTCGAAACACCCGATTCAACTCGAAGACCCGCTCGAAACCGCCCACCAAGCACCGCTTGAGGAACAACTCGGGCGCGATCCGAAGGAAGAGATCTGCATCGAGGGCATTGGAGTGCGTCACGAATGGCCTGGCGGCGGCACCACCCGCGAGTGTCTGCAACATCGGAGTTTCGACTTCCAGGAAGCCTCTCCGCTCGTATGCCGAACGCACCGCGCGCACGACGGCAATCCGTTGACGCGCGATGGTCCTGGCCTCGGGCCGCACGATCAGGTCGACATAGCGTTGCCGAACGCGCGACTCCTCGGTCATCTCCTTGTGCGCGACGGGAAGTGGACGAAGCGCCTTCGAGATGATTTGCCAGGAATCGGCAAGCACAGACAATTCTCCGCGCCGAGAACTGATCACCTCACCGTGTACGAACACGATGTCACCGAGGTCGACGTCGGACTTCCACGCGTCGAGTGATTCGGCGCCCACCTTGTCGAAGCTGATCATCGCCTGCAGCTGGGTGCCGTCACCCTCCTGCAGGGTGGCAAAGCAGAGCTTGCCCGAGTTCCTGGCAAACACCACGCGGCCCGCGAGGCCGACGCTCTGCCCGGTCTCGGTGCCCGCAGGCAGATCGGGGTAGTCCTTGCGGATCTCCGCGAGGGTGTGCGTGCGCGGCACTTCGACGGGGTACGGGTCCTTGCCGTCGGCCAGCAGCCGCTCGCGCTTGGCCTGGCGGATCCGGAACTGCTCGGGAAGGTCGGTCTCGGGCGTATCGGCAGAGCTCACGACGTGCCAGCTTAAATGAAGTTCACGTGCGCCGAATTCGCCGCGCTCCCCCGTTCCTGCGATTTGTGGCGTCTCAGTTGCGGTGAGCGCTACCCACAGTGCACAAATCGCCTAAGGGGGACGGGCTTAGCGGGCTTGTTTGAGCTTGCCCCGCTGAATGTCACGGTTGCGCTCGAACACCAGCCGCAGGCCGTTGAGCGTGAGGTGCTTGTCGTAGTGCTCGACGGTGCGCAGATCGGGCAACACCAGCGGTGCGGTGTGCCCGGTGGCCACCACTGCGACGTCGTTGCCGCCGAAACCGTCGACGTCCTCGCGCACGCGGCTGACCAGGCCATCCACCAGACCCGCGAAGCCGAACACCGCGCCTGCCTGCATGCACTCGACGGTGTTCTTGCCGATGACCGACCGGGGCCTCGTCAGCTCGACGCGGCGCAGCGCAGCAGAGCGCGCCGCGGCAGCATCCGATGACACTTGCACGCCAGGGGCGATCGCACCGCCGAGGAACTCCCCCTTGTGCGATACGACGTCCACGCAAATGGACGACCCGAAGTCGACGACGATCGCCGCCGTATGGAACCGCTGGTAGGCCGCGAGGCAGTTCACGATGCGGTCGGCGCCGACTTCCTTCGGGTTGTCGACGAGCAGCGGGATGCCGGTCCGCACACCGGGCTCGATGAGGACGTGCGGCACCGATGGCCAGTACTGCTCGAGCATCACGCGGATCTCGTGCAGCACCGACGGCACCGTGGACAGACCGGTCGCGCCGGTCAGCCGTTCGGAGTCGTCGCCGATGAGACCGTCGATGGTGAGGGCCAATTCGTCCGCGGTGACCTCGGATTCGGTGCGAATCCGCCAGTTCTGCACCACCTTGGAGTGGTCGCCGGAGCCCTCGATCAAGCCGACGACGGTGTGGGTGTTGCGGACGTCGATGGCGAGCAGCACGTCGTTACCGCGGTGACATCAGGTCGGCTGCGTCGGCAGGGACGAAGGCGAGATCGTGGCCGAGGTCGATTTGCCGGTTCTGCCCGTCCACGAAGATCACCCTCGGCTGGAAGGTACGGGCCTCGGCGTCCTCCATCGAGGCGTACGCGATGAGGATGACCAGGTCACCGGGGTGCACCAGATGCGCTGCCGCGCCGTTGATCCCGATCACGCCGCTGCCTCGCGCGCCGGTGATGGCGTAGGTGACCAACCGGTTGCCGTTGTCGATGTCGACGATGGTCACCTGTTCGCCTTCGAGCAGGTCGGCGGCGTCCATCAGATCTGCGTCGATGGTGACGGAGCCGACGTAGTGCAAGTCGGCTTGCGTCACGGTGGCGCGGTGGATCTTGGACTTCAACATGGTTCGTAACATCAATTCCTCCAAGGTAATTCGTGGTTTTGGTCCGACTCGACCCGGGAATGCCCGTCGATGCCGGCCGATGCGCCGATGTCTATTGCGATGTTGTCGAGAAGCCTGGTGCGACCAAGGCGGGCCGCTACCAGCAGCCGCGCCGCGCCCTCGGCAGGCGCGGGACCCAGCCAGGTATCGCGCACCTCGAGGTAGTCCACGTCGATCGCGGGCACCTCGACGAGCACGGCGCGAGCGGCCTCCAACGCCTCGGACGCTCCGCGCGACGCGGCGTACATGCCTGCGAGCAGCGCCGCCGACAGTGCGCCTGCCTGCTCCCGCTCCACCTCGTCGAGATACCGGTTGCGCGACGACATGGCGAGGCCGTCCGCTTCGCGCACGATCGGCACGGCGACGATCTTCACGTCGACGTCGAGGTCGTCGACCATCTGCCGCACCAGGACCAGTTGCTGATAGTCCTTCTCGCCGAAGAACGCGCGGTCGGGCTTGACGATCTGGAGCAGCTTGAGAACGACTGTCAGCATCCCGGCGAAATGCGTTGGCCGGGAACCACCTTCGAGATCAGCGCCGAGCGGTCCCGGCATGACGCTGGTGCGCTGGCCGTGCGGGTACATGTCGGCGGCGGTCGGCGTGAACACCACCTCCACACCCTCGGCACGCAGTAGGGCAAGGTCGGCGTCGAGCGGACGCGGGTAGGCCTCGAGGTCCTCGCCTGCGCCGAACTGCAAGGGATTGACGAAGATCGACACCACGACGACCGCACCGGGCACCCGCTTGGCCGCCCGCACCAGCGTCAGGTGGCCTTCGTGCAGGGCGCCCATGGTCGGCACCAGCACGACGCGCCGTCCCGTGGTCCGCAACGCACGCGACACGTCCGACACGTCTTGCGGACGCGAATAGACGTTGAGCTCCCCTGCGGTGAACTTCGGTGGCTTGCGGGCGGTCACGGCTGCCCTCCTGACGTCGACGGTTCGGCCAACGCGGCGAACACGTCGGCTGGAGCGTGCGCACGCTGGGCGGTGCGCAAGGAGTTGGTGCGATATGCCTGCGCCAGTGCGGGATCCAGTTCGCGAAGCGCCCGCAGGTGCGCGGCGACGGCGTCCGCGTCGCCCCTCGCGACGGGTCCTGTGAGGGCGGCCTGGCCGCGTCGAAGGGCGTTCTCCACCGATGCGCGGGCCAGCGGACCGATCACGCGCTCGGCGAGGCCGCCCGGTTCGTCGCCGACCAACTCCTGGCCGAGCAGCCCCTGACCCCGCAGTGCGCCGCGCAAGGCCTCGACGGCGTCGAGCAGCACGGTGATCACGTGGTTGCCCGCGTGGGCAAGCGCCGCGTGGTACAGCGCGCGGACGTCCTCGGGGACGCGGAACGGCTCGCCGCCGATCTCGAGCACCAGTGACTGCGCGATGGCGTAGCCGACCTCGTCGGCAGCGGTGACGCCGAAGCACGCGTCGGAGAGCCGGACGATGTCCTCGTCGGAACCGGTGAACGTCATCGCGGGGTGGATCGCCAGCGGCACGCAGCCCTGTTCGGTGAGCGGGTTCAGCACGGAGATGCCAACGGCGCCCGCGGTATGCGCCACGATGGTGCCCGGGCGCACCGATCCGGTCGCGGCCAGCCCGGACACCAGACCTGCGAGTTCGGTGTCGGGAACGGCCAGCAGCAGCAGATCCGCGCGGCGGGCGACCTCGTCGACGGGTAGCACCGGGGTCTCGGGCAGCCGACGTTCGGCACGCTGGCGCGACGCCTGCGAGATGGCGTTGCAGGCAACCACGACGTGTTCGGCGCGCTCCAACGCCACACCAAGCGCGGTACCCACGCGACCGGCGGAGACGATGCCGACGGCAAGCCGAGCCGGGCGGAATCCGTTGGGGGTCCCCACTGCAGACGACCTCGCTGACGTCATGAGCTGATTCGTTCCAGTCCCGCGCTGCGGGTACCGGACGGACGAACAGAGATTAACTCATTCCTCGCGCCGTCGGCGCCGTCCACCGCCCGTCGACCCGACCTGCAAACGGGCGAGCAATTCGGATAATGGCTGGCCATCGATGTGCTGGCCATCGTCCGGCTCCGATTCGTCGGCCCCACGGTGACGTGCAGCACGTTCGGCCTCGGACGGCGGAGGGGGCGGTGGTTGCGGTGCGGGCGGCGGGGCCAGCGTCGGCGGGGACGGGCGTCGGCCGGGGTCGACGTCGGCAGGCGCGGAGTGCCGCGCCCGGCGCGGCGGTTCCGCATCGGTCGCGCCCGCGGTGTAGTGACGACCTCGTGCCACCTCGGCGGGCGGGGGCGTCATCGCAGGCTCTGGTGCCGCAGGGTCGGGTGTCGGCGGCTCGGGCGCCGGCGGCTCCGGCGTCGGGGACGAGCCGTTCTCGGTCACGTCGGACAACCAGTTGCTGCCGGGATTGCCCGCGGGGATGAACTGTCCCTCCGCGGGCGCAGGGCGCCATTCCGGCTCACCGCCGAGGCTGTGCCGTCGGGCCGGCTCGGGTTCTTGCCACTGCGGCTGCGCAGGCGGGGGTGGCGGTGGCGGCGGTGGTGTCGGTCGGGGCGGCGGTTCGGGCATCAACCACGGCGACTTGACCTCGGGCTCGGGGCGCGGGGGCTCGGGCGGCGGCGGCGGCTGAGGTTGCCAGCCGCTCAGCGCGGGATCCACCTCGGACGGTCTGCGGTGCGCACCGCCTGCAACGACCTGCGGCGCATATTCGTGCTCGGGAGGATGCGGCTCCTCCGGCACGTCGATGATGGGGCTCTCTTCGGTGTTCGGGTCGGTGTCATCGCGGTCGTCGGTGTCGAGCCTGCTGCTGATCACCCTGCCGGGACCCCGGTCGCCGCGGTCCTGCCCCGCGGGCGCTTCCTGGACGGTCGACCAGTCGGGGAATCTGTGCACGCTGGTGCGTTCGGTCTCGATGGCAGGGCGGTGCTGCAGGTCGGTGTCGAAGATGATCTCGAGGTTGGCGCGCAGCGCGGCCAGCTCGGCGCGCAGGCTGGCCACCTCGTCGGCGCGCTCGGCACGCAGCTCCGAGGTGAGCTCGCGCCTCAGTTGGGATTCGACGGACAGTTCGTATTCGCGCCGCGCGGAGATCTCGCGATCGAGCTGCAAGTCGTAGACCAGTTTGAGGTCGCGCGCCTTGGCTTGATCCACGTCGGACTGGCGCCGATAGATGAACGACACGAACGCCGCCGCCACCGCAGCCCACAGCGCGATGATGACGGCAAGCTTGAGTAATTCCACCCGATTGGTGAACACCAGGGCGGAGCTGGCCACGATCGCGAGCACCAGCAACGCCGTCAGCAGAACCCATCCCGGCCTGCGGTTTCCACGCCGAGGGCGTGGTCCACGGGTCGGTTCGGTCATGGGCTGACTGTACCCGTCACAGGTCACCCAGCGTGTCGACCGCCGCGGCGATTCGGCCTTCTACCGGCGGCGTTGGCTACTCGGGCACGCCGTCGGGGTCTTCGGGCGCGTCCGGCGGCGACTTGCAGCAATGCTGCAACCAGAGCGCTGCGATCGCCAGCGCCAGCGCACTGATCGCGGCCACCACCGCGCCGGCCGTGTCCTCCCCTGCGACTCGCATCACATCGCGCCGCGGGAGCAGGTACGCCAGCACTGCGAACCACCAGCCGAGCGCCAGCGCGCCCACCCACGCCGATGCCTTCGCGATCGTCACGGAGCGCGCGACGGCCAGCGGATGCAGCCTGCCGGGACCGGAGCCGATCTTGCCGTCGTTGACCTTCGAGCGGATGTAGAACGCCCACCCCGCCTCGGCCGCGCCGAACAACAGCAGGGACAACCCGGTGACGATGGTGATCGGCGGGAACCATCGGTACAACCCGAGCACCAGCACGTAGCCGATGATCGCGGCGACCACCGTCGCCGCGGTCAGGTCGCGTTTGCGGGTCGGCCCCATCAGGTCACCAGTACCAGATCGGTGCGACGCACTCCGTTGCGTTCGGCCGGATCGAGCGCATTCAACAGGTCGGCGACGGCTCGCCGATGGCTGCCGACCGTCAGGGCGGCGTTGGCGTCCACCGCGAGCCACGGGACGAGGACGAAGGCGCGTTCGTGCGCGAACGGGTGCGGCAGCACCAGCACCTCGTCATCGGAGCGCACCTCCGTCGGGCCGTCATGGCAGGTGATCAGGTCGACGTCGAGTGTGCGTGGGCCCCAACGCTCTTCACGGATCCGGCCGCCCGCGTTCTCGAATTCCTGGCCGCGTCGCAGCCACCCGTGGCAGTCCATGGCATCGTCGTCGGCAACGACGATCGCGTTGAGGAACGGACCCTGTTCGACCCCGCCCCACGCGTCCGTCTCGTAGACCGGTGACACCGCGCGAACGGCGTCGCCGAGCCCGTCGACGACCGACTGCAGCAGCCCGAGCCGATCGCCCAGGTTGGACCCGATCGACAGCACCACGGTGCTCATGCCTCGACTCCCGCTCGCTCCGGTCCTCGCTCGTACCTCACTGCGATCCTCACTCGCGCTCGCCTTCGGGGGCTCATGCCTCGACTCCCGCTCGCTCCGGTCCTCGGGGGCTCATGCGTCACCGCGGTTACCGCGCCGCGACCGCCGCGCGACCACGGCAACGTCGTTGAACGTCAACGGGATCGGTGCGCTCGGCTTGTGCACGACGACCTCGACGGCGTGCACCCGCTCGTCCGCCATGACGTCATCGGCGATCTCGGCGGCCACCGTCTCGATCAGGTCGCGTGGCGGCCCTGCCACGATGTCGGCCGCCCGCTGGGCCAGTACGCCGTAGTCGAGGGTGTCGGCGAGGTCGTCGCTCGCCGCGGCCGCAGCGAGGTCGAGCCACACCGTGACGTCGACGACGAAGTCCTGCCCGTCCCGTCGTTCGTGCTCGAAGACTCCGTGATGTCCGCGAACGGTCAAGCCGCGCAACTCGATCCGATCAGCCACCGGCTCCACCGTCCCACGCCTCGACGACCTTGATCGCGTCGACGCTCGCCCCGACGTCGTGTACGCGCACGCCCCACACCCCGTGTTCGGCGGCGAGAGCGGAGATCACCGCGGTCGCGGTCTCGCGTCCCGCTGGCTGCCGCGGCGTTCCGTCGGGGTCGGCCAGCAGTGCCCCGAGGAAGCGCTTGCGCGAAGCACCGACCAGCACGGGGATGCCCGTCGCGACGAACTCCGGCAGCGCACGCAGCAGCGACCAATTGTGTTCGGCGTTCTTCGCGAAACCCAGGCCTGGATCGATGATCAGCTGCGCGGGGTCGACGCCTGCCGCGACCGCCGCGTCCACACTGCGCAGGAGTTCGGTGCGCACGTCGGCGACCACGTCGTCGTAGTCGGGGGGTTGATGCGGCCGAGTGTCGGCGTCCACCGAGCGCCAGTGCATCAGCACCCATGGCACCCCCGCATCGGCGAGCAGCGGAGCCATCGCCGGGTCGGCCATGCCGCCGGAGACGTCGTTGACGATCCCCGCGCCATTCTCCAGCGCGGCCCGCGCCACGTCGGCGTGCATCGTGTCGATGCTGACCGTAATCCCAAGACCTGCAAGCTCTTTGATCACCGGTACCACCCGGCCGATCTCGATTTCCGGGTCGACGCGGGTGGCGCCGGGACGGGTGGACTCACCTCCGACGTCGATGATCGCCGCCCCAAGCGCGGCCATTGCGACACCATGCGCGACGGCGCGGTCACGGTCCAGGAACAGCCCACCGTCAGAGAAGGAGTCGTCGGTGACGTTGACGACCCCCATCACCAGCGTCGGTGTCTTGGTCACTTCCGCAGGATGAGATCCAGCGCCTCGGATCGCAGCGTGGAGTCGGTCTTGAACTGCCCACGCACCGCCGAGGTCGTCGTGGTGGCGCCTGGTTTGCGGACGCCGCGCATCGCCATGCAGAGGTGTTCGGCCTCGACCACGACGATGACGCCACGGGGATCGAGCTTGCGCATCATGGCATCCGCGACCTGGCCGGTCAGTCGCTCCTGCACCTGCGGCCGTTTGGCGTACAGGTCCACCACCCTGGCGAGCTTCGACAGACCGGTGATCCGGCCCTCCACGCCGGGGATGTAGCCGACGTGCGCCACACCGTGGAAGGACACCAGGTGGTGCTCGCACGTCGAGTACATCGGGATGTCCTTGACCAGCACCAGCTCGTCGTGCTCCTCGTCGAACGTCGTGTTGAGCACGTCGTCGGGATCGACGTAGAGGCCGGCGAACATCTCCCGGTACGCCCTTGCCACCCGCGCGGGGGTATCGAGCAAGCCCTGACGCTCCGGGTTCTCCCCGATGGCGATCAGCAGCTCGCGGACGGCGGCTTCGGCTCGTTCCTGGTCGAACTCGGGGAGGGTGAGCGTGGCCGGATCGATCTGCGACCGCGTCATCTGGTGGCTCCGTTCGTGTCAGCCAGGCGGTGTCGGATTGTCCCGGTCGTTTGACCGGTCACCGTGACTCGTGTCGTCCTGCGGGGTGGGCGCGGGTGCGCCGCCCTGCGGAACGTGATGCCCAGGCTGTGGGTAAGGCTGATACGGCGGGTAGGGCGCCTGCGGCTGCGGCTGCCAGCCCGAGGGCGGCGGCGGTGGCGGCGGGTACCAGTAACCCTGGGGGTGTTGGCCCGGATGCGGCGGCCAGCCTGGCGCGTGCCAGCCGGCGGGGGCGCCGTAGTCGGGCTGGGTAGCACCGGCGCCTGCCGCAGCACCGGGGCGCCCGCCGTTGCCGTTGACCGGAGAACCGTTGCCGCCCACGCCATTCGAACCGTTGTGCCGCGCTGCCGCCTCCGCGGCCTTGGTCGCGGCGGCGATGGCCACCTTGAAGGCGGGCTCGGGCGCGGGCTTCGGCCATTCCTCGCCACGCTCGATGGCCAGCTCGCCTGGCGTCTTGATCGGCGGCTTGTCGGACGGCACGCGGCCACCGAAGTCGTCGAACATGGTGAGCCGCGGCCGCTTCTTCACCTCGGTGAACAGCGCCTCCAGCTCGACGCGGTGCAGCGTCTCCTTCTCCAGCAGCTCACCAGCCAGGGTATCGAGCACGTCGCGGTACTCGGTGAGGATCTCCCACGCCTCGGTGTGGGCGGCCTCGATCAGCTTGCGGACCTCGTCGTCGATGATCTGGGCGACCTCATGGCTGTAGTCGGCCTGGTTGCCCATCGAACGGCCAAGGAACGGGTCGCCGTGCTCGGTGCCGTAGCGCACCGCTCCCAGCTTGGCGCT
>Ga0105239_10001925_pt1 | contig 27067 bp, 22 predicted proteins | sample KBSC44metaG_FD_92761 | JGI IMG/M metagenome (GOLD analysis project Ga0105239, IMG submission 92761) | Corn rhizosphere microbial communities from Kellogg Biological Station, Michigan, USA - KBS C4-4 metaG | ecosystem: Host-associated > Plants > Roots > Rhizosphere > Soil | place: Michigan, USA...
CATCGAAGAGGCCGGCGTTTCCGAACAGGACGCGACCAAGGTCTGGTATAGCATCGACGCCAACATCTCCCATTATGACGAGAAGAAAAGGGTCGAAATGCAGCTCCTCCCGGCCATGGAATACAAGATCACCACGCTGATCGATTTCAATAGCCCCGTCCTCGGCACCCAGCATGCCAGCCTCAAGACCATGCGGGACTTCAAGGCCGAGATCTCCCCCTGCCGCACCTTCTGCTTTCTCCACGAGCTGGAGATGCTGCTCGAGCACAACCTGGTAAAAGGCGGCGATATCAACAACGCCATCGTCGTCGTCGATAAGCCCGTCACTGCCGAAGAGATGGATCGTCTCGCCAAGGCCTTCCGCCGCGATAAGATCGAGATCAAGAGCGGAGGGTATCTTAACAATCTCGAGCTGCGCTTTCCCAATGAACCCGCCCGGCACAAGCTGCTGGATATCGTCGGCGATCTCGCCCTCATTGGTTTCCCGATAAAAGGCCAGATCATCGCCAACCGCCCCGGCCATTCCACCAACGTGGAGTTCGCCCGGAAGATCAAGCAGTATATAAAAAAAAACAAGCATCTCAAGAACGCGCCGATATACGATCCTAACCAGGCTCCCGTCTTTACGACCACACAGATAGAAAAAACCTTACCGCACCGTTTTCCCTTCCTCCTGGTCGACAAGATCATCGAGCTTACCGACAAGCATATCGTCGGGATCAAGAACGTCACCTTCAATGAGCCCTTCTTTGTCGGCCATTTCCCCGGCAACCCCGTCATGCCCGGGGTATTGCAGATCGAGGCGCTGGCCCAGACCGGCGGCATCCTCTGCATCAACCTGATGCCCGAAGGTCAGTATGACACCTACTTCATCAAGATCGACAACTGTAAGTTCAAGAGCAAAGTCGTCCCGGGCGACACCATGCTTCTGAAAATGGAACTGCTGAACCCCATACGCAGGGGCATCTGTGAGATGCGAGGGACCGTCTATGTTGGCAACAAAATTGCTACGGAAGCCGACCTGATGGCCCAACTCGTAAAACGGAGTTAAAACTTGCGCCGGAAGCAATTTGCCGCTTCCAAGTGGTCGTTAAGGGGTAGTGAACAGAAGTTTATTTCGGGTATTTGTGGCAAATAAGTTTATTTTTGTGAGATGCCTGGGCTTCTCAGCATTTTTCTATGAAGAAATCAGCAATCCGCAAGGAAGAAACCATAATGATCCAAGAAACTGAAAATCAATCAATTGATCGTCGAATGATCCATTCTCTCACCTCCATTCACCCGGATGCCCGCCTGGCGCCGGATGTAAGAGTGGACCCTTTCACGATGATCCATAAAAATGTTGAAATAGGAGCAGGGACCTGGATCGGCAGCAATGTCACGATTATGGAAGGTGCAAGGATCGGAAAGAATTGCAAGATCTTCCCGGGAGCCGTAGTATCGGCTGATCCTCAGGATCTTAAGTTCGACGGAGAAGATACGACCGTTCAGATAGGCGACAATACCACCATCCGCGAGTTCGTCACGATCCACCGGGGTACCCGCGATCGCTGGACGACCAAGGTTGGCCGCAACTGTATGATCCTGGCCTACAGCCATATTGCCCACGACTGCATCATCGGCGACAATTGTATCCTCAGCAATAATTCCCAGGTGGCGGGCCATGTGGTCCTCGGTGACTGGGTCATCCTCGGCGGCATGTGCGCGATCCACCAGTTTGTAAAGATCGGCTCCCACGTCTTCATCGGCGGCGGCTCGCTCGTCGGCAAGGATATCCCTCCCTATATCAAGGCGGCCCGGTTGCCCTTAAGTTATTCCGGGGTCAATTCCGTCGGCCTCAAACGCCGCGGCTTCACCATCGACAAGATCAACCATATCCTCGACATCTACCGGGTGATCTATAACAAAGGCATGAATACCAGCCAGGCCCTCGAATTCCTCGAAGAGGAGTTCCCCGCCAGCGACGAACGCGACGAGATCGTCGCGTTTATCCGGGAAAGCGGTCGCGGTATTATCAAACGCTATAGCAAATCGAGCTTTGATGAAGATTACGCTGATTGATGCCGGCAAACGGTTCAACCGCGACTGGATCTTTCGTCATCTCCAGTATCATTTTTCTCCCGCTCACAGCTACGCCATCATCGGCCCCAATGGGTCCGGCAAATCCACTTTATTACAGTCCATCGCCGGGGCTATCGCCATCAGCGAAGGAACCATCCACTATGAAGGCAGCGCAGCCATAGCTCCCGACCAGGCCTACAAACGCCTTTCCCTCTGCGCCCCCTATCTCGAAGTGGTGGAGGAAATGACCGTCACCGAATTCCTCCAATTCCACGGCTCCTTCAAACGCCTGATCCTCCCCGTTCCCGCGATCATCGAAAAGGTCGGGCTCGCCAACGCCGCCCATAAACAGATCCGTTATTATTCCTCCGGTATGAAGCAGCGCGTCCGCCTCGCTCAGGCCCTCTTTTCCGACACCCCCGTCCTCCTACTCGACGAACCCTGCACCAATTTCGACACCGAAGGCATCGCCCTCTATCGCCGGCTGATCGCCGATCACGCGGCCGACCGCCTGGTGATCGTCAGCAGCAACGACCTGGAAGAATATGATTTCTGCGAGGAAAAGATTAATATCAGGGAGTATAAATAGCCCCTTTCATCTCCGATTTCGAACTTTTATTCAACGAATATGAAAGGCAGTTTCAGAAACATCGACCCACCACCGCAGCCTATCTCAGGGCATACTTTCTATTTCTAAAAAATGACCTTGGGTACACCTATTCGGACGGCTAAACCCCGGCGCAGGAAGTTCAGGCCCTGGCGTAGCGCGGAATCCTACCGCTGACTGGCGATCAGCAGGTTCAGATCCGTATACTTCAGGTCGAACCGCTGGCTCAAATGGAAATTTGTCAGCGCCCCCTTGAAAAGATAGATACCGCTGCGCAGATGGATCTTGTGCCAGACCAGGTTCTCGAACCCGCCTTCTTCCCCCGCCTCCAGCAGCAGCGGCATCAGCACATTGCTGATCGCGTGCGATGCTGTACGGGCAAAGCCGGAAGGAATATTGGGAACGCAATAGTGGATGACGCCGTATTTGGTAAAGACGGGGAGCTCGTGGGTGGTGATCCTCGAGGTCTCGAAGCAGCCGCCGCGGTCGATGCTGACGTCGATGATCACGGAGCCGGGCCGCATATTGCTGACCATCTCATCGGTGACCACCACGGGTGTCCTGCCGGTCTGCGAGGAGAGGGCGCCGACGGCGATCTCGCAGGTCTTGAGCTGCTTGGCGAGGATGCGGGGCTCCATCACGGAGGTCCACATGCGCTGGCCGATATTGTTCTGGAGGCGTTTCAACCGGTAGACGCTGTTGTCGAATACTTTTACGGAAGCTCCAAGCGCCAGGGCCGCGCGGGCCGCAAACTCCCCTACGATGCCCGCCCCAAGGATGATGACCTTGGTCGGTGGGATACCCGAGATGCCTCCCAGCAGGACCCCCTTGCCGCGGTTGGCGCTGCTCAGGTACTGCCCGGCGATCAGCATTACGGCGCTGCCGGCAATCTCGCTCATACTACGAACGATCGGATAGGTCCCGCTGTCGTCCTTCAGGTTCTCAAAGGAAATACCCGTGATCCGCTTGTCCATCATCTTCTGCAGCAGCTCGGCCTTCATCGCCGAAAGATGGATGGGCGAAATGATGATCTGGTTCATCTGCAGCATCGGCAGGTCTTCCTCGATGACGGGGGCGCTCTTTACCAGAATGGGCGCCTTCAACACTTCCGCCTTGTCATGGATGATCCGCGCCCCGGCCTCGCTGTAGTCTTTATCCCGGTAATGCGAAGCCTCCCCGGCATTGTGCTCTATCACCACCTCATGCCCATTGCTTACCAATACCCCTACCGCATCCGGCGTCAGCGCGATGCGGTTCTCCTGGAAAGCCGTCTCTCTGGGTATGCCGATATGGAGGGGAACTCCCTTGGGCTTGATATCCAGGGTTTCTTCCAGGGTTTCATAGCTGAAGGAGGTGCTGATTACGGGTTTTTGCTGCTGAGACATAGATGCCAGGGAAAATTTCGATAATGTATGTCCGGTTAAATTACAATTTAAAATTGATTTTGATCATCGGAAATCCTGCCCGCTCGTAATTTTACGGGTCTCGGGGTCCACGATCTCCAGCCAACAATGGACGGTATCTTCCGGAAACAGACCCGGCGCCCGGTCCGGCCACTCCACCAGGCAGAACTCCCCGCTGTACAGGACATCCTCCACCCCCGCGCGGAGCGCCTCCTCCTCGTCCTTCAACCGGTACAGATCGAGATGATAGATCCTGCCCCCGGGATAGCGGTATTCGTTAATGATGGAAAAGGTAGGACTGCCCACCGTGTCGGTAACCCCCCGGATCGCACAGAGGGCATGGATAAAGGTCGTTTTGCCGGCCCCCATGCTCCCGTGAAAGGCAAAGATGCGTTGCAGGGGAAAGGCGTGCCAGAACGCGCCGGCAGCCTTTTCGATATCGGGCAATTGAAATACCAGCTCCATAGTAGGTCGGCAAAGATACAGTAACTTTGCTGCCATAAGCACATGGAAACCATTAACTGGAAGGTCGACGGGATGAGCTGCTCCACCTGCGCCCTCACCATCAACAAATATTTGGAAAAAAAAGGCCTTCAAAATATAAAGGTCAGCCTGGCCAGTGGCGACGTCAGCTTTGACGCCGAAACAAACGTAGATCGCAACCAGCTCGAAAAAGGCATTCACGATCTCGGCTATACCGTCATCCATCAGCAAGCCGCCGGCAAACCCGCAACAAAGACCCCGCTGAACAAGCATCTGCGGTATTTCGCGTTCTGCCTGCCCTTCACCCTCGTGCTCCTCGGGCATATGCTCGGTCACCATGCCCCACACTGGCTGATGAACCCGTGGATACAGCTGGGACTCTGCCTCCCCGTATTCATTGCCGGTATGCGTTTCTTCGGCCGCAGCGCCGTCAAAAGCCTGCTCAACGGCCTGCCCAACATGAACGTCCTCATCGCGCTGGGCGCCACGGCCGCCTTTGTCTACAGCCTCGCGGGCACGGTGCTGGGGCTGGGCCCGGACTATCTCTTCTTTGAAACCGCAGCTTCCATCATCACCATCGTCTTTTTCGGCTATTACCTCGAAGATGCTTCCGTCAAGGCCACGCAGCAAAGTCTGAACAGCCTGGCCACGACGCAGAAGACCATGGCCAATATGATCGCCTTCGACGACCAGCACCAGGAGATCCTGTTCCCCGTGGACAGCGCCCAGCTGCGCAGCGGCGATCTGATCCTGGTCCGTACCGGCGAACAGGTACCCGCAGACTGCAAGATCCTCTGGGGCGACGCGGGCGTAGATGAATCCATTCTCACCGGCGAAAGCCTGCCCGTCGAAAAAAAGACCAGGGACAAGCTCATCGGCGGCAGCCTGCTGGTTTCCGGCGCGGTAAAAGCCCAGGTGACCGCCGCCGGCGACGCATCCATCCTGGCCGGCATAGTCCGGCTGGTCAAACAGGCGCAAGGCGAAAAGTCGCCGGTACAGCAACTGGCGGATCGTATCAGCGCCATTTTCGTCCCGGTCGTCGTCGGACTGGCGCTGCTCACCTTCATCGGCAATTATTGGTTCCTCCACGAAGCCGCGCCCGCGCTGATGCGCAGCATCGCCGTCCTGGTCATCGCCTGCCCCTGCGCCATGGGGCTCGCGACTCCCGCCGCCATCGCCGTGGGACTTGGCCGCGGCGCCCGCAAAGGCATCCTGGTCCGCAATGCAAAACATCTCGAAGCCTTCCGGACGATCCGGCGGGTGGTGTTCGACAAGACAGGCACCCTGACCACGGGCGAGTTCACCATCGGCGCCTGGGAGGCAACGGAAGGAACGAACCCCGGACAGCTTAAGGAGATCGCCTTCTCGCTGGAGAAATACTCCAATCATCCCATCGCAAAAGCGATCACAAAAGAATGGCGTACCACATCCAACCTCCGCTGGGCAAAAGTGGAAGAGGTAAAAGGCCGCGGAATGCGCGGCGAGACGAAGGAAGGAGAAACCTATTGGGCCGGCAGCTACAAAATAGCCGCGCACCTCACCGATGACGACAGTCACGATGTATATATCGTAGGCGGCGACCGCCTGCTGGGCACCATCGACGTCGCGGACGCTATCCGCCCCGAAGCAGCCGCCGTTGTGAAGCAGCTGCAGGAACAAGGCATCGACACCGTCCTGCTCAGCGGCGATCGAATGGCTGCCTGCCGCCGCCTCGCCAATACCCTTGGTATAACGAACGTGCTGGCTGAACAATCGCCCGAACAAAAGCTGGAGCAGGTGACCCGGCTCAACGCCGAAATGCCCGTTGCCATGGTAGGGGATGGCATCAACGATGCCCCTGCCCTCGCCCGCGCCACCGTAGGCATCTCGATCGGCGACGCGTCGCAGCTGGCGATACAAACAGCCGATGTAGTGCTCATGAGCCAGGGGCTAAAACTGCTCCCCACCGCCTTGGCGCTGGGCCGCAAAACATATGCAACCATAAAAGGCAATCTCTTCTGGGCCTTCGCTTATAACGTCATCGCCATACCCGTGGCCGCCCTCGGTGGACTGACACCCCCCGTCGCGGCGCTGGCCATGGGCTTCAGCGATGTCGTCCTCGCCGCCAACTCCCTGCGGTTGTATACAAAAAAGTTGAATTAACGCTAATGGACATTCGCAATCAAACCCCCGCCCCCGCCGATCTGCTCGTCCTGCTTCGCCAGTACTGGCCCCATAAGACCTTCCGGCTGCAACAGGAAGAGATCATCCGTTCCATCCTGGACGGCAGGGACACCATCGCCCTCCTGCCTACGGGCGGCGGCAAATCCCTCTGCTACCAGCTGCCGGCCCTGGTAAAGCCCGGGCTCTGCCTGGTGGTGAGCCCCCTCGTCGCCCTTATGAAGGACCAGACGGACAGCCTTCGCCGGCGAGGCATCACGGCCTTTGCCCTGCATGCGGGACTCCACCGTAAGGAAGTCGTCGCCACCCTGAAGTTGGCGGCAGGCAGCAACTGCAAGCTGCTCTATGTCTCCCCCGAACGGCTGGAGAGCAGCCTTCTCATCGAATGGCTCCCCGCGCTGAACATAAGCATGATCGCCGTCGACGAAGCCCATTGCGTATCTCAGTGGGGCTATGATTTCCGGCCTCCTTACCTGCGCATCGCCGCGCTGCGCGACCACCTGCCCGCCGTGCCGGTGATCGCCCTCACGGCATCCGCGACCACGGAAGTGATGGGAGATATCGCCGACAAGCTAAAGCTCAAAGAGCCCGCCATCTTCCGCCAGCCCTTCACCCGGCCCAACCTGTCCTATAGCTTTTTCAAGGTCGGGAATAAGGTCAGCAAGATCATCGAGATCCTGACCCGGGTCGCGGGGAGCAGCATCGTCTATTGCCGGACCCGCCAGTCGACCCGCGAGATCAGCGACTGGCTGACCCGCCAGGGCATCTCTGCCGCTGCTTATCATGCCGGCCTCTCGCAGGACGAACGGACGCAGCGCCAGGAAGACTGGCTTAAAGACAAGGTCCGCGTCATCGTCAGCACCAATGCCTTCGGGATGGGGATCGACAAGGCCGGGGTGCGCACGGTTATCCATGCCGATGTTCCCGAATCCGTGGAGAGCTATTACCAGGAAGCCGGCCGGGCAGGCCGTGACGGGGAGAAGGCCTACGCCATCCTGCTTGCCGACGACGGAGAGGCCGCCCGTCTCGAAAAACAGCCCGACAGCCGCTTCCCGCCGATAGACCAGATCCGCCCCGTCTACCAGGACATCATGAACTTCCTCCAGCTGCCGGTCGGCGCCGGTGAAGGACAGTACTTTGATTTCGATCTCACCGCCTTCACCACGCGATTCGAGCTGCCGACGCCCACCGTCGTCAACGTCCTCAAAGTGCTGGAACAGGAAGACCTGCTCAGCTTTCACCAGCAGATCTTTCTGCCGGCGAGAGTGCAGTTCGTCGCGGGAAAAGAAAGTCTCTATGATTTTGAGGACCAGCAGCGGGAGCTGGTGCCGCTGATCCACGCGCTGCTGCGCGGATATGAAGGCATCTTCGACACCCCGGCCTCTATCCGCGAACGGCAGCTGGCCTGGAACATCCATAAGGATGCCGCACAGGTAACGGCAGACCTGGCGAAGCTGCAGGCCTTTGGGATCATCGACTATACGCCGGCCAAAGAGTCGCCGCAGATCTATTTTCTCCGCGACCGCCCCGCCGCCGAAGAGCTATACATCAACCCAGTGAGCCATAGACAAAGAAAGGATCAATATGCGACCCGTATCCGGGCCATGTTGCGGTACGTCGGGCTTGCCGAGGAATGCCGCAGCCGCTACATTGCGAATTATTTCGGGGATAAAGAGACCGAAGATTGCGGCATCTGCGACAACTGCCTCCGCCGCCGCTCGGGATCTGCGCCCTCAGCCGGCTCCTCGCGCCCATCCTCCCTACCCCCCGGTTCGCGCCCAAGAAGACCGTGATGATCAGACTTTTTCTGCCAGTAATTGGCGTATCTGCTCCTCCAGCTCCTTCAGCCGCTTTTCCATTTCCGGCAGACTCCTGGCTATCGCCTGGCTGCGCAATGCGCTGGTATAATCGTAGGCAGGGGTACCCGTAACGGCGCCGCCTGCCGATTTGATGCTCTTCGTAACCCCGCTCTGGGCATTGATCCGCGCCCCATCGGCGATCTGCAGGTGCCCGACAAGACCCGCCTGACCACCGATCATCACACCGCTGCCGATCTTCGTGCTGCCGCTGATACCGGCCTGCGCGGCAATGACGGTATGGTGACCGACTTCCACATTATGCGCGATCTGGATCAGGTTGTCCAGCTTGGCGCCCCTGCGGATGATCGTGGAACCCATGGTAGCCCGGTCGATGGTCGCATTGGAACCGATCTCCACATAGTCCTCGACCTCCACATTTCCGATCTGCGGCACCTTCTTGAACGTCCCATCGGCCTGCGGCGCAAATCCAAATCCATCCCCGCCAATGACGGTACCGGCATGGATGGTCACATTCTTGCCGATCACGCAATCGTGATAGATCTTGACACCCGGATGCAAAACGGAATTGTCGCCGATGCGCACATTCTTGCCGAGATAGACCTGCGGATGGATCTTGACATTGTTGCCGAGGCTCACCCCTTCGGCGAGATAAGCAAAAGCACCTATGAAGACCCTCTCACCGACCTTCGCCGTCGAAGCGATATAGGCCGGCTCCTGGATACCCATCAGCTGTTGCGCCTCGATCTCCTGGTATTTCGTCAGCAGGCTGGCAAAAGCCGTATAGGCATCCGCTACCCGGATCACCGTGGCTGTCACCGGCTGTTTCAATTCCAGCGTCTCATTGACGATGATGATCGAAGCACCCGTCGTATACAGATATTCCTCGTATTTGGGATTGGCCAGAAAGGCCAGCTGCCCTGCGCCGGCCTCTTCGATCTTGCCAAAAGAACCCACGGTGACATTGGCGTCTCCCTCTGTCTTACCGTTTATCAGCAGGGCTATTTGCGCAGCGGAGAATTGCATATTAGTCGTTTTTCGGCTGTTCGTCTTTAGATGGCCGTATTCAAATAGCAAATATAAAATTTTTTCACCGTGCTTGCCAGCGTTTGCCGGATAAGCGCGTTGTCGACCTCGGAAATGTCCCTCACCGACCCGTCCCGGAAAAGGATATTGATCCTCTCATCCATCGGGTTATAGGTGATGTTCACCGTCTCGCCCGTAAATACGAAATAACGGGCGTCTTCGAACGGGATGTCCAGCTTTTCCGCCACCCGCTCCTGTTCCCCCTTTACGTAACGTTCATCAAAGGGAGTTGCCTGGAACCTGACTTTTAACAGGCGCCGGTCGATCAGACTCCGTGAAAGCAAGGACAGCACCATGTCGGAATGGAACATCCAGGTCTTGATCGTCCCCATGACGTCATAGTCGTCCAGCAGACAGAACTTGTCCAGATTCGCTTCGATGTTCAGTACCGGTTCCCGATACTGCAGGAAGAAATCGAGCACCGGCGAACAGGCGGGTACGCCGGCGCCAAGCATCACCAGCTGCCTCGCCCTCTCCAGGATCCGGACCAGCATCTTCTCGGCGCTGACCACCGTTTTATGCAGGTAGACCTGCCAGTACATCAGCCGCCGCGCGACGAGGAACTTCTCGATCGAATAGATGGCCTTCTCTTCCACCATCAGCTCCCCGTCCTTCACCATCAGCATCTTCAGGATACGGTCATAACCGATAACGCCTTCCGATACGCCGGTGAAAAAACTGTCCCGCGTGAGGTAGTCCATCCGGTCCATGTCCAGCTGCCCCGACACCAGCTGATGCAGGAATCGCTTGGGATAGGAGCCGGTAAAGATCTCGATGGCCAACCCGAGCTGTCCTTCCAGGTCCTCGTTCAGCACCTTCATGATCTCCAGCGATAAGGTCTCATGATCGGCGCCACGGATCAGCACATTCTCCAGCGCATGCGAAAAAGGACCGTGCCCGACATCGTGGAGAAGGATGGCGATCTTGACGCCCAACGCCTCTTCGTCGCTGATGGAAAATCCCTTTCGCTGCAGCTCGCTCACGGCAGAACACATCAGGTGATAGGCGCCCAGCGAATGATGCAGCCGGGTATGGACCGCGCCCGGATAGACCAGGTGTGCAAAGGCCATTTGATTGATGCGCCGCAACCGCTGGTACCAAGGGTGGGCGACAATGTTGAGCAAAACCGGATGATCCAACGTAATAAAGCCATACACCGGGTCGTTGATGATCTTACGCGAAGATTGGGCCATTATCCTGTTTCTGTTTTGTTAAAACGGGAGGAAACAATCTTCAAATGTAACTAAAATTGGCCGGGAAATTGTAGTTTGGGGGAATATGCCACTAGCCAAAATACTCTGGGTCGACGATGAAATTGAAAGTCTTCAATCCCAGATCCTCTTCCTGGAAAATAAAGGATACGAGGTAAAAGCGCTGACCAACGGTCTTGACGCCATCGATTTCGTAAAGGAAAACCCTATCGATGTCGTTCTGCTCGACGAGACCATGCCCGGCATCACCGGTCTCGAGACCCTCGCCAAGATAAAAGAGGCCAATCAGCAGACCCCCGTCGTGCTCATCACCAAGAACGAGACCGAAAACCTGATGGACGACGCCATCGGCAGCCAGATAACGGACTACCTGATCAAACCCGTCAATCCCAACCAGGTACTGCTCAGCCTGAAAAAGATCATCGATAACAAACGGCTCGTAGCGGAAAAGACCACCACCGCCTATCAGCAGCAGTTCCGTAACCTCTTTATGGCGCTGAACAGCAACCCGGACTACAACGAATGGATGGACATTTACAAAAAATTGGTTTACTGGGAGCTGGAAATGGAGAAATCGGACAGCCCCGAAATGCGGGAAGTGCTGCAAACCCAGAAACAGGAGGCCAATACGGAATTCTTCAAATTCATTTCGAAGAACTACGCCCAATGGGTCCACCCGAAATCGCCCGAAGGCCCCATCATGTCGCACAGCCTTCTTCAGTTCAAGGTCCTGCCGCATGTCGAAAAAGGCACATCCACCTTCTTCATCCTGCTGGACAACCTGCGCATCGATCAATGGAAAGCCATCCAGCCCATCTTCGCCGAGAGTTTTCGCATTCTTGAAGAGGACAGTTTTTACAGCATCCTCCCCACGGCAACCCAGTACAGCCGCAATGCGATCTTCGCGGGTCTGATGCCCGTCGATATCGAAAAACAGTTCCCTTCCCAATGGAAGAACGACGACGAAGAAGGCGGAAAGAACCTGCACGAAGAAGATCTCTTCCGGGCCCAGCTCAAACGGCTGAAAAAAGACAACCTGAAGGTCTCCTATACAAAAGTGCTCAATTACCAGGCAGGTCAGGACCTGGTCGCGAACATCCACAACCTGCTGAACAACGATCTCAATGTCATCGTCTATAATTTCGTGGACATGCTCAGCCATGCCCGAACCGAAATGGAAGTGCTCAAAGAACTGGCCAGCGACGAGATCAGCTATCGCAGCATTACGACCTCCTGGTTCGAGCATTCGCCCCTGCACGCCGCATTGAAAAAGGTCGCCGACAAGAAGATCAATCTCATCCTGGCCACCGATCACGGCAGCGTCCGGGTAAAGACCCCCTATAAGGTCATCGGCGACAAGCAGACGACCACCAACCTGCGGTATAAACATGGACGCAACCTGAACTATGAGGCCAAAGAGGTCCTTGCATTCCGCGATCCAAAGGAGGCCGGCCTCCCGGTGCCGACAGTGAATTCCTCCTTCATCTTCGCCCGCGGTGACGGATTCCTCTGCTACCCCAACAACTACAACTATTATGTAAACTATTACCGCAATACCTTCCAGCACGGTGGCGTCAGCCTGGAAGAAATGATCATCCCCGTGATCCGGATGACCACAAAAGGGTAAAAACCTTTCCACATCCGTGGATAAAAACGGTATCATTGATTCCCTATGCCCTCCCCGGAGACATTATTAAGTAGTAACTTTACATGAGTACAGCATGAAGTATACACAAACCACACTAGATAAGCTCGAGCGCATCCTGGACGAGGCAGAATACATTGTACGCTATGAGAGAGGCAATTTTCAAAGCGGCTATTGTATCCTTGAACAGAAGAAAGTAGTTGTGCTGAACAAATTCCTTCCCCTCGAAGGGCGCGTCAGCACCCTTATCGATATTATTCCCCAGTTGAGGATGAATCCCGACAATCTCACTCCCGAGGCTCGCAAGACCTATGAGGAGGTGCGGGTCACAGCAGCTCATCCGGCATAATTCCGTAATTTTGGCGCGTGAGCATCCCCTCATTAAAAATCACATTCCTGGGTACGGGCACAAGTACGGGCGTACCCATGGTGGCCTGTCCCTGTGAAGTATGCGCCTCCACCGACCCCAAAGACAAACGCCTTCGCTCGAGCATCCTCGTACAGTCCCCCACCACGACCATCGTCGTTGACACGACCCCCGATTTCCGCTACCAGATGCTGCGGGAAAAGATCCGCCGCCTCGACGCCGTCATCTTCACACATCCGCATAAGGACCACCTCGCGGGACTGGACGACGTCCGCGCCTATAACTTTTTCCAGGGAAAAGCAATGCATCTCTACGCAAATGAGATGACCCAGGAATCCATCGTACGGGAATTCCCTTATGCCTTTGCCGACATGAAATATCCGGGCATCCCCGATCTCCGCCTGGTAAGGATCGACAAGGATCCCTTTACCATCGGCGATATCACCATCACCCCCATCCAGGTCTGGCATCTCAAGATGCCCGTGCTGGGCTTTCGCTTTGGCAATTTCACCTATATCACCGACGCCAACCGGATAGAAGAGACCGAACGCGAGAAGATCAGGGGCAGCGAACAGATCGTCCTCAATGCCCTCCGCCACGAAAAACACGTCTCCCATTTCACGCTCGCCGAAGCCATCGACGAAGTTCGGCAACTGGGCGTTCCCCAGGCCTGGTTCACGCACGTAAGCCACCAGCTGGGAAAGCACGCCGATATCGCCCCAACGCTGCCAAAAGGGATGGCATTGGCCTATGACGGCCTGACCATCGATACTCATTAACATCCTCCCAATGAGCGCATCGAGGCGTTAAACCTTGGAGCAGGTTTGATGTCTATAGCACACATAAACTCGAAGTATGAGAAAGATATTCCTGGCCCTGCCGGCAATGCTGCTCCTTTCTGCCGGCGCTTTTGCCCAATCCTCCGTAGAGCTGCTTCCAAGCGTAGGATACACCTTCGCCAGCCATAACGACTTTTACAACACCTATGGCCGCATCGCCGACGGCGTCAGCTACGGCGGTTCGATAAAATTCAACGTCACCCGCAGCTTTGGCATCGAAGTCCTTTATAGTCACATGAATACGACCACGGGACTCTACTATTACGGCACCGATCAAAACCCCATTTACGGGCTTACCAACCTCCAGCTCGACTATATCATGGCCGGTCCCGTCGAATCCTTTTCGATCCCCAATTCCACCGTTCACCCCTTTATCGGCGCCATGCTGGGTGCAGCCGTCTTAACACCGGGCGCCAACTCCGGCTACTACAGCGATACCAAATTTGCCGTAGGCTTCCAGCTGGGGACCAATATTTATCTGAATCCCCGGGTGGGCATCCAGCTGAAGGCACAGGTCCTTTCACCGGTGGATGGCGCTGGCGGCAGTCTTTTCCTGAGCAATTACGGCGGCGGAGCCGGTATTGATACATATTCATCGATCTATCAGTTCACCCTCGGCGGCGGGCTGATCATCGGCCTGGGCCGGGTGCTTCCCAAGGAAACCTATCGTCCCTATGGCCGGCGACCAAGACCCCGGTACCGCTATTATTACTAAGGTTTGATCCATACCTCACGAGCCCCGCCCCGCGGGGCTTTTTTTATCCCAGAAAAAACTAACAATTGTTAGTATAATTGGGAAATTCGTAGTATCTTGCTCTTAAGTCTTTTGACGCTTTCCGAATGGGCTATGCCCGATAATGATTGTTTGCCAGTGCTGCCCGGCAATAACCCAAAAGTTGTTGCCGGGTTCTTTTAAGTATAGTTTAGGTATGGTGCAAACGTAAATGATGACCAATGGATTTTGCAACAGATGAACTCACCCAGCAAGTGGGCCATACGGCCCGGGATTTTGCCGAACAGTATATCAGACCCTATGTAATGGATTGGGACGAAAAACAGACCTTCCCGCACGAGGTATTCAAGGAATTGGGCCGCCTCGGAATGATGGGAGTCGTCGTTCCCGAAGAATATGGCGGTTCCGGCCTGTCCTACCTCGAGTATGTAACCATTATCCGGGAGATCGCGGCGGTATGCGGCGCCGTCGGGCTTAGCCTCGCAGCCCATAACTCCCTCTGCACGGGGCATATCCTCGCCTTTGGCAACGAAACCCAGAAAAAGAAATACCTGCCCCTGCTGGCCTCCGGCCAGGCCCTGGGCGCCTGGGGACTCACCGAAGCCAATACCGGCAGCGATGCGGGGAATATGCGCTGTACGGCTGTTAAAGACGGCAAGGAATGGGTCATCAACGGCACCAAGAACTGGATCACCCACGGCATCAGCGGCGATATCGCCGTCGTCGTGACCCGCACAGGCGAACCCCGTTCCCGCAACAACGCCACCGCCTTTGTCGTCGAAAGAGGTACCCCCGGCTTCGCCGGCGGGAAAAAGGAAAATAAATTAGGGATGCGCGCGAGTGAAACAGCCGAGATGATCTTCGACAATTGCCGCATCCCCGATACGAACCGCCTCGGCGAAGTAGGGGATGGCTTTCGTCAGGCCCTCGCCGTTCTCGATGGCGGACGCATCTCCATTGCCGCGCTTTCCCTCGGCATCGCCAAAGGCGCTTACGAAGCCGCCTTAAAATACAGTAAGGAACGTCATCAATTCGACCAGCCGATCGCCAATTTCCAGGGCATCTCCTTCAAACTGGCCGATATGGCCACCGAGATCGCCGCCGCCGAGCTCCTCACCTTCCAGGCCGCCGACCGCAAGAACAAACATCTGCCCGTCACCCGCGAATCCGCCATGGCCAAATACTACGCCAGCGAAGTCGCGGTACGCGCCGCTACGGAGGCCGTCCAGATCTTTGGCGGCTATGGATATACAAAGGATTTCCCCGTCGAAAAATTCTATCGGGACAGCAAGCTCTGCACCATCGGGGAAGGCACCAGCGAGATCCAGAAGATCGTCATCGCTCGCGAAGTCCTCAAGGATTAATGTCTGCCCGCTTCGCGGACGGACCGCCCAAGGGCGGTCTGGCTAAGGCATGAAATCCTCTTCCTCTTTCGGCCCATACTTATCGAACAGCTTGTCGATCGCGCCGGAAAAAAGCGGAAATTTCTCTTTCGTAAAATTCTTGATGACCTCAATGGCCTTATAGGCCTGCTCTTCACTAAGGCCCTGTGCCATCAACCGCTGGATCAGTTCGTCCATATCATTAAGCTACTTTCAGGAGATTCATCTTGCTCTTGTCGAATTTCTTCTGCGCATACTCGAGGTCGAGATGGAACTTGTCCTCCTTGGCGGAAGGCAGCTCGAACATTGCGTCGGTAAGGATACTCTCGCAGATGCTGCGAAGCCCGCGGGCGCCCAGCTTGTACTCGACCGCCTTGTCGACCATGAAATCAAGCACCTCCGTGTCAAAGCTCAGCTGGATACCCTCCAGCTCGAACAATTTTTTGTACTGGCGGATCAACGAATTCTTCGGTTCCGTGAGGATCGACCGAAGGGTCGTCTTGTCCAGCGGATCGAGATGCGTGACGACCGGCAGCCGGCCCAGCAGCTCGGGAATGAGCCCAAAGGACTTCAGGTCGGGCGCGTTGACATATTGCAACAAGTTCTTCTTCGCGGCTTCCTGCTGCTCCTTGTTGACATTGAAGCCGATGGCATTTGTATTGATCCGCCGGGCAATGATCTTGTCCACGCCGTCAAACGCGCCACCGCAAATGAAGAGGATATTTTGAGTATTGATCTTGATCAGCTTCTGCTCGGGATGCTTCCTTCCACCTTGCGGAGGAACCAGCACATCCGTACCCTCCAGCAGCTTCAGCAGACCCTGCTGAACGCCTTCGCCGCTGACATCGCGGGTAATAGAGGGGTTGTCACCCTTCCGGGCGATCTTGTCGATCTCGTCGATATAAACGATGCCCCGCTCGGCAGCGGCGACGTCGTAGTTACATACCTGTAAAAGCCGGGTAAGGATGCTTTCGACGTCTTCCCCGACATATCCGGCCTCCGTAAATACGGTAGCGTCCACAATGGCGAAGGGAACATTCAACAGGCGTGCGATAGTCTTGGCCAGCAGCGTCTTCCCCGTACCCGTTTCACCGACCATGATGATATTGCTCTTCTCGATCTCTACCTCATTCTCGACCACTTTTTGCTGCAGCCGCTTGTAGTGATTGTAAACGGCGACGGAGAGCACCTTCTTCGCGTCGTCCTGCCCGATGACATATTCATCCAGGATACGCTTGATCTCGATGGGTTTCTTGACCGTCAGTTTGAACGCGCTGCTGCCCGTCGAATCCTCGCGGATCATCAACTCCTGCTGGATGATCTCCTGAGCATGTTCCACACAATTTTCACAGATATGCCCTTCCTGACCGGCGATCAGGATCTTCACCTCGTCTCGATTTCTTCCGCAAAAAGAGCAATGCAGAGTATTTTTTGCCATTATAGCTATTTATCCAGGTTTGAACTACAAAGTTACCCAACTTATTGGATTCTCCCAGTAGCGTGGAAAAAAGAAACGGGGTCCCGGCGTCGCCGGGACCCCGTTGAAAATCAAATAGTTGCGTTATAATTTCTCAAATATATGATCTACGATCCCATATTCGAGGGCTTCTTTGGCATCCATCCAGTAATCCCGGTCGAAGTCCTTCATGACCTGTTCAAACTTCTTGCCGCAATTTTCAGCCAGGATCCGGGCGCTGATATCCTTTACCCGCCGGGTCTGTTTTGCCGTGATCTCCAGGTCGACGCTGACCCCCTGCATATAGCCGCCAAGGCTGGGCTGGTGGATCATGATCTCCGACAGGGGATACACATACCGGCGACCTTTTTCCCCACCGCTCAGCAGAATGGACCCCATCGATGCCGCCAGACCCATACAGATCGTACTGACGGGGCTTTTCAGCATCTTCATGGTGTCATAAATGATAAATCCGGAGGTCACCACGCCGCCGGGGCTGTTAATGAAGAACTTGATCTCCTCACCGGGCTTGTCGGCCTCCAAAAGCTTCAGCTTGGTCACCACCTCTTTTGCCGATTTGCCGTCGACGGGGCCCCAAAGCTCTACGCTCCGGCTCTCAAAAAAATACTTCTCCATCTTCTTCGCCAGCAACCCCTGGTCGGGTCCTTTCTCATCGGGCTTCTCCTTTTCATCGGGTTCATCCTCCAGCCGGGTAGGATTCAACAAATATTTTGAATAGTTCATGATCATTTTTTTATAGTTATTGTTTGATAGCCTATTCTCTGGTTTCCTTTCTAGGGTTCAGCAGCAACACCTCGTCCACCAGCCCATATTCTTTCGCTTCCTGTGCCGTCAGCCAGTAGTCGCGGTCGCTATCCTTCTCTACCTGTTTTGCCGTCTTACCGGTGTGGAACGCCGTTATCTCATATAGCTCCTTGCGCAGCTTCTTGATCTCGTTGACCGTGATCTCGATGTCGCTGGTCTGCCCGCCGATGGCTCCGCTGGGCTGGTGCATCATGACCCGGGCATGCTTGAGCGCGGTGCGCTTGCCCTTCGTACCGGCGCACATCAGTACCTGGCCCATCGAAGCGGCCATCCCGATACAGATCGTAGCCACGTCGGGGGTCACATACTGCATCGTATCATAGACGCCCAACCCGGAATAGACGCTGCCGCCGGGGCAGTTGATGTACATCTGGATATCCCGGTGCCGGTCCGTGCTGTCCAGGAACAGCAGCTGCGCTGTGACGATATTGGCCACTTCCTCGTTGATCGGATAGCCGAGGAAGATGATCCGGTCCATCATCAGCCGGCTGTAAACGTCCATGACGGCCACGTTCATCGGCCGCTCTTCAATAATGTTCGGAGTAAGATTTGTGACAATGTGCTTATTGTAATCGTTTAACGTGTTGCTGGAAATACCACGGTGCTTCACAGCATATTTCTCAAATTCATTTGCCTGATTCATAATCGTTTTTTTCTATGATAGATCGGTCAAATCCCGTTCAAATCTCCGTCCAAACTTTCAAATTGCCAAAAAACTGACAGTTTAGCAGGCCGCGGACATAAAAAAAACCCGGTCGAAGACCGGGTTTCTTACTTATTTAGTGATGATGATGTTCATGTTCCTCCAGCAGGTGCTTGAACTCATCCACACTGACAGGCTTGTCCGTCGGATGGATCTGCGTCTCCGCCCAGCCAAACACCTTTTCGGTCTGTATGCGATGCATCGTATCCTCCACGAACTTCCGGTCCTGCATCATCCGCTGGACATAGTCGGCTACCCAGGGCTGTTCTTCCCCGCCGCCGGGCATTCCCATATATCCGAACAGCTGCTGCTTCGCAAAAGCCCGGATATCGTCGGCGCTTGCCTCGATATTGTTCTCGCGGGTCACCTTGTCGACGATCAGCGTCCATTTCAGCTGGTTCACGAAAGTTGGGAACTCCTGCTCCACCTCGGCCTGGCTCTTGGGCTGCTCACCCCCCGTTTGCATCCAGCGTTTGAGGAAATCCTCGGGGAATTCGATCTTCGTCTGATCGAGCAGGACATGATACAGCGTATGCTGCAGCTGGTTGCGGCTCTGTCCGTCCCAGTAAGCCTGGATGTCGTCCTTCACCGCGTCGCGGAATGCAGCTTCCGTGGCGATCTCCCTGCCAGGATAGGCGGTCTTGAAGAACTCCTCGTTGAGCTCGGGCTTTTCGATCAGCCCAACCCGCGTGATAGTGGCCTTGAAATATTTGTCGGCGCCGGCAGCATCATTTTTGTCGATACCAAGATCGCCCAGCACCCACTCCCGTTCCTTCGCCTCAAAAGCCTGCGAGGGCTGGAGCACCAGGAAATCGTCCTTCTTCAGCCCCATCCACTTCGGCCGGGTGGCCTCGTTAAAATATTTTACCAGCAGGGAATTGTCTTTTTGGATACCGCCTTCGATCGGCTGCCCCCCGGCGTCGGATTCCGTGAATTGCAGGTTGAGCACGTTCTCATCACTGCTCACGGCCTCCTGGTCGGCCATTTTGCCATTGCGGGTACGCTGGCGCTCGACCTCTTCGTCGATCATGGCGGGGGTGACCTCCACCTTCAACCGGGTCAGCCGGGCCGAACCCAGATCGGCCAGCGCAAAAGCGGGCTTCAGACCGATCTCGAAAGCAAAGGAATAATCGGCGGGATGGTTGATGTCGATCTGCCGGGAATCATTGTCCGGCAGGGGCAACGGCTGGGCGAAGATCTCCAGCTTTTCGTTCGACATATAAGTGGTAAGCTCTTTTTCTACCGTCCTCAGCACTTCGTCGGTAAAGACAGAGTTGCCGTACATCTTCTTGATGAGCCCGGCGGGAACCATCCCCTTGCGGAAGCCGGGAATGTTCGCCTGCTTACCATATTGTTTCAGAGATTTTTCGAAAGAAGGCAGGTAGTCGCCTTTCGAAACGCTCACGGTGATCTTGTCCGTCAGCAGTCCGATATTCTCTCTTGTTACTGTTGCCATAATTACTTACTATTTGTTTAAATCGGGGGGCAAAGGTACGGGTTTTTTGGCCGCGACGCGCCAGGTAAGCACAAAAAGCGCCAGTACGCAAAGCGTCCCAACGATCCCGCAACAGGCAAAAAGGGCAGCCTCCGTAGCCCCGGCCGTCAGGCAAAGCCCGATCAGCGACACCCCCAACCCCGAACCGACGGTATTGAGGGTGGACTGGATACCCGCGGCGATACCCTGTCTTTCGGGCGGCACACCCGTCAGCGAAAGGACCGTAAAAGCCGGGTAACCAATGGAAATGGAAAAACTGTTCACCAGCAGCAACGCCGCCAGCCACCAACCCTGCCAATGGCTGGCAATGCCGGCCATCAGGAGTACATCGCCCACCAGCAGCAGCCCAATGGAAAGGATGCCCACACCCCTGGGGCTAAAGCGCCGGAACAACACCGGCAGCAAATATTTGGAGACCAGCGCCGACCCGATGCTGTACGGAAAGAGGAGCAGACCGGTGGCCAGGATGCTTCGTCCCAACAGCGTGTAAAGACTCAGGGTGCAGGTGAAGACAAAGGGAAGGAACGCGGCTCCCAGCAGGATAAAGCCCGCCAGTCCCCGGTACGCCTCCCGGTCCGGGTAGACCCCCGACCCAAAGAAGGGCCGGGTCTTCCGGCGGTCCACCCGAAGCAAAACAATGGCCGATCCCAGGGCCAACCCCAGACCGGGCAGGACCAGCCACCCCAGCCCCGCCGCCTCATGGATAGCATAGCTGAACAGCACCAGCGTCACCGTCAGCCAGGCGGCCATCCAGCCGTTCGGCGCAGAACCCTCCCGCCCGGCCACCCCGCCCTCCGGCGCAGAACCCTCCCGCCCGGCCACCCCGCCCTCCGGCGAAGCACCCACCCGCCCGGTCACCCGCCCCTCGGACGCAGAATCCGCCGCACCGCCCTCCCGGGGAATAAACCGGCCGCCGCCCCAAAGCACGATCCCGATCACGGGGATATTGATCCCAAAGATCCAATGCCAGTCAAAAAGGGTGGCGATCATTCCACCCAGCGCCAGCCCGCCGGCAAAGCCCACCGCCGCAAAGGCTCCAAAGATGCCGAAAGCCGTTTGCTGTTGCTCGCCGGCGGGGAAATAGCGGGACAGCAGCGAGATGCCCGCAGGCATCGCCAACGCGGCGCCGATCCCCTGGCCGGCCCTCGCCGGCAACAGGGACCAAAGATGATGACTGGCATATCCTAACGCCGATGCCGCCCCGAACAAGCCCATCCCCGCCAGGAAGATCAGCCGGCTCCCGGCATAGTCGCAAAGCCTGCCTCCCAGCAGCAGGAAGCCGCCAAAGCTCAGCAGGTACAGGGTCTGCACCCACTGGGCGGCCGCCAGCGATAGCCCCAGGCTGGATGCGATCAGCGGAAGCGACAGATTGACGATGGATACGTCAAAAGCCTCGAAGAAGATGGCCGAACAGGCCAGCCACAACAGGATCCGCTGCCGGGTGCTAAATGGACTTTTCATAAGGGGAAACTAGGTCAATAGTAAAAATCAGCTTCTGAATATTTAAATTTGTTACGATTGTTCTTAAATTAGGCAATTAACCAGCACAAATGTTATTTTAATTCCCTTTCCCCGCGTGAAAAAAGAACAACCCGATTCCCCGCTCGAACTGGATGATATCGACATCCGCATTCTCAATCTGCTGCAGGAGGATGGCCGGCTTTCCGTGCGCGAACTGGCGAAGAAGGTAAGTCTCTCGACGACGCCCGTCCATCAACGGTTGAAACGTCTCGAGTCCACGGGCATCATCGACCACTATGGCGCCGTCCTCAATACGACCCGCATCGGCTCCTTTATCGTCTTCTTCGTGAACATCACGCTGAAAGAACATTCCACGCGCCAGGGTGGGGAATTCATCAAAAAGATCACCTCCTTCCCCCAGGTAGTGGAATTTCATGTCATCGGCGGGGAACACGATTTCATGATCAAGGTCATCGTCCCCGATATGACGGCCTATCGCCGCTTCTTTGTCCAGCAGCTCGGCGAAGTGCCAAATGTCGCCAGGCTGCAAAGCATCATCGTACTCGACACGGTAAAAAAGGAAAATAAAATCCCGCTATAATAATGGAACCGCTTATCCGGCAGATCAAGATCCTACGCGTATACGTCACCGTGCTGACGGTGATGGTCATTGGCTGCATCATTGCCCTCATCCTCCTCACCCGGCCGGCCGGCCCCGCCGCCGAGCTTACCGCCCAACGCATCAACATCGTCGAACCCGACGGCCGCCTGGCCCTGGTCATCAGCGATCATGCCCGCCAGCATCCCGGCCGGATGGACGGGAAAGACCTTCCCGGCCGCGACCGGCCGGCGGGGCTCATTTTCTTCAACGAGGAGGGGGATGAATGCGGGGGTTATTCCTATGCGGGCAATAAGAACGAGAATGAGATGGTCCTCACGGCCGACCAATACAAGAACGACCAGATCATGGCGCTCTGGTACACCGACGACCGCGGCGCCTCCCCTTCCCGGATGTACGGTTTCCGGCTCTGGGACCGGAAGGACAGCTTTACCCTCAGCAAAGGGCTGACCTATTTTGACAGTCTCCAACGGCTCCACGATACTTCGGCCTACCGGGCGGGCGTCGATTCCCTCCGGAAGAAAGGATTATACCCCGTCGACCGCCTTTTCCTGGGAAGGACCGGGGACGGCAGCACCGGGCTCTTCCTGCGCGACGACAAAGGCGTACCGCGCCTGCGCATCTATGTCAGTAAAAAGAATGAACCCGTTATTGAAACGTTGAATGAAAAGGGAGAAGTGGTCCAAATGGCAGTAAGCCACTGATTTTAATTAGTTGATAATAAATTGTATGTCAGTGCTTTTGTGGGCCGGGTTAAAAGGATAAAGGCCCACGAAGTGGACCTTTTATTCAAGTGCGGGCGATAGGGGTCGAACCTACACGCCTCGCGGCGACAGATCCTAAGTCTGTTGCGTCTGCCAATTTCGCCACGCCCGCGTCACATTGTCTCGCCTTAAGAAGGCCCGCAAAACTAGGTCTTTTTTTTGTAAATTGTGAGATAGATATGGATACAGTAGCAGCGATACCGAAATACAATCTTACGGAAGACCAGGAGAAAAAATTAATTCTACGCGAGTACCGTGCCCTCCTTCGTTCCCTCAAGCCCAAGCTGAAGCTGGGCGACAAAGAGCTTTTACGCACCGCCTTCGAAATGGCCGCCGAAGCGCATAAGACCATGCGCCGCAAGAGTGGCGAACCTTACATCCTCCACCCCCTGGCCGTGGCCAGGATCTGCTCGGAAGAGATCGGCCTCGGCGTCCGGTCCACCATCTGCGCCCTGCTTCACGATACGGTCGAAGACACCGATATCACCCTGGAAGACATCGAACGCGAGTTCAGCGGCGAGATCGCGAGGATCGTCGACGGGTTGACGAAGATCTCCAATGTGGTGGATGTCAACGCTTCCCGCCAGGCCGAAAATTTCAAGAAGATCCTGCTCACCCTGACGGACGACCCCCGGGTCATCCTCATCAAGCTGGCCGATCGCCTGCATAACATGCGAACCCTGGACAGTATGAAACGGGAGAAACAGCTGAAGATCGCTTCCGAGACCGTGTACGTGTACGCTCCCCTGGCCCACCGGATGGGCCTCTATACGATAAAGACCGAGCTGGAAGACCTTGCGATGAAATACCTCGAGCCGGAAGAATACCGGGAGATAGCCCGCAAGCTGGCAGAGACCAAACGCGAACGCTCCCGCTATATCAACGAATTCATCAAGCCCTTAAAGGACAAGCTGGACAAGGCCGGCGGTTTCGACTTCGATATCTATGGCCGGCCCAAAAGCATCCACTCCATCTGGAACAAGATGCGGAAGAAGGGCGTTGCATTTGAAGAAGTGTACGATCTGTTTGCGATCCGCGTCATCCTCAACTCTCCGCCGGAAAAAGAAAAGGAAGATTGCTGGAAAGTGTATTCCATGATCACCGACGAATACAATCCCTCGCCCGAACGGCTCCGCGACTGGCTCAGCAACCCCAAGTCCAATGGCTATGAGGCCCTGCATACCACCGTGATGGGCCCCCAGGGGAAATGGGTCGAGGTTCAGATCCGGTCCAAGCGGATGAACGAGATCGCCGAAAAGGGTTTGGCGGCCCACTGGAAGTACAAGGAAGGCGCCGCCGACGAAAGCCGTTTCGACAAATGGTTCCAACAGATCCGGGAGGTGCTCAACAACCAGGATAACGACTCCATCGACTTCCTGCAGGACTTCAAGACCAGTTTCCTCGCCGAGGAGATCTATGTCTATACGCCAAAAGGCGATGTCAAGATGCTGCCCGTCGGCTCGACGGCGCTCGACTTCGCCTTCTCGATCCACAGCGCCATCGGCGTGCAGTGTATCGGCGCAAAGGTGAATCACAAGCTGGTGCCGATCAGCCATAAGCTGCGCAGCGGCGACCAGGTCGAGATCATCACCTCCAGTAAGCAGAAACCGAACGACGACTGGCTGGGTATCGTCGTCACGGCCAAGGCAAAAAGCAAGATCAAGGACGCCCTCAAAGAAGAGAAGCGAAAGATCGCCGACGAAGGGAAATACATCGTCCAGCGCCGGCTCGAGAATTTCGGCGCCGCCTACAACCAGCATAATATCGATATCCTCACCGCCTTCTATAAGCTCTCGTCCTCGCTGGACTTCTTTTACCAGGTATCGGTCCGGAACATCGACCTGAAAGAGCTCAAGGAATTCCAGGTATTGGGTGACAGGCTCGAACCCCCGAAACCCGTCCGGCCGGCGGAACAACGCCCGGCGGACACCGCGCCGGCCGTACCCCGCAAGGACACCGAGCTGATCATCTTCGGCGAAAGCAGCGACCGCATCGTCTACACCCTCGCCAACTGTTGCAAACCCATCCCCGGCGACGACGTCTTTGGGTTCGTATCCGTCGGAAAGGGCCTGACCATCCACCGCACCAATTGCCCCAACGCCGCCAAATTGATGGCCAACTACGGTCACCGGGTCGTAAAGACAAAATGGGCCAAGAATAAAGAGATATCTTTCCTCACCGGTATCCGAATCGTCGGGATGGACGACGTGGGGGTCATCAACAAGATCACCAACCTCATCTCCGGCGAGCTGAAGCTTAACATCGCCGCGCTGACCATCGAGGCAAAGGACGGGCTTTTCGAAGGGAATATCCGCATCTATGTCCACGACAAGGAAGAGCTCGATGAGCTGGTCATCCGGCTCAAACAGCTGAACGGGATCAATACGGTCGTGCGATACGATACGGAAACGGCGTCTTAAATCCCTTTTTTTAAAAGGCCGACAACACCTATTTTTGCCGCTTCAAATCAAAGCTGAATAATGGTAGACGTAATCTTAGGCCTCCAGTGGGGGGATGAAGGAAAAGGAAAGATAGTAGACTACTTTGCGCCCCGCTACGACCTGATCGCCCGCTTCCAGGGCGGCCCAAACGCCGGCCATACGCTCTACGTAAACGACAGGAAGATCGTCCTGCATCAGATACCTTCCGGTATCTTCCACGAGAAGACCATGAACCTGATCGGCAACGGCGTCGTTCTCGACCCCGTGACGCTGAAGCGGGAATGCGAGTCCGTCGCGTCCTTTGGCGTAGACTATCGGAAGAATCTGTATATTTCACAACGGACCCACCTGATCCTGCCGACCCACCGGGCGCTGGACAAGGCCTCGGAAACATCGAAGGGACAGGAAAAGATCGGCAGCACCCTCAAGGGTATCGGCCCCGCCTATATGGATAAGACCGGGCGCAATGGCCTCCGGGTAGGCGATCTGCTGGACAAAAGCTTCACTACGCAATATATAAAGCTTCGCCTCAAACACCAGAAGCTGCTCGACAGCCTCAACTTCCACGAGGACATCTCCGAATGGGAAGAGGAATTCTTCGAAGCGCTGGAATTTATGCGGCAATTCAAGATCGTCAACGGCGAATATTTCATCAACGACAAGATCGCCGATGGAAAGAAGGTCCTCGCCGAAGGCGCCCAGGGAAGCATGCTGGATGTGGATTTCGGTACCTTCCCCTTTGTCACTTCCTCCAACACGATCTCCGCCGGCGTCTGCACCGGTCTCGGCGTGGCGCCCCAAAAGATCCGGGATGTGATCGGTGTCAGCAAAGCGTATTGCACCCGCGTCGGCAGCGGCCCCTTCCCTACGGAGCTCGAAGACGCCACGGGCGAAGAGCTTCGCCGCGTCGGCAATGAGTTCGGCGCCACCACGGGCCGGCCGCGCCGCTGCGGCTGGATCGACGGGGTCGCCCTGAGATTCGCCTGCATGATCAACGGCGTGACCAAGATCGTCATGACCAAGGCCGACGTGCTGGACACCTTTGCCGAACTGAAGATATGCACGGCCTACAAGGTGAACGGCGAGACCACCAATGAGATCCCGTTCCAGATGAACAAGGTAAAGATCGAACCCCAGCTGCAGTCGTTCGAAGGGTGGAAAACGGATGTCACCACACTCAAAAAATATGATCAACTGCCCGGAAAAATGCGCGAATATGTGCAATTCATCAATAAATACCTGGGAGTCAGGATCGCGTATATTTCCAACGGCCCCGGCCGGGATCAGCTTATTGAGAATTTTGACAAGGAATAATGCGGAAAACCGGACAAATAACAAGCAGCATCGCTGCTTCCCGTTGTAATTTTCATCGGGTTTTTGGGATAAAAATTAATTTTAAAAAAATTTGGCGGATTAAAAACTTCGCTGAAAATTTACATAACAATCTTATTGGACATGGCACCAAAATCTGATAAGGAGGGAAAGGGTTCAAAGAAATCCGCGCCTCAA
>Ga0105239_10001927_pt1 | contig 27065 bp, 22 predicted proteins | sample KBSC44metaG_FD_92761 | JGI IMG/M metagenome (GOLD analysis project Ga0105239, IMG submission 92761) | Corn rhizosphere microbial communities from Kellogg Biological Station, Michigan, USA - KBS C4-4 metaG | ecosystem: Host-associated > Plants > Roots > Rhizosphere > Soil | place: Michigan, USA...
GAGTAGTAAAGAGCATGGTAGCCATGGTATGTCTTGTGCTGGAAAATATTTATTATAAAGGTGTTCTCGTCGCTCGAGTGGCAATCCGGGTCGTCGCGCCGGCATAGCGTCAGTGCCAAAGAATTGGTTGCTTGGTGAATACCTTCCAGCTCGGGGCCTGGCCGCGGCATATGCTTAGCCATACAAACGCTATCGGTCGGAGCGCTATACGATGAGAGATCAGGACCAACGGAACCGTTAGCAGATAGCTGAGCAAACGTTCGGTTGGGATATATATCATGGTGCGCGTACATGGCCCCTTGACTGTCCCAGAAGAGGAAGAAGTTCTTTTGATACCCGAGGACATGCGGAGGTGGTCGTTCGATTTCAGTGGCCTCGGGAAATGATGCTGGGTCATCAGAGTCACCCTGGTCCAAGGCTGGAACCAGCTTGCCTGCGTGCTGAATCCAGAGCCCCAACCAGGTGTAGTGAGATTGAGAGCCATACATTACATAGGCATGTTGAGGGCCATAGAACATGCGGGCATCTCGAGGTCCAAACACCATCTGAAGCAAAGGCGGCGATTCTCCATCTATGCAGGTGACGCAGGACATCGAGGGGGCCGTTTGCAAGGCCACAGCAGGTTCAATACAAGCAAGGACGCCGTCGTAGAATTTGGCAACACAATTCACCTCCCTCAGTTGCGCGCTGCCGTTGACGTGGTCTTGTGAGAGTGCTTGGGCAATGATAATCCACTCATCAGACGCTGTAGGGTGAGGTAGAACGTTGACATTGTATGCGGACTCGTTACCGAAAGAGACCGGATAAAAGGTTCCGTTGCTGGTGGAGAGAGAATATATTTGGCGAAAGTCGCTGCCGGGGTCATAAGCATTATCGTCTTCATGATGCTTAGCACTTGTTGCATTGGCAGCATCATTGACTGGTTGACTATCTTGATAGCCTCCTGAGGGTGTGGCAATGCTGCTGCTGCTGCTGCTGCTGCTGCTCGACGAGCTGTCGCTGTTTAGAGCAGCAGTGGACGACGGTCTCAGCGCGATGCTATCATCAGGAATCACCTGCTCAATCGAGACTCTTGGTGAGCGTGAGGGATCAACTTCCAAGCTTGTTCGAATCAGAAATAACGTGATAAGACAGGTTGCAACAAACAACAGAGATGCTGCAACCACGCCGGGTTTCCTGAGCTGAGTCGGCATTGCTGCCATGGCTGACTGATAATCCGGATTCCAGTAAGAGCCTCATAAGAAGAATCCTAGACGCAGCATCCCTTGTGGAACTGTCTTTTCACGGCGTTCAAGATTCGCCCTTCGCCCGATCGTAGTTAACAATCGCTTGTGGGCTAGGTATCGACGAGCGAGATTTGCCGAGGACCACGAGCAATGACCCCCCTTTGTTGTACTGCGGCAATCGGCTAGGCCGTCTCGAATCTTGAATCAGTCAACATCAAAAAGGAATATCACGCATCGTGGAAAGCTAGCCCGAGGCTTTAGGCTTCAAACCAGAGTATCGCCCGAGAACGGCCCTCCCCTATTTCAACCACAACGTGGTAACCCTACCCTCAACCTGAAAGGTGCAAGTGGATCAAGCGATGGAAGGCGAAGACACAAGCCACGTTGAAGTAGTGGAGATTTCGAGAGCACGTCTGCGCCTGCGAGAGCAGGGATTGCGACAGAGGCTCAGCTCCTCTGAGGAAATGGGCTTAAAGCGGTTGAAAACCCAAAATACCTCTAGGCAATGTGTATCGATAAGTACCGAACAGATATTTCGGCAATACGGAGTACACGAGCAGGTGCCCGAGTAGTGGCTCCATACCGGTCCTCTCAGCTGCGCCCTAGTAGATTGGATCAACGCTCGATCTGCGATGGTGGGGCGTTCTAAGTAGCGTCAGGGGCATCTGCAGGTCCGGGGGTGGCTTGACAGGGTTCTCTTCTAGCCTTGACTAGAGCCTCAATAGTCAAACTTCCTGCCAGGATACCCGATCGACGCGAGTACATTGTATTGTCCAGAACCCCATAGAACGTCTAGAGCACCTTACGCGCCGAGCATGTCACTAGATCTTACATGCCAGGAGTCACGACGTGGACGTCCAGGATCTCGTGGGAGCTCTCCCACATTCCCTGCGTAGTTCCGTTGCTAACGAGACCTAAAGCTATTTTGGGTGCTCAGGGAGCATAGGCGGTTGGAAAGGACGCAACATCCCACCTGAGCACATTTCGCTCGCACTGCTTCATGCACTGTCAGAAGCAGCCTTTCTGTTAAGGTCATCGTTAGTAGTTACCTATGCCCTTCCTGTTATCGTGAGAATATGGCTCGCCATCGTCTGAATTGCAACGACTCTTGAACCGCCATCTGTGCGCATTCCTTAAAGTCAGTGGAACAGCTGGTAAACCATTGCCAGATTCATTGCCAAGCTTCAGATATCACTAGAAGAATCTCTCCAAGTCCATTCAAGAACCCCTTGCAGGGATTGAAAGGTAGAACTGCTCTGCTGAAAGCTTCTAGGGCGAATGTGGGCAACGCGAAAGGAGGCAACGGCAGACCACGCAGAGTGCAGACTGATGAAGCAATGGAGGACACGATTGCGGAAGGATATGTAAGTCAGATACAAACCAAACTGGAATGAATGGTTGTTGTTCTTTTCATTTCTTGCCCGTCAGTCATATTCAATGCTAACCACATTAAACCCTCTTGTATAGTATTCAACCGTGAAGTTCGCCTTGCCGTCAACCTCCAGGGCCGCCTCGAGACTTATCTCTTTGGACCCTTCGAGTTTGAGTGTTGCAATACTATACAGCCATTCAAGTGCAAAACCAGTAGCTGATTTAAATGCCGCTTCGAGATTAAGGCCAGCCTTTACTTCAAGACTCACTGTTTTTGTTTCCGCCTGGAGACTGACTGTTGCAGTATCCCAGCCTTTTGGAAACCTGATAGGAATTGCCCTGTTGATAGCCATCCCTTTATCAAGAGATTGTTCTTTTGATGGATCGTCTCCCCAAAGCTTGCCCTCTAGGTTGAATGTATATCTGTCGCGCATCGAGTCCCTCTCCTCTCTCCAAGTGAAGCTGATTTTACCATTAGGGTATCGTTTGCGGAATGGATCACTAGCCACAGCGACGTCGACCCTGTGAAAAACCGGATCCTCGACGGATTTGGAAGTCGTAAGGCTCCAATTCCAGGCCCCAAGGAGATCCAAGCCAGATTTGCCTTGAAGTGAAATGTCCATGGAACGGACGACGTAGTCGTGATGTTTCGATCCTTTCATACTTTTAACCTGTTCCGATATTCTGGACTTTCCCTCTTCCTTTGAGATGTTCTTCTTCTTCACTTGGTCCTCAATAACCTTGATGGCTTCCTTGGTCTCCTTTGGAGTTGTCTGCTCTGTGTTTGCGGCTATTGTTGGGTTCCCTCCATTCATGCTTGCTAGCGCATCATTGGTGTGTTGAGCAATCTCATCGTCTGATGCCAGACCGCGCTGTTTGGCTTTGTCGAAAGCGGCCAGTTTCTTGTCGATATCCGAAACTGCCTGCTGTTTATTTGCCAGTTCAGCCAACTTGAGTGCTGCAGCCTGGTTGCCAAAGTTGGTCGCCAGCGCCGCTGCTGTCTTCAAGCCTTCGGACGTCAGGCCTTGCGTACCTGCCAGGCCTGCCATATCGCGGAACGCGTTTCCGTTTTGCACTGCAGAAATGATATCCGATAGCCCTTGGGGAGCTGGCGCTGGAAGCGCATTCTGCAGGTTGATGAGCGTGTCGGGCATCTTAGTCGGAGCCAGATCTTTCCCAACATCGGACTTGCGTGAGCCTAGGAGGTTCTGGTCGACGGCGCCGAGCTCCGGGTCGGCATCTTGGAGGGCCCAGTCAGTGTTTCCAAAATGCTCCTCTAGAGCCACGCATTCGTCCATGATGGTCTGCGCATAAAGTCCATCCGTGGGCAAGCTGATATGCATCGGAGCTGAGACGGAGCCCCGAGATCGGTACCAGGTCGTTAGGCTTTCTGGAGTGTCCAGCAACTTGTCTCCCAAGGTGGTGGGAATGTAGCAACCAGATGAAATACGGAATATGAGACTGTTACCCGCAATTCCGACAGGGTTCTTGTCGACAATTGATGAGACACTGGTAGGCGGGTCTAGCCCTGGTACAAAAAATCCGTCCATGAGCATGAAGAGGCGGTCGCGATCCATGGACCACCAAATTGCTCGATGATAGTATTCCAGATTTTCATTGAGATGATTGATCAATTCCACTGCATCGTATACCATATCTGCCCGAGGGTTTCGCAGTTCAGCCGGGGTAAGAGGGGCTTTAATGGTTGCGCCTTGTTCCTCTACTCCTCCAGAGTCTTGAGCTATCAAGTCGTTCGCACCTTGAGAATAGCTGAGACTGACTGACTCAGAGCTGGTCTGATATGTGTACCTGATGGATTGAACATTTGCGATGGATCCAGGGGTCAATGGCTTCAATGCCTTTACATTCAGAGTCGTAAGTAGTTCTCTCGTAAGGCCGCCGGTATCAGTGACTTGAAAGTCTACTCTCACTCTTCGGTTATACGAGTAGGGTGAGGCCATTGTAAAGTCGGCAGGGATAACGGTCTTACCATCCTCGCCATACGACAACTGCAATAGATTGCACCACTTGGCCGCCACTTCTGGTGCAAACTTGGATTGAAACAAGCTTCCAACTTGTTTCTCCTCAGGACTGAGCTCTTGGAATACAACAATTGGCGGCTTAAACAGATATTTCTGGATGACCAGCCACTTTGATTCGTCGAACTCTCCCTTTTCTTTATCACCTGGCCTTGCAATGCCTAGATCGAGATAAATCGAGCCATACATTCCTGTAATGGGGTGCTGCGCAAGAGCTCCGGGTGGGACGGGCGAAAATTCGAAAAGAGACAGAATGTCCTTGAGATTTCCCATGGTTTTTGCAAATTTCCTAGACCATACAGTTAGCTTTTAGTCCTCTGTTGGATGTACGGCAACATCGACTGACTGTTCCTTGAGGTACGTAGCAATTGCAGCACGCCACCTATACGCCCTCTTTATGTCGAACGGCCGCATCGCAAACGGAACAAAGAGACAGCCTGACACACCGCCAAACTCAGTATCGACTCTCAAATGGCGCAAGATATTATGGTACAGCACCGTCAAGCTGTGCGCATAATTCTTATTTTGAATCACCTCCACACTGCCCTGGACCTCCTCGGCCTGGGTCACCTCCACCACCACTGTGCTCTCAAACTTGCGCAGGTCGTCGCCGTGCCTACGCAGAGCATCGCGCCAGTTCATCTCCTCCTTGGCCGCCGTATCACGGCCACCCGCCTGCGAGCTCTCCGAGTGGCCCGAAGAGTGGGCGACGCCGCCGCCGATGGCCACCACCCCGAAGACGCCGCCGCCGCCCGCAGCTCCCGACTTCACTTTGCTCGACGAGCTGCCACGTGCCCACTCATTCATGTTGGCGGCGACGGCGTTCCGGTACGACGTATCGTGGTCGGCTGAGTCGTTGACAGCGTTAGCAGCCTGCTGGAGTTCGTCGCGCGAGGCGAATTCGGAGCGAGTCCATTGTATTTTTTGGATTCCTGGCCAGTTGCATTAGGAGGACGCACATGAATTGCGAGATGCACAAGATACTCACGTTTAGTTTGGCGAGGTGCCAGTGTCAATGTTTTGGCAACACCGCCTAGACTGTATCCGTTGCTTCTAGTCCTGACCCTGAACTCTAGCATATGTCCACGAGAAATAGTACTAGCCTGGTACCTGGAGCCAAGTATATCCCACTGTACAGGGTGCTGGGCATCCATCTCCCTGCGGCCGCGATTCATTGCATCCAACAACTCTTCCTCAACGTCGCCCTTGCTTAGATGAGTAGCATGGATGCCGGTGGCCTCCAACTCGGATTCCTCTGGCGAAATGGCACGGGTACTTGAGCCTACAGTTGCCCGTGGTATGGTGGCTCCGGACTCAGCCTGTCCGGCTCTCGCCCATCTGAGAGTTGGAGGTCGTGGTTTCGTCGCTTCTAGCAGCTTCTGCGAAGGCTTGAAATCAACATCCTCGGGATCCTTGAGCTTCTCCGAAGCTCCAATAGAGATCACGGGCTGTTCCGTACGAATGACCGAGTAAAACGACCTTTCCGATAGAATTCTCACTGGATTGGTAAACGGTTTGCAGAAGCTTCCCGGGTCTTCTGTGTAGACCTCTGGATTTGCAGCCAATTCAGCCTCAGAGACAATTGCTGGGACACGGGAAAGGCTTTTGGATGGACAGTTGCAATTTTCCTCGTTCTTTTTCGCCGAAAGTTCAGCATCTTCTTGGACTGCCTCTTCGACTAGCTCAGTTTCTTTCAAGGCGGGAAGAAATAACGAGCGAGACTGGTCAGTGGACTCATCCAATGGTGGATTCTCTACCACGACTCCAAGTATTGGATATTTCAAGGTGCTTCCGGATAAAATCCAAGTCCAAGCACTCAATGTTCCTTTGGCTCCAGATTTGACGGCCGACATTTGGAATGACCCATCAACAGAAAGTCTTGCAGACATCCAATTCAACCCTAGAATCTGGATTGGTACTGCCGAGGTCAGGCTGATGGAGACCGTATGCGGTACATCCACGCCATCAAATACTTGAGAAAATCCCGAGTCTTCCCAGCTGCTCGCCTCCCAGTCCAGAGACGATATTTGCAACTTGCATTTCGCGAAATCCACAGCCCTGGGGCTTTGGAACGGAGCCACGAGAGTAGCACGTCTTGTGATGGTACCAATGAGCTTCAGATCCAATTTCCAGTCTTTCATCGGCTTGAATTTGAGTTTTTCTAAATCGCTGTCCTCTAGCTGGATTGACACAGTATCAGACGTCGAGCTTTCCGATCGTTCCACCCTGAAGAATTTTTGTGCCAGTCCAAGACCATCAAGTCCCATGAATTGGACCGCGACATTTGATCCAACCAGGACATCACTCAGCCTTGCTTCGCCCTGCAGATTTTTGTCAAGTGCAAAGCGAAAAGAATCCTGGATTGGATTGATTTCCCTCAAAGCCGTTTCCGTGGATGCTGGAGAACGCCGTTGCAGAGTGATTTCTACTCTGACCTGTATAGGCCACGGCTCTTCCTGAGGTTTCTCGGGATTTATCTTCAACTTGATATCCACATATTGAGATGTCTGGGCCGCATCGCCCATTTTGGCAATCTCAATATACAATCTTGAAAGATAATGAGTGAAAGCTAGGATCTTCTGTCAATTGTAGCAACACAAGACCTGAGCTGCTGAACAAATCTGTTTCCATTGATTGATCGCGGAAGCATTCACAGAATCACCTGCACAAGGCAACTTAGGATACAACAAGATAGAGCTTTAATTAACTATTCTAATTACTCGTATAATAAGAAAATAAATTGGAAACTTAGGGTCGCGACCACGAAATGACAAGAGTCGCCAAGGTTGTGGCTTACCGAGGATGTGGTGAAGAAGCTGAACAGGAGGTAAGCTCCTGACCAAAGACATGATCCCTTCAACACCAGCTGAGAACGCTCCAATGATATTGGCAGTTTCTTAGACTGGCGTTTATTGACATGAAAGATCATAAAATCAGAAGCTCAAGGCGACGATCAACAAAATGACAGGAGTCGCCAAGGTTGTAGCTTCAAACCCGTTGAAGCAGCTGAACGGGAGCAATGCCCCTGACCAATGATACGGTCCCCTCAACGTCAGCTGAGAGCGCCACATGTATATTGGCACACTCCTTAGACGATTGTTGTTGACACTTCTGGTATGTATGTCTTGGATCATTGAGAGCCTAGATCGCTCTTCCGGTCGCCACGAAAGCTCATCACGAAGGGGCTGATTCACTCGGCCGTTGGCAATCGAATGGTGCAGAGGGCGCAGATACAAAGGTTCCAGGTCGGAGTTGAAAAGGAATGAAGGGTTTACTAACAAGAAAACACCCAGACAGAAAATGAACCTAGCACGATGGCAAGTCTTGTAGCAGTGCTCATTCTCGCACTGGGGTGTCTTGGTCAGGCTGCAGACTTGCTCTTTCTTTCAACCTTGACAGGAGTGGAAATTTCAATTGCTCGAAAGTTGCAATATTCCATTGATGTTCTGGATCCAAAAGATTGGGCAACAAAGCAGCCGGACTTTTTCAAATCGTACAAAGCCATCGTTGTTGGAGACCCAAATTCTTCCAAATTGACTTTCTTAGATCCATTGGTTTCGAGTCGAAAATCATGGTCGCCGGCAATAACGGGAAATATTATTCTGATGGGTAAGTCATTTACATCATTTCATCATCCAATATGCTCCATACAGATTGAAAATGGTCGACGTTTCTCACATATTCCAGGAACGGACCCGGCAGACAGCACCCACCGGCCTAGATCACACCAGCTCGTGAGCAATGGTATTAAGTATGTGGCATCAGGGCATGGCACTGGGCTGTACATGGTGCTCAGTACATATTACCAAACTCACTCGACAACAAAACTGGAGGTTATGCAAGAATTCGGAAACTTCACCGTCCGCGGAACGGGCTGCTACGATGCGGCCCATCTCGTTAGTAACAACAGTCTGACCGATCGCATGACAGACACCCTGCTGAGCAACTGGACGTGTTCAATCCATGAGGGATTTGTTGAATTTCCACAGGGTCTTGAAACCAGACACTTTGAGGCTCTTGCCATTGCCTTGAATTTCCAGGGCGAAGGAATCAGGAATTTCACAGACGGAACCATTGGGCTGCCCTACATCATCGCAACAAACTCGTCTGGGCCAATTCCAGTGCCCACCACTCCTCATCAACCCAAGGATTCAGATATACCCAAGGATCCAGAACCAAAGCCGAGCCCAAAACCTCCCGTGTGCCAACTCTGCAATCCGTCTCCTCCCCAGAATTTCTGCCACGAAACGACGGCGTGCTCATCAACTCCCTATGGTTTCATGTGTCTGGCCCGCGCAGGGTTCAAAGCCAATGATGTTACTGATGACGATGCCAATACCCACTGGCGATTGGATTGGCCGGGCCAAGAATTCCGAGTTGCTGTTGCGCCTGGGAAAAAAGCCGACACCACCTGTAGCTCGCCTATGCCATACTTGTGCAGCGAGGTTTCGATAGGGAAGTGTGGACATGGGGGTTCAGATGTTCCAAAAAGGCTGGGAGGAGAGTCTCACCAGATACCACTTTTGAAATTGCAGCGGTAGTGTGTTTCCTCGATAATCGATGTTTGCTACAACTGTATTCATCTCTTATGCCATTCTTTATTAGTTAGAACGTCCAACTGCCACTGATGACCATACAAATTTGAAATACCCCGACCTCTCATGCTCAGGCAAGATGGATGCTGCTTCACGGACGGCTTTGCATCTTTATTCGCTGTCATCGGCATCCATCCGCTTTCTGGTGTCCACATCATGGATGCGAGTTCTCTGAAGTGCAAGGGATTTGTTTTGGGCGACGGGGCGACCTTCGCGCACCTATTGCGAGGAAGCATTCAGAAACGATTGAGTGGTTATGATCTAAACCGCTAAACAGTACTGACCAAGGCGGCCCCTTAGAAGTGAGTATCAGAAGGGCGAAGCCTGCTATAGATCCAAGAGAAATATTCTCATTCGGGATATCCTCGATGGGGACTGAAACGCAGTTCCCCGTCCCATGCATTCCAGCCTCGTCACGTGATGAGGCTGCGTGCTCCGCCGGTCAACCTGCCTTTCCTTGTGCCACCCCGTACGCGGTTAGCCTCGGAAGTTCCTTATCGATAAGCGTACGTCACCTCTAGACGAGGAGTTCCCCGCCAAGTCAAAGTCAATATTCTATCGACCAACTACCAGTACAACCGAGTTCCTTCACTTATCATCGCTACCATTTAGAAAAAAGGGCCATCATAGATCATGTCTTCTTTGACAGACACGACACTCAAGCAAAAATACCCGGCGAAGGCGCATGCCCGACGTGTGGCGAAGTATCTGACGGATCGAGGATTCTCTCGGGATGGAGTCATATATCTCGAAGCACAGAAGACGGTGATGGTCGAGGATGACGACCAGGCGATGCACTTCCGGCAGCGGCGGTATTTCTACTACTTGTCGGGGTGCAAGCTGCCGGATGCGTATGTCACGTACAATATCCCGCAGGACATCTTGACCCTGTTCATCCCGCCCGTCGATCCTGAAAGCGTCATCTGGGCCGGGCTTCCCGAGTCGAAGGAAGAAGCACTACAGAAATACGATGTTGACAGCGTGCTGTACAGCAACGAGGTCAATGCGGCGTTGGCAGCCTATGGCCCGGCTGCTTCGACCACCGTGTATGCGATTCCCGAGCAGGTCTCGGAACATATCACGTTTCTGCCGTTCGCACAGACGGAATTGACGTCGTTGAAGACTGCCATTGACGAGTGTCGCGTGGTCAAGGACAGCTACGAGGTGGCGCTGATCCGGAAGGCAAATGAGATTTCGACGCTGGCACACATCGAGGCGGCCAAGGTCACGCCGACTGCGAGGAATGAGCAAGAGATCTATGGCGCGTTTATCGGCACGTGCATCTCCAATGGCGCGCATGAGCAGGCGTACCATTCCATCTGCGCCAGCGGGACCAGCTGCGCGACGCTGCATTACATCCGGAATGACCAGCCTCTCCACCAGCGACTGAACATCCTGCTTGATGCGGGCGCGGAATACGAGTGCTACTGTGCAGATATCACGCGCACGTTCCCCGTCAACGGGACGTTCACGCCAGAGTCCCAGACCATTTACGACCTTGTCGATGAGATGCAATCGTCCTGTTTCAAGATGCTCAAGGCGAATTTGCGGTGGGAGGATGTACATGCGAATGCACATTGGGTCGCGATTCGGGGGCTGAAGAAGGCAGGCATCCTCGTGGGTGAGGAGCAGGAGATCTTCGACAAACGCATCAGCGTCGCCTTCATGCCGCATGGCCTGGGTCACTACTTGGGCATGGACACACACGATACCGGCGGCCATGCTAATTATGACGATGAGGACACCATGTTCAAGTATCTGCGTGTCCGGGGAAATGTGCCCGCTGGGGCGGTCATAACCGTGGAGCCTGGCGTAAGTGATTTATTTCCTCTCCGGCCCGAAATAAACCCGCCGGGGCAGAACGTGGTGACTAATCTGATGTGCCAGATCTACTTCTGCGATTTCATTCTTGATCCAGTACTGGAAGACCCGGAGTTAGGGAAATACATTGACAAGCAAGTCCTGGAGAGGTACTGGGCTGTTGGTGGTGTTCGAATCGAGGATGACGTGCATATCACGGAGGACGGGTATGAGAATCTGACGGACACTCCGAAACTATAACAGATTGCCCACTGGCCCGCTTAGATGAAGAGTCTGGCCAAGCTGGTCTTGTGATGACTAGGCTCTCTGGAGCCAATATCTTGATACACACCGGCATTTCTTAAAAGAACATGGTACATAGACTTCGAGGAAGGCGGAAGAGTGATGCTGACTACGCAATTCCATCGTTGGCATGATTCTAATCCTTCCAGGTGATACTCTTGCTCCTCACCCATTCATCCAGCCCTGGAAGACCATTGAACCTTCCAAAGCCGCTCTTCTTTGCGCCGCCATGTGGCAAGGCAGATTCATCATGTATACTCATGCTGTTGATGTGAACGGCACCAGTTTCAATCTGCTTGGCAATTCTCAATCCTCGCCTCAGGTCCTCGGTGAACACCGCGCTTGCCAAACCGTAATCTGTGTCATTGGCAAGCTCAATCGCTTCCTCATCGGAATTCACAACATAAAGTGATACTGTAGGGCCGAACGACTCGGTATGGTAAATGTCCATGCCAGGTTTAATGTTCTCAACGATGACGGGTCGCATCTTGGTCTTGGATTCTTCGTTGTGTGAAGCGTCTCCATAGAGCGTGTTCGCACCTTTGGAGAGTGCATCTGCCAGTAGTTTCTTATTCTTCTCAACAGGGGCAGCGGTCACGAGCTGCGGAACACCCATACCCTGGTCACTGAACACTTGATCCATGGTCGCCTTCAATGCAGAGCGGAATTCATCCGCAATCTTGGCATGGACGATAATTCGCTCCGTTGCCATGCAAATCTGGCCCGCATGGAGGAACGATCCCAGAGCAGTCTGCAAGGCGGCAGTTTGGATGTTGGCATCCTCACAAACGATCGAAGGTGCTTTGCCACCAAGTTCCATCACCGTTGGCTTCAGATTCTTGCCTGCAAGGCCTGCAATGATGGAGCCGACGTTGGTGGAGCCGGTGAAGTTTATTTTCTTGATTGCCGGGTGTGTTACTAAGGTGTTTGTGATGAGTGCGGCATCCGAAGGCCGATGGTAGATTGTGTTCAAAACGCCTGCTGGGAGACCTGCCTCGTGAAGAACGGACGAGATTGCCCAGTAGGTCCCTGGTGCGGCTTCTGGGCCTTTGAGAATGACCGCATTGCCCCTGTCGAAGTGTTAGAATTTTCCCCAAAATCGCGATGGCACGGTCTGCCGATACATACATGGCTAGTGGTTGTAGACAGGCACGCAGACCGAGAACGTAAGGAGCATTCCAAGGAGCAATTCCTAAAACAACTCCATACGGCTCCTTGACAACCATCGCACTTGATCCTTCTTCTACAACGGCTGGAGAGGTGGCGGTAGTTGCAACTTGGATCAAACCAGCAACACTCAGGCAGGCTTGATAGGTCAGGTTGTGCTCGAAGTCAAACATGGACACGGGAGCCCCTGTTTCGGTGCGGCTGTAATGATATAATTCATCCTTTCTCTTTTTGAATAGCTCAGCTGCACGAATAAATATGTCTCGCCTCTCTGCGGGCTTTGTCTTTCCCCATGACTTGGCGGCCTTTTCGGCGGAGGCAATGGCTTTCAGTGCATCTTCTTCAGAGGCTGAACTGGCCTTGTATAGAGGCTTATGGTCGAGGGGAGAGATGACGTCGAAGGTAGAAGATGAGGTCACTTCCTTGCCATCAAGCCATAGGGGAACGGTTGAAGAGGCATTGAAGTTGGAAGGGGGCGAACTTGTACCGTTCGTAGCCATCTTTGCGAGACGCGATCAGTTCGAAGGCAGGGGAAATGGCGGGCAGTGAAAGGCTGGGGATCGAGGTGTTGTGGTCATATGGGTTGAACGAGGAATAAGGCTTATGCTCCGCAAGGCTCAGCCGTCTTTAATAGCCGTCTTGTGATGATGAAGGCCGTCGGTGTAGGATCCGAAAGTGTTTGCAGTTTTGAGTTGCGTGAGTGAGCGGCAGATTGCGGGGGGCCGGCTGCGCGCCTTGTTTCGCGTGAAGAGGGGGAAATGCTGAGTAGAGCGGGTGGGGGACGCAGGTCGGACGTCGGAAAATATAAATTGCGAGCTCCCGGACCGACTTTGCCCCGGGGGTTCTTCCGGACACTCCTAAGCTCCTTCGGCCCCTCAATCCTCATGGGTTGTCTGGGTGCACAGCACCGATATACCCCTTCAGAGGGCTTGGTTTCTCGGAACAGCAGCTGTTTCCAAGCCAGTAGCGTTTGTGCGTCTCTCCATATCCTGTCCTGCTTTTTGCGACAGCTCTTCAAAGTTGGGCGCAGGCTCAGGCTGGGAGGAACCTTCAGTGGGGAGCAATGGAGCAGTTGTCACGACTTGAGGGGGCAAGCCATATTCGCGCGGATTGAACTATGTAACGCTTTCAAAGAAGCATGTTGCAAACTTGCCACAAGATTGACCCATGGGTGTAGCGTAGAAACTCATTCAGCGAACGAAGCAGGATTGCAGTGCAGGTTGAACAGGCTATTTTGTGGACAGAATGACCTACCTGGTCGCTGGAGTATCGTTGGCACCACTGGGCAATACTGGCTGGCAATCTCCAGAATCTCGCATGCCAACGCAGTCGCTCACCTTGAATGTAATGGCCGCTTGTGAACATGCACTTTGTCTCGAAATTTGAGAAGTATGGAGGCATGGGGTCATCGTCGGTGCTCCCGGAGACGAGGAAAGCAGCCGTGGAGGAAGGCCTCTGGAAAGGCCTATTGGTCTGTTTGTTCAATTTGTCCTGTTTGCTCCGTTGCCTCTGTTTGCTCTGTTTGTCGAGTCTGGTGGCTCCCTCCTGTCCTCTCGTGTCCCAACTCGAGACTGGAGCGCAAAGACGAGCACGATGCCGTCCAGTGGCAGCATGTGCGCAGTCCTCTTGATAAGAATAATAGCTCGTTTCGGGGGTTCTTCGCAATTGGCATGGTCATCATCGGTCATCGCCAGTCCGCGGATAGGCATGGGATGGAAAATATCACAATCTTTAAATCTTGAATCCATCCATGTAATCCACCATCAGACCACATTCGCATCCTCGCCATGCTCCCATAAGCTCGCGTGGCGATTCCTTGCCAACCTGGACTGCATGTGCCCTCGCTCGGCTGGCGCGGATGCCACTCAAGAGTCGCAGAAGCAGAGTGATAACGCGCACCCATCTGTCTCTCGTCAATGGCAAGCACAGCGTGGGCAAACCTCTTGTCAGGGTGTGATTTCGTGGGCCTTGAAGATCTGGATCGATGCAGCGGCGACGCGTTGAAGATCTAGCTTTGTAGCTAAGACGCTGGGAGCGGGAATCTCGTGCCTTTTTCTCGCCGCCGAAGAGTCACCGAGGAACAGCTGCGCCCTGTTTGCCTGTCAGGATCCAGGACTTTATCAGAGTTGAGGAATGGTCCCTGCCGATGCGCAAGCATATCTATCGTCACTGCAAAGGTGTCATGTTCATCACCTGAGGCACACAGCATGCTGCTGGACTCTTGATCGGACCTCCCACTATTTTCTCGGTGTGTTTTTTTTTCCCCAACCCCTCACTGTCATGCCACCTTGTAAACAAAAAACCCAAACCTTGTTCTCGAGCTTTGCTGGTGGGCGACGCGGGGTTGGATGCCTGGACCAGGGGAGGGCCAGGGGAGGGCCAGGGATGCAATGGGATGTAAGGGATGGAATGGGCGTCCCCGTGGGCGCGCGGGAGCAACAACCTAGGCGAGGACCTATCAAGGCCTTACAGGGCCTTCCAGGTGGTGCCTTCCCCGCATCGTTCCTGCCACTTCTCCATTGCAGCGATAGGGTTGGGCCTTCCCCTTCCCATCTTCCCTTTGGCCAGCGCCTTCCTCTGGTCCTCTTGTGAATTCTTATTCCGTCGGTCCTCAAATCGCAATATCAGAATCCCCCCATCCCTGCGTATTGCACATACAAACTTCCTGGGCTCCTTGGTGCCGGGATCTTCTCTCTTCTCCCTTCTAACTTTTCGGCGAGCTCTGACATCTGTTCCGACGTGCCCTCGCCTGTTTCTGATGTCGCGAGTCCGCAACGGGACCTCCATGAAACGCGAAAGACTTTGATCGGCCCACTGCCATCCTCCATTCGGCCTGTGTATGGCTCCATTGATGGGCTTGATGACCCGCCAGCGCGTCCGAACTACGGATGTGCCTCGTACCCCTCTACGCCTCTGCCTCATCGACCCTTTTCTCCAGGTCTGCTGGGGCTCCATCCCTGTCGCATGGCCCGAGCATGACGCTGGAGAGACAACTGAGAGCGCCCCATCATTCGCCCAGATCTCATCTCAGCCGTTCGTCCACACCCCATATCCATTAAGAAGCTTCTAAATCAGGGTAACAACTGTATCCACTTCCAGCATGGTCTCCTTATGACCGTCATGAGATGCCACAAGCCAGTACACCTGCAGTACCTGTCCTTACGCTCCGTACTGCCCTTATCTGGGCCATTGGTTGGACCGTGGCGGCGGCCCACAGGATACCAGATCTCGGACCCTTTCCTGGCCCTCAAATGCAATGTTGTAATGTTCCATGTCGTTGAGGGGTTTCCGCTCATCCTGAGGGCTCACCACGGCCCACGTTGCTTCATGAAGGATCCTCGAGATCATGAGAGGGGCTCCAGCTTCTTCTTCATCGGTACATAAGTAGCCTCCTCCTCCCAGCTCATCCCACATTCTTCTCCAGACTCAGACTCCCAATCGCCTCTCACTCACTTCTTTGCAATTTCGAGACCGACTTCCCATCTCACCAAACCCCCCCAAATCCCAACTACTTTCTCATCTCTCAAGTCAGAATGGCCGGTGCTAAGATCCCTACCGAGCAATGGGCTCAGGTCATCGACAAGGTCGGAGGCCCTCTTCAGTACAAGAAGATCCCAGTGGCAAAGCCTGGCCCAGAGGAAGTCCTCGTCAACATCAAGTACTCTGGCGTGTGCCACACCGATCTCCACGCCGTCAACGGCGACTGGCCCATCCCCACCAAGTTACCTCTTGTCGGTGGACACGAGGGTGCCGGTATTGTCGTCGCACGTGGTGAGCTCGTCACCGATGATATCTGCAAAATCGGCGAGGCTGTCGGTGTCAAATGGTTGAACGACTCCTGCCTGTCCTGCACTTTCTGCCAACAGGCCGATGAACCCCTTTGCTTGACCCCCAAGCTTTCCGGCTACACCGTCGACGGTTCTTTCCAACAATACTGCATTGCCTCTGCACGACATGTTGCACATATCCCCGAGGGTGTCCCCTTGGATGAAGTCTCACCCGTCCTTTGCGCCGGTATCACGGTCTACAAGGGATTGAAGGAGTCCGGTGCTAAGCCCGGCCAGACCGTCGCCATTGTTGGTGCCGGTGGCGGGTTGGGCTCTCTCGCTGTCCAATACGCAAAGGCCATGGGCCTTCATTCCATCGGTATTGATTCTGGTGAGGAGAAGAGGGCTCTCGCCACCAAGTTGGGCGCCTCGGTAAGTTCTTGCTCCACAACCGCTTAAATCCCTTCCAGACACTAATCCTTCGCTTCCAGTCTTTCATCGACTTCGCCACCTCCAGCGACATCGTCAAGGACGTCAAGGCCGCCACCAAGGATGGTCTAGGACCTCACGCCGTCATCCTCGTCGCTGTCAATGAGAAGCCATTCCAGCAAGCTGCCGAATACGTCCGCCCAAGAGGTACCGTCATCGTCATTGGTCTCCCCGCCAAGGCATACATCCGCGCCCCAGTCTTCGAGTCCGTGCTCAAGATGATCAGAATCCAGGCCTCGTACGTCGGCAACCGACAGGACAGTGAGGAGGCTTTGGACTTCTTCGCCCGTGGATTGATCAAGGTGCCCTTCAAGACCGTCGACCTGAAGGATCTACCAAAGGTTTACGAGCTGATGCACGCGGGACAGATCGCTGGACGATATGTCCTCAAGATGCCAGACCCAGAGTAGATGATGATGATGATTTGAGGATTTCTCACAGCTGAGGAGTTTGCGTCAATGATCGTGAGGAGGTAGAACAAAATTTAAATATGTTATGGCCAGCTGACTGATCTACTACTACTCATTTTTGTCATTTCCCCATTCCCATTGATTTTATATGGATGTTGGATTAGTTTCCTACTTAGGGCAAGAGATACAGTCACTCGGCAGAGCAGTGGTACCCCCAGAATAGCAAGCTAGCTAATTAGCTAGGTTTGACAAACTTCTTTTGATGAGGGAGGTTTGCAACACCGCATAAGAGTCAAGAGGAGATGTGAATAAAGTTTAAAATAACCACAATCCCGGTTCCGTAAATTGAGATATCTGCCTGCCATTCGTCTCTGTTATATATGTTACTGTATATGCCCCGAACCAACCAACCCATACTATTAATCAGTGGTCACCACATTCGTTTGGGGAGCCATTGCCACTCGAATCCACGGGAGAGAAGCTGTGAAGACATATTTACCTCTCCAATCTGCGGCATCTGGGTTGCTCCTCCCGAGGCAATAATTATCATTCATACCTCATCTATGTAGTAATAAGCATTGGAGAAACGAGGATACAAATATTCAATCTTGGTGGTTTCATCCCGGTGTTCTTTGTCTGGGAGCACGTACAGCCACAGCAAAGGAGAGAAATACTGCGAGGGTGAAGCCCGAGAATACTGGAGAGGATATCTTCACATATTAAAATACTCAAAGAGAATGTATCAGATGTTGTTTCTCTCGCCAGCCAGAACATGTGGCATACGCTCCACAGCTTTGATCTGCCTGCCTCCAGACCCGCAAAAGGTAATCCAGTCCTGTGTCCAGCTCCCAAGAGAACCAGTCCCTGATGAAGACAACAGCCACCATATCTCTAAGCATAAGCCTTACGTCCATGTAGCCTTGTTGCTGTGGCATGTGTTTCCTCGATCCTCCTTGGCCTTGACAATGGAAAAGAAAATTGTTGAGTCGAGATTCCTCGATCGCCCTGAAGCTCCATCCAGCAAACGCACGCCCCGAACCCATAATAAGAAATAAATAGTAAAGGCAGTGACAAAACGAACGGGAGACACTTCAACCAGTTTGGTGAGGTGGTCTCCCATCGTGTGAGAGTTACATATCCAATGGTGGATTCCTGAAGTCTACCCATTCGCCTCATCTGTCATCACCCCCGAGTCCCTCGGCCTTCGCCTTGGTTGACCTGTATCCTTGACCATTCGGTTCAAGTCCGATTCCCATTTTGAAAGTTCACACAGCACCATTTCCGCCCCATTCTATCCCGGGCCACAATTTCCTGAGCCGTCCGTCGGCCGTTTGTCATAGTCGCATATCATAAAGTAATCGCTTGTTGTCAAAAGAGTTGTCAGCACCCTGGATAGGTCTTGTAGCTTCTTTCAATTTCACTTTCACGGCATCATGGCCTCGGCTTCCTCATCCGTGACAAAGATCTCTGCCACAGGGCAATGATCCTCATCGCCAAAATCCCCGTCGTACTGCTTCTTTCGCCCACGCTCACCGTAGCGGCCCAGAAGGTAGCTAGGCAGGAACAACTCGTCGTTCCATGTAAAACCTTGGCTGTGCTTGGTATAGGTGATCAAACGGGGAGGCTCGTCCGGGTCGTCATGATGGGAGTTGAGGTTGATGGACTTGTAGGAGCTTGAGGCTAGCATGGAGGGTCCGAGAGGGGAACTCGATGGATTGAAGAGGGCGGGCATACTGGAGGGGGGTGACGAGGCTGTAGCATGGACGGTAGACTTCTGCTTGTCTTTCCTTTGGGAAGATGTCTCGGGCGGAGTCGAGTGGCCGAAGTGGAACTGGGTGTTGCCTTGAGGGGAGGCTACCGCTTGTTGGAGGGTGTTCTGTGGCCGGTCGGGAAGAGGACTATAGGACCAAGAGGAGTCATGATCGGAACCTACAGAGGATGGACCTGCATCTGAGTCTGCTCGTTCGCTTTGTTTGGCGTACCGCTCGCTACGGCGTGGTCGGTTGGAAGGCGTGAAGTCTCGGTTGCTTCTGGCATAGATTGGGATCTTGATGGCCCGGGAGCCCGGAGGCGGATTAGATACGTCGGACATGATGCTGCTCAGTGGGATGTGGAAAGGAAGTCAAGAACGCCGTAACCTGCCTCGAAGGCGGAAGAAAAGGAGGCTGTTGGGAAATGGAAGATGATCGAGCTGGGAGAGTTGGGAAGGCCAAGTGTTGAGTTGTGTGAGATAGCCGAGACTCGATGGAACAAGTCGTCCGTATGTAAGGAACAGATGAGAGAAGACGCTTTGAGTTAGTCGAGTTGGTCAGTCGTCGCCTCACTTGCTCGGGAGCCTCGACAGCCACCGTACTTAGCGAGGATCGAGTGGTAGAGGAAGAGGCACGCAGGCGTGCATGGGTTTCAGTTAGAGTCATGTGAAGGCGAGTCACCATGGAGTCATACATGGGCCATGGCCCGCCGCCCCGCACCTGTTATCGTGTAGCCGTCAGATAGGCTGGGAACTCCCCGTCTGACATGGCCCGTTTGCCGATTGGACGGGGAATTGGCGGTGTGCACGTGACTGGGGCCTTTCTATTATGGCTGTCTGACCGGACAATATTCCAAGGATCCTGACTGGGTGCCTGTCTCGCGCCTGGATGTCATCTCTCCGAGGCCTCACCGATCACTACTGCTATAGCTACTCGAGTCCTCCCAGATGCTGCTGGCACCGTCTAAATCCCACCTCCACCTCTACCACCGTGCTCAGTAATGGGGACATACTACTGGGAATCCTCCTGTAAGGCGAACGACAAGCTATTATTTTAGTCCACATGGAGCCCTCCCTACCGAGGTATCTACGTAATGGTACATCTTGTATCTCCATCTCTATGCATAATACCATGGCTCATCAAACACATGATATCGATGACCTCGAACACCCTCTCCACGGAACAGTGCTGGGAATCTTCGTCCTGGATGTATTTGTTCCTCTGGTATTCTCTCGTCTGTGTATGACACGTCCTCGCCTACCACGAATTTGCCCACCTGCACCATGTTAGTATCAGGAGCGATGCCAATGCGTCCATACCACTCACCTGGATCTCTGTGTCCGTAATCGTGCCACGACTCACTCTGGCGTACCCCACACGTTTGATATCCTTGTAGAGAATATACTCACACCATCGATCCCAGTCTCGACTGTCGATGTCATGCATGCCACTCTTCTCACCCACATACGTGTGGTAGTTGCCTTCCTTGGGCTTGATTACCAAGTAGCTCAGGAGAATTGCTGGCCGCGGGCTGGCTTTCATGATCCTGGCAAGATACTCTGATTGAAGACGACGATCCTCAGGGTCTTCCTCTTGTCCAGAATGGAACACAAACACGTCAACCTGCGTCCCATATACATCCAACGTGGCCTCGATGGCGGGAGCCAGCTCACCAACAGGCGACGGTAGGAGATGATGAGTTGAGTTGAGGATAGGGAATTTGGACAACAGTGCCGATCCCCACGTATGCTTGTTTGGCCCCGGACCATAGTCAACATACATTCCAAGGTCCTCTGCAAGATATTGAGTTGTGTCCCGGTTGCCCATGATGATCCGTTGGTTGTCAGATTCCAGGAGTCCAACCACATCCAGTTCGAGCTCCTTGATTGCATCTCTCATTCGCCGTTCAGATGACCACATATCGTTATCTAGAGAGAAATGAATGGTCCAGATACCAGCCGTCATCAACTTCTGATCCTTGTGGTATGGCTGATAGTCATTGGTGGGAAAGCGGAGATATGCAACCGAGGCTGTGAGCAATTGAAGGGCGACAAGAATATGAAGATAATATGCGGATTGCTTGCGGCCCCTTGGACTGGCGTTGCTTCTCTGTTGGCGACCCGAGTTAGTAACCAAAGCTGAAAAGACACCGGCACCAATTAGCAGCATCATCGTCATCATGATCCAGTCCGTATGCTCCCGGACAAGAGGGCCACCAGGTACAAATGCATACGCCACCACCCAGACATGGAACAGTAACATAAGGTTGTACACGAAGAGTCCAAAGCCAAAGGTGATGGCAAGATTGTGCTGAATGGCTGAGGTGATGAGGACGGGTGTAGCTCCTAAGAGGTAGACGGTCAAGACCAGTGCGCCATAGTAGCCAGTCCAGTTGCTGCAATACGTGAGGAAGGCGGCGCCTACTGCGCCTAGACCAAATGCGGTCCACGATCCGAAGAAACCTGGCAACGCAACTCCTAGGAAGAGGCCGACGCTCATGGCCAGGATGGTGACCGCACCGTGTGGTGCTGCGATTGGGCCTTGGATAGGGAAACCTTCCCAGACCCATAGTATCATGGTGCTTGAATCTGAAAGAAGGGACTGGAGCGCGAATACCAGACCGGCGATGCCGAGTCCTGCCAAATAACTCGAGCCCTTTCTGGCGTGAGGGGGCTCGTAGTCTCCGCCGCTGGTGTTGACTTGTCGAGTTGATGTCCACACCGCCGCCACCGCGAGCACAAAGCCGGTCTTATTCCACCCACCGTTGCTGGGGTTCATGATGGGCCAAACGGGGTTGTTGGTGCCATTGGCAAACTTGGAGATGCTGGAAAGGATCAAGCCAATGCCCCATGCGAGAATCTTGGCCTGAAGTCGTGATGAATTCTTTCTCTCCGCATACCAGGTAGTAGTCCATGCCAGGCATCCCATAAAGTTGGCGAAGCCAACGGTGAACAATCGGCTAGCGGGATCTTTGACGTTCCAAGCAAGAAGCCCTGCCAGGGACAACATATGCACCCAGCGAATATTCTTGATGACCAGGGAGCGGATGAAAGGGATACCCAGAAATATAGGTGAGACAGATACCATGATCATCACCTCGTAACCAGAGATGCCCATGTGCCACAGAGGAAAGTACCAGACGAGGAGTCCAATTGAAGTGAGATTGGACCAAAAGACGAAACCGGTGTAAATGTCGGCAGCTGCATCCATAATTGCGGGCCAATAGTTCGGGCTTTCAAAGGGTGAAGTCCGTCTAGACGAGCATTAGTTTTGCTTGGGGACGGCAGATCCAACATACTCCTTTTCTTTGACTGAATCTTTGAGCGACTTGGCATCACTAGCAGAGCGTTAGTGGTTGACTCGGTGAAGAACTCGGCTGAGTCGTACTTTTGAGTATCTTGGGAGCATGTGCACATACCCTCTGCTGAGACCCTTTACGTCTTTGACAACCAGTTCAAATGTCTCGAAATCGAGGGCAGTGACCGCATCGAAGCCGACGTCGAAGAGAATCAATGCCCACTCAAAGAAAGAATAGATTGTGTAAGCTAGCACAAATTAGATGTGGGATCAAGCAAGATGTAGACTGTTCTTACCGCCAGCAATTCTGTGAACCTTGTGCTGAATGAAGAAGTAGACCAAGGGTACCAAGGTCCCGAAGAAGGAGCCAGCGAGTATTTTTCGATATTTGATGGCTTGTGGATTGGGAGGACTCAACGCCAGACAGCCCAGGGTCCAGGGAAGCGTTGCAACAACGTAGGAGATCATGAAGATGTCATGCCAATCATGGTCGTCAGTTGAAGTGACATATGTCCAACCTCCACAAGTCAGGGTTCTGAAGATTCCTGTGCATGCGACAATTCCCGGAAGGCTCGAGTTTGGCTTGCGGGTGAGCAGGTAGAAGAGCGTGACGAGGGCGAATCTTGGGCCGGATGTGATGGCAATGAAGACCATGAAGAAGGAACGTTCAGGGTATCGATCGCCGATGGTGGAGGAGACGGAGGGAAACCATTCATCGGGATAGCCAAACCACTCATTTTGAACAATTTTATGGTAATGTAGCGAGCAACCCACAATCAAGGCACTAAAAAAGGCAGTGTATGCAACGACAGTGTGGCCCCAAGAGATGTATTTTGCATTAAACTGGACATGCGTCAGCTACCGGGGTAGTAAAGCAAGTAAATCTTCCGAGGCTGACTTACAGAGAAAACGACGTCGCCGTCTTTACGGGGCGCCATTGTATATGAAGGGAGAGGTAAAAGATTAGGACACGACCAGCGGCATCACATGAGAAGGATTAAATCAGCCAACGGGGCAGAAGGAATGACAAGAATGGAGGAGAGAGACTAAAGCGCAAAGCCTGATCTTTCGAAGGGCGAACAGCGGGAGAAGGAGGCGCGAGAAAGTCGAAGAGGAAGAATAAACAACTGGAAATGAGATGGAAGCTGGAAAGGAACGGGAGAGTCGCAGCTACGAGGACGGACTAATCAACATACATCGTCCTACATACGTCCACCTGCCCCTGATTATCCGCAGCCTGAACCTTCAGGGATGGGAAGGGGCAGTTCGTTCAGTGGCGGCATCAGGTGCGGAGATTCGGAGAGCCACAAAAAATAATTCTGCCATGAAAAGTAACCCACCCACCACCCACCACCTGACGTCCTCACCAGCACATCGACGCCCACCTCCAAATCCACCACCATGGCCGCTGCCAGTGACAAGGCCAGGTATTTCCTCGAGCAGTCCGTCCCCGAGTTAAAGGAATACGAGAGAAAGGGCATTTTCACCCCCGAAGAGATCACGAGCATCGCCCGCAAACGATCCGACTTTGAACACAAAATCAACGCACGAGGGTCGTCCCCCACCGACTATGCTCGTTATGCCGAATTCGAGATCAATGTCGATGCTCTAAGGCGCAAGAGGGTGAAGCGGCTGGGAGTCAAGGCCACTGCTCACAATGGCAAGCGCCGCATCTTCTTCGTCTTGGATCGCGGAACCCGCAAGCACCCAGGCGATGTGGAGTTGTGGCTGCAGACCATCGAATTTGCGAGGAAGCAGAAGGCCTATAAGAAACTACAAGAGATCATTACCAATGTTCTGCGATTACATCCTGCCAAGTCAGACCTGTGGATTTACGCGGCCCAGTTTGCCGTCGAGGACAATGGCGACATGACCGAAGCGAGGAGCTACATGCAACGGGGGCTGAGATTTTGCAAGAACGTGAGGACTATGTGGCTAGAATACGGTAGACTCGAGATGACCTACATTGCAAAAATTCACGCTCGCCGGGAGATTTTGGGAATTGGGGCAGACAGGCCAGAGGAGGCACCAGGGCTGGAGGACAGTGAGGATCTCATGAAGTTACCCAGGCTAACGGCGCTCGACATATCTCCAGACCTTGAAGGAGATGAAACCGATACCACTGCCTTGGGGAACCTCGAGTCTACCCCTGTCATGAGTGGTGCTATCCCTGTGGCTATATTCGACGCTGCAATGGCTCAGTTTGAAGATCTGGATTTTGCTTTGGACTTCTTCAACATGGTAGTTGGTTATGACCAGCTTGCCGCCTGCCACACGATCGCCGGCCATATCACAGAGAAGTTATCAACAACCCATTCCGGAAGTTGGCAAAGCTTTGCATGTTCCATTCAGACACCATTGGTATCTATGGCTGTGACCAAGCCGGACTATCCTCAAGCCTTCAGACAATCACTTTCCAGACTGAGAGAGGCGCAGAGCAAGACGGAGAAAGACAAGATCAATTCGTGGGCGGCATCATGGCTACGCAAGCTGGTCGAGGAGGAGGAGGACCTCGACCCAGGAGTCAAGACGGTGGTGGAATCAATTTTGCGTTCCCTGGCCTAAATACCTAGATAGCCCGGCAATCACTCGAATCCCGGTTTTCCTCTGGACTGTTTCTTGCTCGAATGCAATTTCTTGGTTTTCAATCGTGCCTCGTTTTCCGCCTTTTGAAGTCGTACCACCTTTCGCTTCTGTTCCTCTGATGTTTCCCCGGGCACTGACTGACTGTACACCTCAGCAATCAATTCATTCAGCTTTCGAAAGCAGCTGTCTTTATTAGCCTGCTGCTTTCGACTGTCGTCTGCTTGAATAAGGAGAGATGAGGACTTTTCCGCACGGTACCGCGAGGAGAGAATGCCTTTGTGGAGTACGGTAGGTATCAATGGGAAGAGTTGGTCTAGGGGAACCCGCAATTGAGCCTTGGAGTTCATTCTTTGGTGTGGTCAGTCTCCTCCTAGAGGTGTCATAACAGGTGTCTTACTTGTTCACATTTTGCCCCCCAGGCCCGCTGGATCGACTGTAGGTCACTTCTCCGATTTTACTCAGGATGTCTGGGGAGTATTGGTTTCTGAACCAATCCCTGGCGGCATCATAGCTGTATTCTGGATGTTCTGATCTTGTCGAAGACCAGCGTTGAATGCATGACAGCCAAATGGGATTCTCAAGCTGGACACTTGCACTCCGAGCAGTCCTTTGCAATGCCAGCATCGTAAAGGACTTTTTGGAGTCATGTCCCAATGAATAGAGCATGCAATGGGAGTGTGGTTGGCCGCTTGTGGCAGGCTGTGCTCCAGTGTGATAATTCAACCTGTCTGACAATCAACCGCTCACAAGTCCTACACGGCATGTGCTCGTCAGACATCAGCCTGGCACGTACTAGTCGTTCCCCGCCCAATGCCCCTTTTCAGGAAAGTGAGCCGATATACAGCATCGTAAAGAGGAAGGCAAGCCGAGTATCCACGCTAACTACAGTTGTATTAGTAGCTTTGCTAACTGCTCCTAGCGCATGTGTGCCTGTCCTTCGATGCTGGTGCTCTTCAATTCTTCCATCCAATTCCCCCTCCAGCTCCCAAATTCGCTCTCGCCTATATTCATCCATCCCACTGACTGCGCTTCCCACTCAGAACAATCAAATTGATCAATCAATCAATCGATCTGCCAAGTGCCCTTCCTGTTCATCTTCATCTTAAAGAACCAGACTCTTCTCTTTCTTCTCTGCTCATGTATTCTGCCTACCCATCCAGCCCTTAGCCTTTCTTTTTTCCTTTCCGCCTTCTCTTCCCCACCATCGCCACAGCCTTATCGACCAGTGCGCCATGAATACAATCTCATCATCGCATCATGACTGACACAAGCCTGCCTCCAGAGGCTCAACGATTTGGTAGATCTCAGACGCCCGAAAGTCCACGGCCTGTCCATCTCCCCGAGCCATCCACCATCCCAGTTCTTCTAAACCAGATGGACCCGGTTTTTAATGATACTGAAACCTATAACATCCCACATAACCAGACTTTCTCCCCTTATTCCGAGTCTGCTCGCGCGGTGAATGATTCTACTTCTGATGAACAAGACGCTGTTCAAAATTTCCTGAGGGGTGCCGAGGAAGAGAATGCTCGTTTTGATCCGGTTCCAAACGCAGCACTTACACCTCCGCCTGTACCCGCCCAAATCCAAAATGATTCACTCCTCCAGCCTGTTGCCAATGTTGCTGCATATTCGGAAAATGCAAATGAAATTGTCAATAGCAGTGCCAATGTATCCCAAGAAGGCTTTGCTGGTGGCCCTCAATTTGCGTCCGCGCCTGGAATTGATCCGGAGAACCCTTCGTCCAAGGCTGATGTCCTACAAACCATCACCGAAAGCATCTCAGATCCAGACTCAAATGTAAAAGCAAACCCATCAGGCCAGGCCGGAATTGATTATCAATCCCTTCTCGACACCATCTCTCAGTCTGCTTCTACTGCTCCTGCTGCAGACCCTGTCGCTGCCCCAACCACTGAATCTGCCCAAGAACCGGCTACCCCTGTTTTACCTGCTGTGCCTGGCTTGCCTCCCAAGCCTCCTGCGCAAGAAAATGGCCCAGAAAATGCCTTTCCTACATATTCCCACACTATTAATGAAAATCAAGCCATCCCAAGTCTCTACCAGCCGCCTGCAGCATCACTTATACCTCCGTTTGACACACAACAAGCACCTGTCCCAAACTATCTTGGTCAAGCACCAGGCTTGAACGTTACCCAGGCGTCACCTACCATTCCTCCCACAGGCGTCGGCTCCTTTCGGCCCCCCGAACCTGCGCGACCTACTGATTTGATAGAGCGGAAAATGTCCCCCGAAACTCAAGCCAA
>Ga0105239_10001928_pt1 | contig 27061 bp, 20 predicted proteins | sample KBSC44metaG_FD_92761 | JGI IMG/M metagenome (GOLD analysis project Ga0105239, IMG submission 92761) | Corn rhizosphere microbial communities from Kellogg Biological Station, Michigan, USA - KBS C4-4 metaG | ecosystem: Host-associated > Plants > Roots > Rhizosphere > Soil | place: Michigan, USA...
CTTGAGCTCTGCAGCCTTTCCGCGCACGCGCTTAAGCACGCTCATCGCATCAAGCTCCTTCTCACCGCGCGCGCGGCGCTGGGCATTGAGCGCTGTCTTCAGGAACATCAGCGTGGTCACTCCCGGGATCTCGACCGGGTATTGCATTGCCAGGAACACCCCTTTGGCGGCGCGTGCTTCCGGCGAGAGCGCGTTCAGATCTTCGCCTTTGTAAGTGACGCTTCCGGCAGTGATCTCGTAACCGGCACGGCCCGCGAGCACATACGACAACGTCGATTTGCCGGAACCATTCGGCCCCATAATCGCATGCACCTCGCCAGCGTCCACGGTGAGGCTCAGGCCTTTGAGGATTTCCTTGCCGCCAATAGAGGCATGAAGGTCTTTGATCTCAAGCATCATCCAACGCTACCTTCCAAACTGATGCCGACCAACTTCTGCGCCTCGACCGCGAACTCCATGGGAAGTTGTTGGAGCACTTCCTTGCAGAAGCCGTTGACGATCAGCGCCACCGCCTCTTCCTGGCCGATGCCCCGTTGCAGGCAATAGAAAAGCTGATCGTCGGCGATCTTGGAGGTCGTCGCTTCATGCTCGACGCGGGCGGTCGGGTTGCGGCTCTCTATGTAAGGCACGGTATGCGCCCCGCATTTAGCGCCGATCAGCAGCGAGTCGCATTGCGTATAATTGCGTGCGTTCGCGGCCTTCGGATGCACGCTGACGAGACCGCGATAGGTGTTCTGCGCTTTGCCTGCGCTGATGCCCTTGGAGATGATTCGCGAACGCGTGTTCTTGCCCAGATGGATCATTTTGGTGCCGGTATCGGCCTGCTGGTAATTGTTGGCGATGGCGATGGAGTAGAACTCACCGACCGAATTGTCGCCACGCAGGATGCAGCTCGGATATTTCCAGGTGATCGCGGAGCCAGTCTCGACCTGCGTCCAGCTGATCTTGGAATCGCGACCGCGGCAGTCGCCGCGCTTGGTGACGAAATTGTAGATTCCACCGAGCCCGTTCTCGTCGCCCGGATACCAGTTCTGAACCGTCGAGTATTTGATCTCCGCGCCATCGAGCGCGACCAGTTCGACGACGGCGGCATGCAATTGGTTCTCGTCGCGCTTGGGCGCTGTGCAGCCTTCGAGATAGCTGACGTAAGAGCCCTCGTCGGCGACAATCAGCGTGCGCTCGAACTGACCGGTTTCCGACGCGTTGATACGGAAATAGGTCGACAGCTCCATTGGGCAGCGCACGCCCTTGGGCACATAGACGAAGGTGCCGTCGGAGAATACCGCCGAATTGAGTGTCGCGAAGAAATTGTCGGTCACCGGCACGACGGTGCCGAGATACTTCTTCACAAGATCTGGATAGTCGCGGATTGCTTCCGAGATCGGGCAGAAAATCACGCCGACCTCGTTGAGCTTTTCCTTGAAGGTGGTTGCGACCGAAACAGAGTCGAACACGGCATCGACCGCCACGCCCGCGAGCATCAGTTGCTCGCTCAGGGGGATGCCGAGCTTGTTGTAGGTTTCCAACAGTTTGGGATCGACCTCGTCCAGACTCTGCTTCGCCGGCGTGTTCTTGGGTGCGGCATAGTAGTAGGCATTCTGGTAGTCGATCCTAGGATAATGCACGCGGGCCCAATTTGGCTCGCGCATCTCCAGCCAGCGGCGGAAGGCACCAAGGCGCCATTCCAGCATCCATTCCGGCTCGCCCTTCTTGGCCGAGATGTAGCGCACCGTGTCCTCGCTGAGGCCCTTAGGGGCGCGCTCCATCTCAATATCGGTGACGAAGCCGTATTTGTACTTCTCACCGAGAGCGGAAACTTTTTCGCGAGTTTCGACGGCGGCCATTAAGCAGCCTTCCTTCGCGACATCAGACGCGCGATCGAAGCGAGCGCCGCATCGACATCGCTCTCCGTGGAGTTCCAGCCAAAGCTGACGCGCAGCGCGCAGCGCGCGAGTTCGTCGCTCACGCCCATGGCTTTGAGAACATGCGATGGCTTCACCTTGCCGGACGAACAGGCTGAACCCGAACTGACCATCACGGCGTCAAGATCGAGCGCCATCACGGATGTCTCTGCCATCACGCCAGGCAGTGCAAAATTTGACGTATTGGGTAGACGCACCGCGTTCTTACCAAAAACAATCGCCGATGCCGGCAGTCCAGCCTCGAAGCGATCCCGCAGCTTTGAGGGCATCGCACGCCACGCCGCAGCCGCAGCACCGAAGCCTGCAATACCAGCGACGTTTTCCGTGCCAGCGCGAAAGCCCCGCTCCTGCCCGCCGCCGAGCAATTGCGCGGAGAACGGCACCTCATCGCGCATGATCAGCGCGCCGACGCCCTGTGGCCCGCCGATTTTATGCGCTGACAGCGAAATATAAGAAGCGTTGTCATAGCGGCCCGGTTTCTGCACTGCATCGACGAACAGCAGCCCATCAACACGTTCGACCGACTGAACGACGCCCGTCTCGTTATTTGCCGCCATTATCGCGATCAGTGCACGGCCTTTGCCCTCGTGCAATGTCATCGCAGAAAGATCGGTAATCCCGTCCGCGTTCACTGGAATGATTTCGACCCTCAGACCGGGGATGCGCTCTGCAAGCGACGCGGCGGTCTTCAGTACACTGTCATGCTCAATCGCGGAGACGAACAACCGCGTGATGCGCTCACTCGTTTCCAGCGAGCCCTCGATCGTGCCAAGGAGCGCCAAGGCGTTCGCTTCCGTTCCGCCACCGGTGAAAATTACGTTTGCGGGTGCAACGCCCATTAGCGCTGCGACGTGCTCCCGCGCTTCTTCGATCAGTTTGCGCGCGGCACGACCTGCATGATGTACGGACGATGGATTGCCGCCTATCGAGAACGCATGCGTCATCGCGGCCTTTGCTTCCGGCCGGAGTGGCGAAGTCGCGTTGTGATCCAAATAGTGCATGGTCCTAATCAGGCGGCAGCCCGATCATCTGTGACCTGCCCATTGCAGGGACGCGTCCGGCCGAGAACGCGCTTCTCGACCACATCGGCGAGCGACACCGAAGACAGGAACACTTGGATTTGCCTGCCGAGTTCTTCCCAGAGATCGTGTGTCACGCAGCGGCTGCTAGTTCCGGTGCAACCTTTCGGGCTCCCGACCTTGCAGCGCGTGGCTGTCATCGGTTCGTCGACTGCAATGATGATGTCCGCAATCCGGACGTCGCTCGCCGGACGGCTGAGACGATAGCCACCGCCCGGTCCTCGAACGCTGCTCACCAATCCGCCGCGCCGAAGCTTGGCAAAGAGCTGTTCAAGGTAGGACAGCGAAATCTCCTGCCGCGCGGCGATATCCGCGAGCGACACAGGCTTCGCGCCTGCCTCGTGTCCAGCCAAATCGGCCATGGCCATTACCGCGTAACGTCCTTTGGTGCTCAGCCTCATCGGCATGATCTCCGGGTTTGCCGCGCGTTTTCCTTGCTTGTGGAGGGGTGCTTTGGTGTAAAAGCACGAGCCTCGCGCGACGTATTCTTCCGCATCGGATATAGAAATTCCCAGTACAGTGGTCAAGTATAGAGCACAAAAATGTCCCAACTGAGTTATATCTATCTGAAAACAAAAGGTTTATTGTTACTGTATAGCGCGCGGAACAACCTACTTATTTCACCGAAAAACCTCCCGGGCAGCGCCGCCTCAATCGGAAGATCAAAGCTCCATGCCTGACATCATTCTGCCGGGCCCTGCGGGGCGCATTGAAGCCCGCTACCAGCGCCAGAAAGCTGTCGGGGCGCCTATGGCGCTCGTTCTGCATTCCCATCCGCAGTTCGGCGGAACGATGAATAATCCGCTGGTCTATGACCTGTTTCACATGTTTCACGGACTGGGCTGCACTACGGTGCGGTTCAATTTTCGCGGCGTAGGTAGAAGCCAGGGTTCGTTCGATTCTGGCGCTGGCGAGTTGTCTGACGCGGCTGCAATTCTCGATTGGATGAACACGCTCTATCCGAATCCCTCTCATGTCTGGGTCGCCGGAATTTCATTCGGTGCCTGGATCGGCATGCAGCTGCTGATGCGGCGGCCCGAGATTACAGGCTTCGTATCGATCGCACCGCCGGCCAGCATGTACGATTTCGCGTTCCTCGCTCCCTGCCCCGCGTCGGGGTTGATCGTGCACGGCACGAAGGATCAGGTTGTGCCCGAGCCGGATGTTCAGAAACTCGTCGATCGCCTAACCGCTCAGAAGGGCATCAGGATCACCTACAGCAAGATCGAAGGCGCGAACCACTTCTTCGACAAGCATGAAGCCGACGTCGTGGAAGTCGTGAGGGAATACGTCTCGCGCATGATGAGTTCGCCGCGTGTCGGGCGATAAGAGCCGTCACCCCGCCTTGTGAAATCTACCGCCAGTGATGGCCCGCGGCACGCCCGTCGTCGTTGGCAGGCTAAGCGGCAATCCCCTGCGTGAACGCGCAGCGAGATAGGCGAACGCTTCGGCTTCGACGAAATCGCCGCGCCAGCCGGCATCTTCGGCACTCAAAACCGGTGCATTCACGCGCGCGCGCAATTCCTCCATCATCTTGGAGTTATGACGCCCGCCCCCCATCACAATCCAGGTTGATGCAGGTTCTGGGAAGTGCTCTCTCGCGCGCGCGAGAGAGGCAGCCGTAAATGCCGTAAGTGTCGCAGCACCGTCTTCCGGACTCAGATGCTTCACCGCGTCGGCGTTGAAATCCATCCGGTCCAGCGATTTGGGGGGCACGCGTTCGAAGAATTCGTGGTCCAGCATGTCGGTGAGAATGCGATCGCTGACTTTACCGCGCCGCGCCAGTCCACCATCTTCATCCACCGGATTGCCAGTATGACGATGCACCCAATCATCAATCGGCGCATTACCGGGCCCAGTATCAAAAGCGAGAATCTCGTCACGCCCGACATAAGTGACGTTGGCAACGCCACCGATATTGATCATGGCAATTGGCGGTTTGAGGGCCCTAGCCTCTTTTACAAGTGCGGCATGATAAAGGGGAACCAATGGCGCACCTTGCCCGCCGGCTTTCACATCGGCGCTGCGAAAATCGTTGACCACCGAAATCCCTGTCAGTCGCGCCAGCAATTCGCCATCTCCGATCTGCCAGGTCCATCGCCGCTCCGGCCGGTGCAGGATCGTCTGGCCGTGAAATCCAATCAGTGAAACGTCTTTGGATGACAGACCCGCTTTGCGGAGCAGTTGCGTGACGGCATCGGCATGAATTTCCGTGAGGCGGCGCTCGGCGTGCCGGATCGCATAGGGGACAGGCTCGCCTTCTGCGACTTCCCTGGCGTCACCGAGAGCCGCCCGGAGCATGACCCGTGTGGGCAAATCGTAAGGTGCAGTGAGCGCCGGTCCGGGAACGGCAACATTTTCACCGTCCGTTTCGACCAGCGCCGCATCGACACCGTCGAGCGAGGTCCCGCTCATCAGTCCTATGACTTTAAGAATATCCGACATTCGTGCTACACACCCGGCCCTTTCTGCATTGGACTATATAGCATGACCGGCCAGCACAATTTCCGTTCCGACTTCCTCCGCACCTTTGTCAAGCGCGGTGCCTATTACGATTGCTCGGCGCCGGCGGACCTCGACGCGCTGTTCGCGAAAGAGCAGGTCACAGCCTATATCGGCTTCGATTGCACGGCCAAAAGCATGCATATCGGCAATCTGGTCCAGTTGATGACGCTGCGGCGACTTCAGCAGGCAGGGCATCGGCCGATCCTGCTCATGGGCGGCGGAACGACAAAGGCCGGCGACCCCTCCGGCAAGGACGAGACCCGCCTGATCCTTTCCCCTGAGCAGATCAATGAGAATAAGCAAAGCATGCTCAGCGGCGTCCGCCACCTGCTGAAATTCGGCGAGGGCGCGAGCGATGCCATCATGGTGGACAATGCAGACTGGCTGGACAAGCTTGAGTACATCCCGTTCCTGCGCGAAGTCGGCAAGCATTTCTCTGTCAATCGTATGCTGACCATGGACAGCGTGAAGCTTCGTCTCGAACGCGAGCAGCCGATGTCGTTCCTTGAATTCAACTATTCGATCATGCAGGCGTTCGATTTTGTGGAGCTATACAAGCGCTATGGCTGCCGGCTGCAGTCGAGCGGCTCCGATCAGTGGGGCAATGTCGTCTCCGGCATCGATCTTGGGCGCCGCATGCAGAACGTGCAGCTTTTCGGACTGACCACGCCGCTGATCACCACATCCTCCGGCGCGAAGATGGGCAAGACCGCCGCGGGCGCAGTCTGGCTGAACAAGGAGTTGCTCAGCGTCTATGACTATTGGCAATTCTGGCGCAACACGGAAGACGGCGATGTCGGACGGTTCCTTCGCATTTTCACGGACATGCCGCTGGACGAAATCAGCCGGCTTGAGGCCCTGAAGGGTGCAGAATTGAATGATGCAAAGAAGATCCTCGCGACGGAAGCAACCACTCTATTGCACGGACGCGAGGCCTCGAATGCAGCTGCTGAGACAGCGCGTCAGACATTCGAGGAGGGTGCGAGCGCCGAAGGACTACCGACCTTTTTGTTGAAACTTCCAGATGGCGTTCTAAATCTTGCCGTCGCGACCGGCCTCGTGGCTTCCAACTCCGAAGCGCGCAAACTCGTTGCGAACAATGGGTTGCGCCTAAACGACGTGATAATAAGTAACCCGCGTCTGCAAGTGGACGCCAGTGCGCTGACCGCGAATGGTGTTCTGAAACTGTCCAGCGGTAAGAAAAAACATGTGCTGGTGAAGCCAATTTAGGGTTTAGGCGGCGGCGCGGGCTGTTGGATTGGCGCGGGCGGCGCCTGGTTCGACGGTGCCTGCGCGGAATTCGGCATCCGGCCCTCGAAAATGCGTCGGAAAATTCCCGGTGTAAGAACCGAAAGCGGGTTGATGTCGATATCGGGCTGATCGGCATTGCCGTGAATGGAATAGGTCATTCCGAATACGCCTTCGCCTTTCTTCGAGACCAGAACATTGCCGAGGAGCGGAATTGCTCCGAGCACGCTGTTCAGGCCGAACAAGGGAACTAGTGTTCCTTTCAGTGCAACCACATTCTTCGGCCTGTCTATATACCCATCCGCGGTAAATCCGATCGAAGGCCCGGTGGCGCGCGCGCCCTTCACGTCGATGACGCCACCCCGCGACGAAAAGGGCACATCGAGTTTGTCGACTGCGATGCCCTGCCCCTGCATCAGATTGATCATGCCGTCCAGCGAACCCGCCGCGAATAGACGCGTCAGAAATGGCTGATTGAGAACTTTGAAGTCTTTTGCCGAGAGCTTCCCCTGGTAGTCGGGCGTATTGGCGTCCTTCGGCGCTGAATCGTTCGCCTTGCCGGGAAGCGTGCCCGTGAGTTCGACGTGTCCGCCCTTTAGACTGCTGAAACCAAAGAAGCCTTTCGCGAGCAGCCCGGCGTCCGTCGTTGCAAACGCCATGCGGCGACCGGTATCGCCGGGCAGTATCTGTCCAGAAATCGTCGCAGTTTTGGAGAGAGAGCCGCTCAATGAGAGCGACGAAGGTCGGTCACCAACGCCTGATACCTGCAGCGAGAAGGGGGCGACCGATACACCTTCGCGCAACATCAGCTTGTCGAGCTGTGCGTCGACGCGAAACGGCCCCTCCAAAGTCATGTCATGGCCACTTCCAGCGCTTCCGCTCGGCGTGTCCTCGTTCTTTCCCTTGCCCCCAAGCCGTGATCCATCGAGAGAATGTCCGCGGATAGAGATTTCCTGTCCGCTCTGATTGCGTGTCAGGTTGAACGAAAAGTCGTTTGCCGCGCCGAAATGGACGGCGGGAAAGCTTAGCTGTGTTAAATGTCCGTCTTTATCGAAAGATGCGCCACCGGTCGCAGAAATGCCGGGCCCCGAAACCTTCATAGTCTCGGCTCGAATAGAACTTTGAGGGCCGAACATCGCCGTCACATGCGCAGACGCCGGAAAGCCCGCAGGTTTGTTCAACCCGATCAGATCGAGATTGAGAATGGCGGGCGCAAGATCCATCGCCATATCCGCCGTCACCAAAGAACCGCGGTGGCCGGTCAGCGACGCGTTGATGAATGTCGGCCCCTTCAAAAAACTCGAAGACGGAAAATCGAGCGCGGCACGGGCGCCGCTGTCGAGCGGCCCTTTCACGACAATCCGCGTGGTGATCGGATTCGAGGTTTTGAAATCCTCGACCCAATCGATAGCCAGCCTCGAGTCTGCAAGCAGCGTCGTTCCGCTGGCGTGCAGCTTGGCATTGTCGATGTCAAAATTGACAGTGCCGTCCGTTATCCTTGTGTCGTCCCCAAGCGTGATCGCGAAACCGGACACAGCAGCTTTGACGGTAATTCCGACATCGTCCACACTGAGGTTCTTCCGCATCGGCATGCGAAATGACAGATCGAGATTGGCAGCGCCTTTGGTCTGCGCGATATCGATCCCGAACCGCGTCGCGTAATTCAGCGGCTTCATGTTCACGAGCGTCAATACATCCGGCACCGCACCAGAAACTCGCGCTGCGAACTCGCCGGGCGAGGCCGGAATATGCAGGCTGGTAATGACAACACGCCCCTGTGTGAGCGTTAGAGCTCCGATCTTTCCGGACTGAACATCGGCGCTGAATGTATCGCCGGTAAGTGTCGCAATGCCGCGCAGCTGCGTTATATGCCTGAGGCCTTCGAGATAGTTTGCCTCTGCGTTGCTCAGAGGCACGACGACTTTCAGCGCGCCATCGGGCAGCGCCGGTTCATCGAGCATGCCGGCCGGCATATGAGCTTCGAATGTCACATTGCCAAGCGACCCTGTCGGCATGTTCTTGTCGATCCAAACTCGCGCACCGGTGCCGGCGCCATACGGCCAAAATCTCAACAGATCGCGAATCCCAAGCGCATTCATTTGACCTTTGAGGTCGATCGCCGGCGACTTGCCGCCGACGAGAGTCACTTTACCGGACGCTTGAATCGAGAGCGGTCCACCCGCTATCCCCGCATGGTCGACGACAATGTCTTTCGTGGCGAACAGATAGCTCCCGCGAAGGGCAATCGTTCGAAGGGCGACCGGCCCAGGCAACACCCCAGGTAAATGAGCCACAATCTTGTCGGCAGCCAGATCGAATGCGACGCGCGAAAGGACTTTCGCCTCATCGGTTACAAAATCACCTTTGCCAATGAGATGGGCTACGACGCCCGAGCTGTCGAGCGTTCCATCGTCGATCAGGATGCGCCCTGCAGCGCCGTCATAGCGCCCGACAATCTGCAGTGAATTGATTTTCAAGGGTCCATGTACGAGTCCGGGGACATCGACCGCGCCCTTTGCCCCGATTCCGAAATCTGCATTCAACAGATGTACGCCCTGCACGGCAAAGGATGCCGACATATCCACGGTCAGTCCTAAGTGCTTCACGGTGGCGAATGCTTTTGCGTCCGAGCCAAGCGCACGAAGATCAAGCCCTTTGAGCGCGATGGCGCCTTTTACCGGTCCACTGCTCGGCGGGATCGTGAATTCTCCGGTGACATGCGCGGGATGACCTGAAACCTCGAGCGAGGCGTCCAGTGAGGCGGTCAGATTTGCGCCTGCTGTGGTGATCTTGAAGTTTGCATCTGGTGCAACAAGGAACATACCCGTCGGCTCGTCGTAGAACGCCAGCCTTGCGTGCCGAACGGCAAAAGTATCCAGCGAAGAACTCTTGTCGCTCCGCAAACTGATTGCATCGGAAATACGGCTCAAAATATCTTGTTGGCCAATATCCTTCTCCACACCCAGCCGAAGGCTGCCGCTGTGTGTGCGCACGAGCGTCAGCTGCACACCGACCAGCGTAATCCGCCGCACAACCGCATCGCCATGCAATAACGGCCCCGCTGCGAGATCGATGTCGGCTTCCGGCGCCTGGGCAATGATGCGCCCTCCGGCGTCGAACACCCGGGCACCCAGAATGACGAGGTTGACCTTGCCCTGGTCCCGCGACCACTCGATGGCGGCCTGGTCATACTGGATGGTGACACCGGGAAGCGCCTTGGCGATAGCATTGGGCAGTGCGTCACCCAGCGGCCCGAGGGAAACCGGCCCGACCAGCAGACGGATCGCTGCACCCACTACAAAGAACACCATTGCGGCCGTGAGTCCGCCTGCGACGAGGGCGGCCCGGCTGATGTGATGTGCTTTGATGTACTGGCTTATGAACAATCCGTGGGTCCAAACTGCGGGGTTGAGCGGCGACCGGGGTCTATTGCCACAGATTGAGGCCGAAGCAGGGCGCCAGTTTGGCTCAGACATCCCAAACAGGTTCTAAACCATAGCCTTGCTTAGAGGCGTGTACCGCTTTATCGCCTTCGCCTTACAAACGCACAAATTCTGCGAGCGACCATGAAATTAGAACCCGGCGACAAAGCTCCTGGTTTCCAGCTGGCCGCCGATGGCGGCGGCAAAATCTCCCTCTCAGACCTGAAAGGGCATCCGTTTGTTCTCTATTTCTATCCCAAAGACGACACGGCCGGCTGCACCCGGGAAGCCGTCGATTTCTCCGAGAATCTTAAGAGTTTCACTAAGTTAGGCGTCAATGTTGTGGGTGTTTCTAAGGACAGTGTTGCTTCCCACGACAGGTTCAAGACCAAATACAAACTCAAACACACGCTGGGTTCCGATTCCGCCATTGAGATGGCCCAAGCCTACGGCGTGTGGGGGGAAAAGACGCTTTATGGAAGGAAATACATGGGCATGGAGCGCGCCACCTTCCTCGTCGACGCCAAGGGTGTGATCCGTCACACTTGGCGCAAAGTCAGGGTTCCTGGCCATGTGGAGGCCGTGCTCGCAGCGGTACGGTCGCTTTGAGCCTGCCCAGGCGAGCCCGGCGGATATTCGGCCCAAGATTAACCTCCCAGTCGTTTTTCTGGGCTAAGAGCTTGATCAGACGCCGACAATTGAGTGAAATGGCTCCAACAGGGGTTGGCGCCCAAGACGCCCAAAAGGGAAGTTCGGAGATGTCGGAGACGCTCGTGGAGCGCGCCTGGGCGTGGCTCCATGAAACTTTTCCTGAACGACAAATTTACATCCGCAGCGACGGGCGGGTGCAATTTTTCACATTCGGTCCCACCCTTCAGGCCACTCTGGCCGGTCTCTCGTTGATTTTTCTGGGTTGGGTGGCGTTCTCCACAGTAAACGTGATCTTCAAAGACCGAATCATCTCGGCGAAGGATCATCGCTATCAGCAGATGCAATCGGCCTATGAAAACCGGGTGGCCGACCTTCAGCTTTCCTATGACGAACTGAACGGCGCGCTGGTCTCTGCCGAGGACAAGTTCAAGGCGACGGCCGACGAGCTTCAGAACAAGCAGAATACGATCCGCAAATTCATCGACCGCAAGCGCCAGGTTGATGCGCTGGTCTCAAATCCGGACGCAACGCTGCTCAGCCAGACACCGGCAACCGCCACGGGCGGTGCATCTGGCAGCGACAGCGTCGATATGACCGGACCGGTGGGTGATACAGACAGCAGCGACGACAATGTCAGCGGCGGCTCGGCCCTTCCCGTCATGCCGCAACCCGTTCAGCCGCAGCCGCGAACGGCCAAATCAAACCACGCCAGTCTTTTGGATCTAGGCGGCGCGGTGGGCAGGATCACGGGAATTTTGTTTGGCAATCGCGCGGCCAAACCTGTTGGCGCATCGACAGCCTTCGAACGTCATCCTGCATTGAAAATTCTCGCCGCTGAGACTGCTCGCGTGAGCAAAATCGGCGGAGACGAAACCATTCTGATGGCGCAGGCTCAGACCGAGGTGGCGGCCGGAGTTGGCACGATCCGGACACTTCTGCGCAATACCGGCATCGATGCCGATCAGTTTGCCCAAAAATATGAGGCCGCACATGGCATGGGCGGACCCGATGTGCCGCTTCAGTCCGTCCATATTGAAGGTATTGGCGACGTCGCATTCCAGACCGCCTATCTCAGAGCATCTGCCGTGTTAACGCAGATGGACGAGTTGCTCGGCGCCATGCGCCATGTGCCGCTGACGGTGCCCGTCAGCGGGCCTGAATTCGAGCGCACAAGCGGATTCGGCGCGCGCGTCGATCCGTTTACCGGTCGCTACGCTTTCCATCCCGGCGTCGACTTTGCGGGACCATGGGGCGCCGCCGTTCACTCGACCGCGCCAGGCGTCGTCGTCTGGGCCGGAGCCCGTGGCGGTTACGGAAACATGGTGGAAATTGACCATGGTTTGGGAATCCATACCCGCTACGGCCATCTGTCATCGATTCTCGTCCGTGTTGGCGCTAGAGTTGTGAAGGGCTCACCGGTTGGCAAACTCGGATCGACCGGACGAAGCACGGGCCCGCATGTTCACTACGAAGTCTGGTACGATGACGTCGTGAGAAATCCGAGCAAATTTATCGAGGCTGGACGCCATGTTCTCTAGTAAGAGTAAGGAAACCGCGGCTCCCGTCGTTCCATCGACGCCAAGCACCGCGCAACAGCAGAAGCGCCCGATGCGCTCGTCTTCCGCGCCATCCATCATCAGCGCGGATCTTGTCGTGAGCGGGACATTGAGTTCGACGGGCGATATCCAGATCGACGGAAAGGTCGAGGGCAATGTTAACTCGGCCGGCCTCGTAATTGGCGACAAGGCCTGCATTGAAGGCGATGTGGCTGCCGAGGACGTAACCGTACGAGGCCGTGTCAAAGGGAGCATTCGCGCGCGCAAAGTTCTGTTGGCGTCGACCTGCCACGTTGAAGGCGACATTCTTCATGAGGCTTTCGCGGTCGAGACGGGCGCGTTCTTCGAGGGGAATTGCCGTCACGCGGATAACCCGCTGTCGGACGATGCCAGGGCCACTCGCCGATCAACCGCGGTAGCGCCCTCGCCAGCTTCGGCAATGACTGCGCCCGCTTCTGTTGCAGCAGCACCGCGCCCAGTGGAAGCTGCGCCCCGTCCGAGCGCGGCGACTTTCGCGCCGATCTCATCCAGCAACTGACACTTCCGATTTCCGAAAGGACAGAAAAGCCCCGTTCGTCGAACGGGGCTTTTTCTATTCCAGGTCTTCGATCTTTTGAGCCTTCTTGCCGCCGACGGCCTGTGCGAGCGCCGCAGACATAAAGGGGTCGAGATCGCCGTCAAGCACATCGGATGGCGTTCGACTTTCGACCCCAGTCCGGAGATCCTTCACAAGCTGGTATGGCTGCAGGACATACGAGCGAATCTGGTGACCCCAACCGATATCCGTCTTCTCGCCGATGAATGCTCCCGTTTCCGCCTGCTTCTTCTCTAACTCGATCTCGTAAAGCTTGGAGCGCAACATATCCCAGCAAACCGCGCGATTCTGATGTTGGGACCGCTCTGTCTGACAGGCAACGGCGATGCCTGTGGGAATATGCGTGATGCGCACGGCGCTTTCAGTTTTGTTGACGTGCTGTCCGCCAGCGCCTGACGCGCGATATACATCGATCCGCACATCTTTTTCAGGAATATCGATTTCGATGTTCTGATCCACCACCGGATAGACTGTCACACTCGAGAAACTGGTGTGACGGCGCGCATTGGAATCGAACGGAGATATTCTCACGAGCCGGTGCACGCCGGCTTCGGATTTCAGCCAGCCATAGGCGTTGTGCCCCTTGACCAGAAGAGTCACCGACTTGAGCCCAGCCCCTTCTCCCTCACTCTCTTCGATAAGTTGCAGCTTATAGCCGTGACGCTCGGCCCACCGAGTGTACATGCGGAAAAGCATTTCCGCCCAATCCTGACTTTCGGTACCACCCGCGCCGGCGTGAATTTCAAGATAAGTGTCGTTGCTGTCTGCTTCGCCCGACAACATCGACTCGAGCCGTTGCTGATTGGCTCGCGTTACCAGTGAATTGATGCTCGTCTCAGCATCCACGATCATTGCGGAATCGCCCTCGGCTTCGGCCATTTCGATCAGACCCGTCGCGTCGGAGAGTTCATTTTCCAATGCGCGAACCGCTGACAAAGCTTCATCCAACCGCTGGCGTTCGCGCATCAGCTTCTGGGCTTCCAGAGGATTATTCCAGAGAGATGCGTCTTCCGCGCGGGGGTTCAGTTCGTCGAGACGGCGTATGGCCTTATCCCAGTCAAAGGTGCCTCCTCAGCAGGGCAATTGCCTGCTTGATCTCTTCGACATTTCGTTCGGTTTCGGGGCGCATGGAATTCTCGATTGGGCGGATGATATAGGGCGTGAGATCGCAGTCGTCAAAACAAGTCAGTAAAGGCCGCCGGTCCCTTCGCCCACATCGCCCGGCGTCGACCCGGGGGCCGCGGTGGCCTGACCGATGATCGTGTTTGCGGGCGCATTCGGCTCACCCGGCGCAGTGCCAGCCTTGAATGCCTCCATGATTGCATTCGGGTCCGAGGCGTCCGCCGGCTGACCTGTAATGGCGTCTGTTCGCACAAGTTCGACACCAGGTGCGACTCGGAACGGCGTGGGCGGCTGATCTGCGAGCGCACCGGTCATAAAGTCGCGGAACACTGGCGCCGCGACGGTCGCGCCCTGCTCGTAACGGCCCAATGTGCGAGGATTGTCGAAGCCCACATAAACGCCGCAAGCGAGGTCTGGCGAGAAGCCGACGAACCAGACATCTTTGGCTTCATTCGATGTACCAGTCTTTCCGGCCAGCGGCTTGCCAACAGCAAGGATCGAACGGCCCGTGCCGCGTTGTACAACACCCTGAAGCATCGAAACGATCTGATAGGCGGTTTGGGGATCGATGATCTGTTCGCGGGTGTCGGAAAGAAGCGGTTCCGATTGGCCATGCCATTGAACGACGTTGCAGCCATCGCAATTGCGGCCATCGTGCCGCCAGATCGTCTCGCCGTTCCGGTCCTGGATGCGATCGACGAGCGATGCACTGATCTTCTTTCCGCCGTTCACGAATTCGGAATAGCCCGTAACCATTCGGATGAGCGTGGTTTCGTACGAGCCCAACGCGTTGGCGAGATAGGGCGGCAAATGATCGTAGACTCCGAACCGCTCAGGGTATGGGACGACCTTATCCATCCCGATTTCCTGAGCGAGACGCGCGGTCGCATTGTTGAGCGAGAGCGCAATGGCGCGCCGCAGCGTCACCGGGCCTAAGAATTTGTGACCGAAGTTCGCCGGATGCCAGAGACCCAGTCCGGGTCCCTGGTCCACAACAACCGGCGCGTCCATCACCTGGCTCGATGGCGTATAACCGGCATCGAGGGCTGCGGCATAAACAAACGGCTTGAATGCCGATCCTGGCTGCCGCATGGCCTGCATAGCGCGATCGAACTGGCTCGACGCGTAACTGAAGCCACCTGACATCGCGAGCACACGGCCGGTATGTGGATCCATTGCGACGATGGCCCCATTCACTTGCGGAACCTGCCGCAAACCGTAAGTGCCATGACCGTCCGGCTCGACGTAGATCAGATCGCCGGTTTTCAGCACGTCTTCCGGCCTGACGGGCGCCGCGCCGACGCTCATGCCCGGCAATTGTTTGCGGGCCCAGACAAGCCCGGCCAAGGGAATCGTACCCTCATCGCCACCTGCCAATCCGATGCGAGCGGACTTGTCCCCGTCATCGAAGCCCAAGACTGTCGCAACACGCCACGTGTCGATACCCGATTGATTGGGGGTTGCGGCGAGTTTAATTTTCCAATCGTTCGTCTCACCGATGTTGCTGGTCGCGCCGCGCCAACCGTGACGGCGGTCATAGCGCACAAGTCCGGAACGCAGCGCGCTCACGGCGTAGTTTTGCAGCCGCGTGTCGAGCGACGCTCGTACCTGCAACCCACCATCATAGAGGGCCTGCTCGCCGTATTTGGAATACAGCAGCCGGCGAACCTCTTCGACGTAATAGTCGACGTCCTGCGCCTGACTCCCCATCGGTCGCGTTTGCGTCGTCAATGGCTCGGCGATTGCCGCCTTGGCCTGGGCATCGGTGATGTAGCCATTGTCCGCCATCTGGCCGATGACCCAGTTGCGCCGCTCCGTCGCGCGCTTCCGGTTTCGAACGGGATCGAATGCGCTCGGCGCCTTCGGCAGAGCGGCCAGGAACGCCACTTCCGCGATGTCGAGTTCGTCGAGTGATTTTCCGAAATAGTTCAGCGCTGCGGCGGCTACACCATACGAGTTCTCGCCGAGATAGATTTCATTCAGATAGAGCTCGAGGATTTTTTCCTTGGAATAGGTCGCATCGATCCGAACCGCCAGAACCGCTTCGCGGATCTTGCGCGAAAACTTCACATCGCTATTGAGAAGAAAATTCTTGGCGACCTGCTGCGTGATGGTCGAGGCGCCTTCAAGACGCTTGTGCTGAATGACGTTGAATACGTCCTTCACCGCAGCCCGGAGAATGCCGCCCGGATCGATGCCTGGATGGCTGTAGAAATTGCGATCTTCCGCCGACGTAAACGCGTCGATCACCAGCTTGGGCACGAACGCGATTGGAACAAATATGCGCCGCTCTCGCGCGTATTCGCCGAGCAACGTTCCGTCGCCGGCATACACCCGTGTTGTGACCGGCGGAGCGTAGTTCTGCAGCGTCTCGACGCTCGGCAGTTCGCGCGTCACTGACCAAAGATAGAAGGCTACCGCCAGCGCGCCCACGGCTACCAATGCCGTAACGCTCAGTCCAGAATAGGCGAGCAATCGCGCCCAGCCACTCCTTCGTACCGTCGGCTCGTCTTCCGGCTCGTAACCAAGCGGAGCCCGAGGCGTACCCTGCTCCGGAACCGGATCATCCAGGCGCCTGCTCGGTCGGGTTGATCCTGTTTCGGCCCGGTCCTTTGTTTCGTGTTCGGGGCTTTCGCTCATAGCCTGCGATTATGACGTGATCCGCGGTTCACGTCACTCGGATACCAATGTGGCCGAAGCCGGACCGGACGCCGTCGCCGGGGCAAAATGCCGCTGCACGGCAGCAGCAATGGCGTCCGCAACGCCGTTCCGCCAGCGGGCCGTGTTCATCTGTGCGGCATCATCTGCGTTTGAGAGGTAACCCAGCTCTATCAAAACAGAGGGAACATCAGGCGCTTTGAGCACCACAAAGGCTGCGGACCGATGCGGCTGCCGGGGGAGAATATCAGTTGTGCTGGAAAGAGCATTCAGCGCGAGTTGCGCAAAGCGCGACGATTTGTTCATGGTGTCGCGCTGTTCAAGGTCGAGGAGAATTGGGGCAACAGCAGAGTTCTCCCCGCCGAGATCGACGCCTGCGATGATGTCTGACTGGTTCTCTTTGCGTGCCAGCGCGGCAGCCTCCTTGTCGGAGCCGGACTCGGAAAGGGTATAGATCGACAATCCGGTCACATTTGAATCCGGGTTCGAGTCGGCGTGTAAGGAAATGAACAAGTCAGCGTGGCGCGTGCGACTGATGTTGACCCGCTCGCGCAACGGAATGAAGACATCGCTGTCTCGGGTCATATAGACGGTGTATTCCGGGTTCCGTCGCAGGGCCTTGGCGACGCGAAGCCCCTCATCCAGAACGAGGTCACGCTCCAGCAAACCGTTGACCCCATTTGTTCCGGAGTCGATGCCGCCATGACCGGGGTCGATCACGATGATCTTGTTTTTGACATTCGTCGGAGTCGCGGATGGCGGCGGCGCGGAAGCCACGCGTTCCGCAGCTGCTTCTCGTGCCTTCAAATCGGCCGGCCAACCCGCTGTTTGGTCGAATTTGGCCTGCGCCGTGGGAAACAGATCGATGACGACCCGATAGCCAAACCCGTTCTCAGGCGGGATCACGAGCGCATCCGAAACCGACACCGGCTGATTTAGATCGATCACGAACCGCGAATTTCCTGGGCGAAACAAGCCATAGCGATAGCTGCGTATCGCACCGTGACCAGATGGCCTGGGCGGGCCGTCGAGGTGCCACTGCACGGCCGGCATATCGATCACGACGCGATTGGGATTGTTGAGCGTGAAGGTTCGGAGATTCATCGGATCCGAGAGTTCCACGACGAACCGCGTGCGATCGGAGTGGTCGCCAATACGCGCGCTCATCACGACCGGCAATTGGGATTGGCTCTTGGGTTTGGCGGGGGATGAAGCATTGGGCAATTGCGTGCCGGGATTGTCGCGTAAGACCTTTGCAATGATGTCGTCGACGGAGTTTGGCGGGGTCCCACTACCCTGTCCGTATGTCGCGCTCGCGCATACACCGGCCAGCACACCGGCAGCTGCGATCAGAGCGCTGGAATATCTGAGCATCGCTTGTCCTTACGAATCCGGAGATTCGATGACGAACCATTTACGATTCGTTAGCACAAACAACCGAGTGAGACACGGCTCCCGTAAGAGGCGGGCGCCCGTTCAGAGACCGTGGCCGTCGAAATCGAGGTCCGCCTTGACGCCAACATAGAAGAACCGCCCCAGGGGATCGACGGGCAGGGTATTTTCGCCGATGGACGTCTTCTGATAGAATATGTTGTCGATACCGGCATAGACGTCCCACCCCCTGGCGATCTCGACGTCCACCTGGATGGATTGCACAAAACGGTCGGGAATGTGCAGATATCTCTTCTCGACGACATCCGGTTCCGACGCGATTGTCTGCCGGTCGCTCGCGAGGAAGCTCGTTCGAACCTTCCTGGCCACTTCTTCGTTGCTGATCTCCCGCGCGCTGCGCGGACGTGTCAGCCAGCCATAGAACCCGCCACGCGAGACCCCGTGGAACGAACGCCGTGAAGCCACCGACATCGGTGAAGTCGCGCTGCGTAAAATAGAAGCTGTCCTGGTCAAATCCCTCGTACAGGATTGTGATGTTGCCCTTGTCGTCGCCGAAGTTGTGACCGACCGCGAGAGTCGCAATATATTTTCCGCCTCCGCCGTCTTGTGATGTTCCAATCTGGCTCTTGGCATGGATACCCTCCAGATCACGCTTCACGATGAAGTTTACGACTCCGGACACGCCGTCGGCGCCATAGATCGCCGACGCGCCGCCCGTCGTGACGTCGACGCGGTCAAGGTTCGAGATCGGAATGGAATCCGTGTCGACTGCAGCGCTGCCGGTCGATTCACTCACCGTGCGGTGATCGTCGATAAGCACGAGCGTGCGCACATAACCGAGGTTGCGCAGATCGAGGAGGTTCAGTCCTCCGAGCGATGACAGGTCGTTCGCCGCAGGTGTGTTGTATCCGCTGGTCTGGAAGTCACCCAGCGACCCGGCAAGGGCCGGAACCCGCTTTAGATAGTCCGCCAGATTTGTCGTGCCGCTGCGCTGGATTTCATCAGAGCCAAGACTTGTGACCGGACTAGGCAGATCGTAGGTTGGCCGCGGTATGCGCGTTCCCGTAACGACGACGGTTTCCGGCACCTGCTGGGCCCGTTTGGTCTTGGGCAGCAGTGCTAACTTCCAGCAAAAACAGGCCGGAAACAGCAAGAAAAGCCACTTTGAACACGCCCATACCTACCCCGCCCTCTGCGCCGCACGCGCTGCGCCGTCACTCAGAGGCCCCCCCCAAGCCCTGCTACACAAATCAATGATTGGTGGAATTTTAGCCTAAGGAAAGCTGGTCCTAGGGTGCTTCCGGCACGCGCCTTGGCGAGAAATGCCCGGAATCCAGCGTTAACGGTGTATTAGCCTTGTGCGTCGTTACAATCCTTTGCGATCCCCTTGCTCCAAAGGCAATGGGCACATACAAGTGATTCAATGCTGCGCCGCCTGAGGCCTCGAATATTGGCTTCAGGGTGCAGTGGTCCGGATACCCCCACCCTAAGTATCCCATGCGGGAATTTGGTGCGGGAGCCTTCCATTGCAGCCCAGCAATCTACGAAGCGGATAGCGCTTCAACTGAACTGTACCGGCTCCGGCCGGAAAGATTGCGACCGATAATGACCGACAGATTGCGTGCATGCCTTTCAGACCCAGCGGCCGGACCGCGGGCAGAAGCGCTTCGCCGCCTGTCCCCAACAAAGCGGCTCAACACAACGTCAGCGCCACGACGCGCGACGGATGGGTTGCGCACGCGCGGAGACTCCAATGCCCAAACGTATGCTTATCGATGCCAGCCACCCGGAAGAGACCAGGGTGGTCGTTCTCGACGGTCAGAAAGTCGAAGAATTTGACTTCGAGGCCGCGAGCAAGCGGCCCCTCAAAGGAAATATCTACCTCGCCAAGGTGACGCGCGTTGAGCCGTCGCTGCAAGCGGCATTCGTGGAATATGGCGGCAACCGCCAGGGCTTCCTCGCCTTCTCGGAAATCCATCCCGACTACTATCAGATTCCCGTCGCAGACCGTCTCGCTCTGCTCGCTGAGCAGGAAGCCGAGGCGCGCCGTCGTTCTGACGACGACGTAGAGTCGTTCGACATCGCGCCTGGGCCAAAGCCGGAAGCACAGACAGAATTCGACGAAAACGAAGTTGTCGAAGTTTCTGCATCCGACGAGCCAGCCGAAGAAGTGTCTGATGAAGAAAGCGCGCCTCGCGATGCGCCGGAGCAGACGCTGGAAGGCATGCGCGATAGCGCACAGGAAGATGACGACGCCCTATTCGAGAACCGGTCGGTAGACGAAAGTCACGAAGACCTCGATGGCGATCGCGCGGCCGGCCTCAACGAATTTCAGGACGATGAGTCAGCGCCGAACGAAGGCCTAGGTGAAGCCACGCATGAAGAAGTATCCGAAACCACAGACCCAGAAGCGCAGAACGATAGCCGGCCTTCCGGCGAGACACCTGCGGATCAGTCGGCACAGCCGGTTCAAGCTCAACGCCCGCCTCAGCGCTGGATGCGCAAGCGCCACTACAAGATTCAAGAAGTCATCAAACGCCGCCAGATCATTCTAGTTCAGGTGGTTAAGGAAGAGCGCGGCAATAAGGGCGCAGCTCTCACAACCTATCTTTCGTTGGCCGGCCGTTACTGTGTTCTCATGCCGAATACGCCGCGCGGCGGCGGCATCTCGCGCAAGATTACCAACGCCAACGATCGCAAGCGGCTGAAATCGGCTGCTCAGGCACTCGAGTTGCCGGAGGGTATGGGACTTATTATCCGCACGGCAGGCGAGAACCGGACCAAAGTCGAGATCAAGCGCGACTACGAATATCTGTTGCGCATGTGGGATACGATCCGCGAGCTCACATTAAAGTCGAACGCTCCGTCCTGCGTCTATGAAGAAGGCGATCTAATCAAGCGGGCCATCCGCGATCTTTATAACAAGGACGTGGGCGAGATTTTGGTTGAAGGCGACGACGGCTATCGCAACGCCAAAGACTTCATGCGGATGCTGATGCCGAGCCATGCCAAGAACGTGAAGCCGTACAAGGAGCCGGTCCCACTTTTTCATCGCCACCACATCGAGGCGCAACTCGATGCGATGTTCTCGCCCACGGTTACGCTGAAATCCGGGGGATACATCGTGATCAACCAGACTGAGGCGCTAGTATCTATCGACGTCAACTCGGGCCGGGCGACGCGCGAGCATTCGATCGAAGAGACGGCGCGGAAGACCAATCTGGAAGCAGCCGACGAAGTCGGACGGCAGTTGCGGCTTCGAGACCTCGCCGGCCTGATCGTAATCGATTTCATTGACATGGAAGACAGCCGCAACGATCGCGATGTCGAGCGTCGCATCCGGGAGGCTGTAAAGAACGATCGCGCACGCGTTCAGATCGGCAAGATCAGCCAGTTTGGGCTGCTTGAGATGTCGCGTCAAAGGCTGCGTGCGGGCGTTATTGCCGGTTCGACCGTGCCCTGCCCCCATTGCGGCGGTCAGGGAATTGTCCGATCCGTAGAATCCACAGCACTCCGGCTGCTGCGCGGTCTTGAAGAGGAAGGCCAGAAGCTCAAGGCCTCCGCGGTCGTAGTTCGCGTCGCCTCAGACGTTGCAATCTACACGCTCAATCAGAAACGCAGAGAGCTTGCGCGTATCGAGTCCGACTACGGCATGACCATCTCCTTCGAACCGAAGGAAGGACTCATGGCGGGCACTTTTGACATCGAGCGCACCGAACAAAAGACACCTGAAGAACGAGCAAAGTTCGCAGCGGCAATCGAGACCGAATTCGTCCCGCCTCCGGCGGAAGATGAAGAAGAGATCGAAGAGACGGGCGATGTCGAAGAAGTTGAAGCCGTTGATGAGCGTGAAACAGCACCCTTGCCGCACAAGGATGGAGATCAGACGCAGACGGGCAGTTCGTCAAAAAGGCGGCGGCGGCGTCGCGGCGGTCGCGGCCGCAACGGAGGCGGTCAGGTCAATGCGCTGACGCCAAACACACCACGCCAAGAGGAAAAAGATCACGTCGAACAGTCCGTTCCTCAACCGGAGCAAGATTCAGTCGAGTCCGGCTCTGATTCTTTGATCTCCTCGGCCGGGGTCGAGCACCAGCAACCGGGGCAGCCCGGCGCGCCGCGCAAACGTCGCCGTCGACGTGGACGCCGCGGCGGGAGTGGCCACTCGGGCAGCCAGCTCGGCGCACAGCAGCAGAACCCGACTGAGCAGGATCGCTTTGGGACACCAGATGAAATTGATACAACGCCACGCGAAGAGGCGGTCCATCAGTCTTCCAATGAGCGGCCAACGATCGCAACCCCGAATGCGGCTTCAACGCCGGTCTGGTCTCTAGGCAGCGAACGGGTCGAGCCCAAGTCCGCTTCTTCCCCGATGAGCCATCCGCCGGTTGACCGCGCTGAACGAATAGGCACCCCCGCGGGCTTCGGAACGGAGTCGGAGAAACAGACTGAGCCAGTAAAAAAGGGCTGGTGGCAAAGGACGTTTCGGTCGGAATGATCCCTAAGGACCTGGCGCTGCCCCCAATCCGCTCGAACTAGCGTCGACCAAAGCGGAGCAAACGCTTTCTTGACAGAGGATCGCGTTTACCGTGTCGTAGACTTCGCCATTGATATGTGCGTCACCGCGCCGAGTGACGACCTCGCCTTTTCGAAGGCGTGCAAGAGCATCTGCGACCGACGCAGTGCCGACCGGTCCTCCTGCACCTGCGCCGGTGAGAACGGCCGCCCCATCGCTGTCCGTTGCAATTACCGGTGTCAAGAACGCTGCGGCTAATCCCGCCTGACTTGCTGATGGAGCGCGAGCCAGCGTGACGCCTGTTCCCTGTGCGGTGTGCCCCGATCCAAATGGTCCGTTCATCGTCACGGCGCAGGAGACAGCCTGACCGTGTTCATCCATTGCCGCAAAGCCAGTTGCGCCCAAATCATTTGGAAGGTTGGCGACGCCAAAGGAGCTCAATGTCCGTTTTGTGGCCGAAACCACGGCCGCCTCGGTGTTTGAACTGGATGAAACCGATCGCGATGCATGCAAGACGTCTTCAAACAGCGCACCTGCAAACACACCGGCGCCTGTGCCCTCGCCGGGCAATAGAACATTAAAATCACCGAAGCGAATGACACGGGGCGAGCCGCGCAGCGGCGCATATTCTGCCAACTCCGCACCGGCGAGTGATCCGCTCTGAGCAGATGCGTAAGCCTCAATGCGCGCGCCAACGACACCTTTATACAGTCCGCCAGCTCCATCCGTGCGAATCCTAGAAAGCGTATCGGCAAGCTCGTGATTGAAAACCCTGCTCCCCGCTGGTTTGACCTGCCCCGATTCATCCATGAACTCGCTCGCAAGACCTGCATCCAAACGTATGATATTTTCCGCGGCGTTCAGACGGCTCCACAGCGCCCGGGAGATGGGAAAGCCCGTAGCTGCATATCCTTCGGCTGACGCAATGACGCGCTGCCATGGGAGATTGCCCATTGCGGTCTGCATTGTCGCGAAACCGCGCACGTTTCCGGGAACGGCGAAAGCGCCTTTGCCTGCAGAGTCCCGTGCAAGAAAATCGAATTCGTCATCACGACCGCGTGCAGTGTCGTGCACAAGACAAATGCCGCCCCCGCCGAGCCCAGCCGCGACGGGATAGGTCACGGATAAAGCAAAATAGATTGCGGTGACTGCATCGACCGCATTGCCCCCAATCGCCAAGACTTCGGCGCCCGCGTTCACGGCATAAGGTTCGTCGCCGACAACAATGGCGTTGGACTTCGATCTCGATGGCACTAGCCCGAGGTCACTGGCGCAGCCGGCAAGGCCAACGCCCACTGAAATCCAGGAAGCAAAGAAGGCAGAAAACCTTGAGCGCATGAGGTTCCGTGATCCGTTAACCCAAATCCTGCACAGAGGCGCAGCATCCACGGGTGAAGAAAATGCAATCTGCCGCGGAGATCGACGTCTTTGGCATCGTTGACGCAGTACTGCCGCGCTCCTACGGTCGCATCAGTGCCGATCAAGAAAGAGAGTGCAAGCCTTGATGATCTGCCATTTGGTTTACCGCGCTCGCGCCCTCCGGGCGGCCGGTTTCACGCTCGGCATACTAAGCACACCTTGGTGTTTCGCGGCTCCTGCATCAGCGCAAGGCATTCAATTGCTGCAGGACACCGAGACGGAACGTGTTCTGCGATCTTACGAGGATCCCATTCTGGCCGTCGCCGGTCTCGATCCGAAAGCCATGAAGATATACATCGTCAACGATCCGACGATCAATGCGTTCGCAGCTGAAGGCCAGAACATCTTCGTCAACACCGGTCTTTTCATTCAGCTTCGAACACCGAATGAATTGATCGGTGTCCTCGCTCACGAAACCGGTCACATCGCCGGGGGGCATCTGGAACGCGACACGGCTGCCATTCAGAAGGCCACCGTTCCGATGCTACTGTCCATGATCGTCGGCGTTGCGGCGATCGTCGCCGGAGCCGGCGAAGCCGGCATCGCTCTCATAGAAGGCGGCCAGCAACTGGCACAAGCGCAGTTTAACGCATTCAGCCGCCCGCAGGAAGCAACTGCGGACCAAATGGGCCAACGCTATCTGCGCGAAACCCATCAATCCGGCGAAGGCATGGTGCGTGTATTCGAACGCATGGCGGATGAAGCCGCGCGTGCCTCCGCCCATCCGGACGCCATGGCAACGGATCACCCCGCGGACCGCGATCGTGTCGTTGCGCTTCAAACCATTGCCGATTCATCGCCTTATGCCAGTGTCATGGATACGCCTGAAGCCCAACACGAATTCGATATGATCAAGGCAAAGATGCTCGGCTATCTCGCGCCGGTGCCGGATGTCTTGGCGTATTATCCGCCCAAGAACTTGAGCAAACCAGCCCGTTATGCGCGCGCTATGGCGTATATGCGCCAACCCAATCTGAAATTGGCGCTTGCTGAGGTGAACAGCCTCATTAAGGACGAACCGAACAACCCTTATTTCTACGAGATGCTGGGCCAGATCTATGTGGAAATGAGCCAGCCCGAGCACGGAATTGCGCCATATCAGAAGTCCGTTGACCTGCTACCCGACGCTCCGGAGTTGCGGGTTGCTTTGGCTGCGGCACAGCTAGCAACAGAAAAGCGCGCCCTCGCTCAGGCGGCAATCGATAATTTGAAGGTCGCCCTGCAGGAAAATAACGAAGACACTTTCGCCTGGTACCAGGCGGCGCAGGGTTACAGTGCTCTTGGTAACCAACCCATGGCGGATCTGGCGACGGCGGAGCGCTACTATACCGCTGGCGACGCGCGCGCGGTCGTCTTTGCCCAGCGGGCAGAGAAAGCCCTCGAAAAAGGTTCAGCGGACTGGCAACGAGCGAATGATATAGTGGCTATCGTGACGCCCCTGCTCCAAAATCGCCGGCGTTGATTCCGGAACGGCACAAAGCATGACGCAAACATGGAAAATCGCCGCGCTGGGCGGTGCGCTCGGTGCTCTTGGAGCTATCGCTGTCGTGTTTAGCGCAGCGACACTGGGTTACTTCCCATCGCCGTCCGATGCGCAGTTCCGCAAATACCTGCTTACCCATTCTCCCATTGTCATGGAGATGGCCGAAAGGGCGCAGGTCGAGCAAATCGAATCACAGCAGCGTGCGTTGCAGGCAGCGGTCGACAAAATTGGGCTTAAGACGTATTTCAACCCGCACCTAGCTTTTGTAGCAGGGCCGCAGGATGCGAAGAGGACTCTCGTCGAATTTTTCGACTACAACTGCGCGCATTGCCGAAACAGCTTTCCGCTCGTGAAAAAGTACTACGAGACCCACAAGGCCGATACACGATTTGCCTTCATCGAGTTCCCGATTTTCGGAGAGAAATCCAACAACGCTGCGCGTGCCGCCATCGCTGCCCGGCTGCAACCTGACAAATACGTCGCATTTCATTTCGCGTTGATGAACGAACCCGGCGAGATCAGTGCAAACGAAATTGTCGATGCGGCGCATAAAGCGGGATTGGATGTGAATAAGCTTATGGCCGATCTTGCTGCCCCCGCGATCAACAAGGAAATGGCTGCGGCGCATGCGCTCGCCGCACGAACGGGTATAGATGGAACGCCTTTCTTCATCATCAACGGAGAGGCGCATTCCGGAGAGATCGATGAAGCGGCTCTCAAAAAGCTGGTCAGTGGCTGATCGCGGTCAGATTAATCCCGCCAGCGGACTCGACGGATCGGCATAGCGCTTCTTGGGCATACGACCTGCCAGATAGGCAAGGCGTCCCGCCTCAACGGCATGTTTCATTGCGCGCGCCATCATGATCGGGTGCTTGGCCTCGGCAATGGCCGTGTTCATCAGGACGCCATCGCAGCCCAGTTCCATCGCGACCGCCGCGTCCGACGCTGTGCCTACGCCAGCGTCCACGATGACGGGGACCTTCGCCTCCTCGATGATCATCCGGATGTTTACCGGGCTTTGGACACCGAGACCCGACCCGATGGGAGCAGCGAGCGGCATGATCGCGGCGGCCCCCAGTTCTTCGAGGCGCTTGGCCATCAGCGGGTCATCGCTGCAATAGACCATCACCTGGAAGCCCTCTTTGATCAGCAACTCAGTGGCGCGGAGCGTCTCTATCATGTCGGGATAGAGCGTCTTGCGGTCGCCGAGCACTTCAAGCTTCACGAGCGTCCAGCCGCCAGCCTCACGCGCAAGGCGCAGCGTTCGCACCGCCTCCTCCCCGGTGAAACAGCCGGCCGTGTTGGGCAAATAGATGTATTTCTTGGGATCGATGAAATCGACAAGCTTGGGCTGGTTCGGATCGGTCAGATTTACACGCCGAACGGCGACCGTAACCATCTCAGCGCCGCTCGCCCCCAGCGCCGCAGCGTTCTCGGCGTAGGTTTTGTATTTGCCGGTGCCGATGATAAGGCGCGATCTCAAGGTGCGTCCGGCA
>Ga0105239_10001930_pt1 | contig 27055 bp, 24 predicted proteins | sample KBSC44metaG_FD_92761 | JGI IMG/M metagenome (GOLD analysis project Ga0105239, IMG submission 92761) | Corn rhizosphere microbial communities from Kellogg Biological Station, Michigan, USA - KBS C4-4 metaG | ecosystem: Host-associated > Plants > Roots > Rhizosphere > Soil | place: Michigan, USA...
CGGCGGTCGCCTTTGGCATCAGCGGTGCATGGCTCATGGCAAATCTCCTTTGTCCTTCGCCCACCCCCCTGGGGGGCGAAGCCATCTGGTCAGCATGACGGGATAGGTGCGGTATATAAGCCGCCAGGACCCTCCGGCGCAATGGCCGCTCCGGAAGTGGATATGGAGTTTGGGGCCCGATCGCCTCATTGCCGCCAGTTCAGGCGACTATTTGGCTGATTTAAGTACCGAAACAGGCTCGGACAAGAACTTCTGAACCGTCATGTCGGTTTTTGCCTTGACAGCGCCTGAAAGCGGTCCCAATTCCTAAAGGAATCCTTGACCGGATTTTCAGTCCTCGAAATGACCCGTCGCCGGCCCCAGCGGTCGTGGCGTATCGAGTCCGAGATCGCCTTATGCCAGCCAAACCCCAACTTAAAATCGTGCTCTGTTCGCCGCGCGGATTCTGTGCCGGCGTGGTCCGGGCGATCGATACCGTGGAGCGCGCGCTCGCGATCTATGGCGCGCCTGTCTATGTCCGCCATGAGATCGTGCACAACCGCTACGTGGTCGACAGCCTGAAAACAAAGGGCGCGATTTTCGTCGAGGAACTGGCGGAAATTCCCGACCATACCAATGCGCCGGTCGTGTTCTCGGCGCATGGGGTGCCCAAATCGGTTCCGGCCGACGCGCGCGCCCGCAATTTCTTCTCGCTGGATGCAACCTGTCCTTTGGTCACGAAGGTGCATCGCGAGGCCGCCATTCATTTCAAGCGCGGGCGTGAAATCCTGCTGATCGGCCATTCGCACCATCCGGAAGTGGTCGGCACGCTCGGCCAGTTGCCGCCGGGCGCCGTCACCCTGATCGAGACCGCCCAGGACGCCGCGACCTTCGTTCCCAAAAATCCGGACAATCTCGCCTTCGTGACCCAGACGACGTTGTCGATCGACGATACCGCCGAGATCGTCGCGATGCTGAAAGATCGCTTTCCGAATATCTCGGGGCCCCACAAGGAAGACATCTGCTATGCCACCACCAATCGCCAGCTGGCGGTGAAGAAGGTGGCGCCGGTGGTCGACGCGCTGATCGTGGTGGGCGCGCCCAATTCGTCCAATTCGCAGCGGCTGCGCGAGGTGGCGGAGCGCGAGGGTTGCCCGATCGCGGTCCTGGCCCAGCGCGCCAGCGACCTCGACTGGTCACGTTTCGATGGCATCACAAGCCTCGGGATCACCGCTGGGGCCTCGGCCCCCGAAGTGATCGTCGAGGAGATCATGGGCGCCTTTGCCGAGCGGTACGAACTAGACGTGGAAACCGTTTCGGCGGCTGAGGAAAACGAATTTTTTCCGCTTCCCCGGCCGCTGCGGCCCGAGGCGGCGGCCGAATAGTTCGAATTGGTTCGGCCGGCTTCGAGCCGCCTGAGGGCTGGATTGCGTCGGGCGAATTGACGATAACTGGCTCGTCCCTTGATTCTCGGGTTCGCTTCAGGGGATGTGACAGCCACCGGCGAACTTCGGAATCGGGACCATCATGGCGGTTTACACGGACGTCGCCGCCGAGGAGCTTGCGGAATTCCTGAAAAGCTACGACATCGGCGCGCTGCTCTCCTATAAGGGCATCGCCGAGGGCGTTGAGAATTCCAATTTCCTGCTTCACACCACCAACGGCTATTTCATCCTCACGCTGTATGAAAAGCGCGTGGCGAGAAATGATCTGCCGTTCTTTCTGGGATTGATGGAGCATCTGGCCTCTCACGGCGTCAATTGTCCGCAGCCGGTACGAAACCGGGCCGGCGAGGCGCTGAGCAGTCTCGCCGGGCGACCATCTGCCATCATCACTTTTCTTGAGGGCTTCTGGCCACGCAAACCCGCCGCCGTGCACTGCGCAGGCGTCGGGCAGGCGCTCGCGAATATGCACCGCGCGGGTCTCGATTTTTCCATGTCGCGCGCCAATGCACTCTCGGTCTCGGGCTGGCGCCCGCTGTTTGATGCCGCTTCAGCGCGTGCCGATGAGGTGCAGCCCGGGCTTTCCGCCTTCATCAGCTCCGAACTTCAGTACCTGGAAAGTGGCGTCTGGCCGCTTCATCTGCCGCAAGGGTTGATTCACGCCGATTTGTTTCCCGACAACGTCTTCTTTCTCGGCGATCAGGTCTCCGGAATTATTGATTTCACCTTCGCCTGTAATGACGTCCTGGTCTATGACGTTGCGATCTGCCTGAACGCCTGGTGTTTCGAGGCCGACGGTTCGTTCAATGTCACCAAGGCTCGCGCGCTGCTTGGCGCCTATCGCCGCGAGCGCGAATTATCCGTTGCCGAACAAGAGGCGCTGCCGCTTCTGGCGCGCGGTGCGGCCTTGCGTTTTCTGCTGACGCGGCTGGTTGATTTTCTCAACGTGCCGGCCGGCGCGCTGGTCCGCCCCAAGGACCCGCTGGAATATGTCCGCAAATTGCGGTTTCAGCAGAGTGTGGGCGGCATCCGCGACTATGGCGTCGAGACCTAACGGGCCGCAAGACCAATGAAAAACGAATTTGGCAAAGAACGGCCGGATCCGATCGCTTCGTCGCCCAATGTCGTCATCCACACCGATGGCGCCTGTTCGGGCAATCCAGGTCCGGGCGGGTGGGGCGCCATCCTCAAATTCGGCGATGTCGAAAAGGAGCTGAAGGGTGGGGAGCCGCATACCACCAACAATCGCATGGAACTGATGGCGGCGATTTCAGCGCTGGAAGCGCTGAAGAAATCCTGCGTCGTCGATCTCTATACCGACAGCCAGTATGTCCGTCAGGGTATCACCGGCTGGATCCATGGCTGGAAACGAAATGGCTGGCGTACCGCCGACAAGAAACCCGTCAAGAATGTCGACCTCTGGCAACGTCTCGACGGCGCGCTGCATCGGCATCAGGTGCGCTGGCACTGGGTGAAGGGCCACGCCGGCCACGATGAGAACGAGCGGGCCGATCAATTGGCGCGCGAGGGTGTGGCGCTGGCGCGTCTGAAAGCATCCCCCAGCAGCTGATCGGGATAAACACGGCACAACCGCTCATGACAAAAGCGCGGCCGCCGCTGGAGCTTCGGTTCTAATCGAATCAGAACCGAAGCTCCCGTTGTTGTCTTGGCTTTCTCCACACGAACTGGTGGCCACTTTGCTTGAAAACGCCATAGCCAAGCGGCCCTCGCTTCTTCAGATATCGGAAAGCGGCTCAGAGCTGGCTGAGCAAGGTTTCGCCGCCGGAGACTTCCACCTTGCCGGGCGCCGGTTCGATGTTGAGCTGCTTCACCACACCGTCTTCCACCAGCATCGAATAGCGCTTGGAGCGAATGCCGAGGCCATTGCCGGACGCATCGAGCTCCATGCCGATCGCCTTGGTGAATTCGGCATTGCCGTCGGCCAGGAACACGGCTTCATTGCGCTGGTCCGTATCGCGCTTCCAGGCATTCATCACGAAGGCATCGTTCACCGATATGACGCCGATCGTATCGACGCCCTTCTGCTTGATGGCGTAGGCATTGAGGAAGATGCTCGGCAGATGCATCTTGTGACAGGTGCCCGTATAGGCGCCGGGTACGGCAAACAGCGCGACCTTCTTGCCCTTGAAGATGTCGTCGGTGGTTTTGACCTGAACGCCTTCGTCCGTCATCACGCGGAGCTTGGCATCAGGCAATTTGTCGCCAACTTTGATGGTCATTCTTTGCGTCTCCTTCAATGGATCAAGCGTCTTAGCGGGAGAATGCCACCCGCACAATATTCCGCCCCCGCAGAACGGCAATGGGCGCCGTCCTTCACGGTTGCGTCATTCCAGGCATGCAAAGCCCGAATGTGGGCTCGGGGTGATGGCTGCCTGCGTTTGGCGCGAGCGGACCAGATGACGGCTCAGGCAGCGGCCTTTTTCTCATCACGCAATTCGCGGCGCAGGATTTTTCCGACATTGGTTTTGGGCAGCGCGTTCCTGAATTCGATCTGTTTCGGCACCTTGTAATTGGTCAACTGGCCCGTGCAGAAATTGATCACGTCCTGCGCAGTCAGTTGAGGGTCCTTCTTGACGATGAAAGCCTTGACGACCTCCCCGCTCTTTTCATCGGCGACCCCGATCACCGCACACTCAAGCACGCCGGGATGGCTTGCAATGACTTCCTCGACCTCATTGGGATAGACGTTAAACCCGGAGACCAGGATCATGTCCTTCTTGCGGTCGACGATCTTGATGAAGCCGTCCTCGGACATCACGCCGATATCGCCAGTTCGGAAATAGCCGTCAGCGGTCATCACCTTGGCGGTTTCGTCGGGCCTATTCCAATAGCCGGCCATGACCTGCGGCCCCTTGGCGCAAATTTCGCCGCTCTGGCCGAGCGGCACTTCATGGCCGTCGTCGTCCCGTATCGAGATATAGGTGGACGGGACGGGAATTCCGATTGAGCCGGTGTATCGGTCGATATCTGCGGGATTGCAGGTCAGGGTGGGCGACGTCTCGGAGAGGCCGTAACCCTCCGACAAATGGCAGCCGGTGGTTTTCAGCCATGCTTCCGCCACCGGCCTTTGGGTGGCCATGCCGCCACCGGTCGAGGTCTTCAGCTTGCTGAAATCGACCTTGTCGAAACCCGGGGTGTGGAGCAGGCCGTTATAGAGCGTATTCACCGCCGGGAAGCTGTTGACCTGATATTTCATCAATTCCTTGACGAAAGATGGCAGGTCGCGCGGGTTGGGGATCAGGAGATTGACCCCGCCGGCGCGCATGCCGAGCAGGAAGCAGGCCGTCAGCGCGAAGATATGATAGAGCGGCAACGCGCATACGATGAAGAACTGCTCGACATGCGGCGGCTTTTGCAGCGCCGGCTGCAGCCAGGCATCGTTCTGCAACACGTTGGCCAGGATGTTCCGGTGCAGCAGCGTCGCGCCCTTGGAAACGCCCGTGGTGCCGCCGGTATATTGCAGAAAAGCGACGTCGTCGCCGGAGATGGAGGGCTTCTGGAAGGTCTTGTGTCGACCCTCATCCAAAGCGTTGTTGAAGCCAATCGCCATCGGCAGCGAATAGGCCGGGACCATTTTCTTTGCGTAGCGAACCACCCAATTGACGATCAGGCCCTTGAAGCCGAGCAGATCGCCCATGCTGCCGACGATGACATGTTTCACCGAGGTGTGGGCGATCACTTGCTCCAGCGTGTGAGCGAAGTTTTCCAGGATAATGATGGCTTCGGCTCCGGAATCCCAGAGTTGGTGTTCCAACTCGCGCGGTGTGTAGAGCGGGTTGACATTCACGACCGCATAACCGGCCCGCAGCACGGCGGCGGTGGCGACGGGATATTGCAGAACGTTCGGCATCATCAGCGCCACCCGGGCGCCCTTGCTTAGACCGAGGCTTTGCAGATAGGCCGCAAACGCCCGCGACATCTCATTGAGATCCCGATAACTGATCGACTTATCCATGCAGATGAAAGCGGGCCGCGCGCTGAACTTGGCAAAACTTTCCTCCAGCAGATCGACCAAGGACGCATACTGTGTCACGTCGACATCGGCAGGCACGCCGGCTGGATAATGCTTGAGCCAAATCCGCTCCATGATGCTCTCCCGGTTGATTTTCTGCCGCTCGGGGCAATTTGTTGCAAGCAGTATTGGCGCGCCGCGCGTCGATGGCAAGCCGCCGTCAGGCGGCGGGCCTCAACACAAAGTTCGACGCAGGAGGCGGTCCCAAGGCTCTCGGCGCTTACAGGACCATTGCAGGCGGCGCGCTCAACCCCGCGGCGATGCGGAGTTGGTCTGGCTCTGCGGCTTGGTCTCGCCAGCCGCGCTCTTTGGCGCCGGCTTGGCTGTCGTCTTCGGCTGTGGGGGATGCGGCTTTGCCGCGGCCGCCGAACCAGAGGTTTTGGGGGCGTCAGCTTTCGGTTTATCGGCGGCTACCGCCGGCTTGTCCGTATCCGCACGGCTAGCTCCTTGCGGACGCTTGGCCTGCTTGGTAGCCGATTTGCCTTCCGCGGACTTTGTCTTTGGCTTCTCCTTGGAAGCCTCCTTAGGCTTGCCACTCGGCGTGGCCTCGGAAGAGGCGGCTGCCTCGGGATTCCGCTCGGGCTTCTTGGCCGCGGTTCGCGATTTCTTGCCCCGCTTTCCCTTGGATGTCGCCTGTTGCTCTGAATCGGCACTGATCGCCGCCGCCAGGGCGGCGCCTGTCCGCGTCGGCCCCGTATAGACCGGAATGGGCTCGGATGGTGCCGGAGCAGCGGCCATCAGTTCGGAAGGCTTCAACGTCGGAGGCTGCAGGCCCGCGGCAAAAAAGGTGATCGCGGCATCGCCGTTCCCAGATCCTGCATTGGCGGCGACGGTCTCTTCATCCTCGTCGCTCGCCGGCCGCTTATGTTTACCTCCGCACATTTCGTCTCGTAGGTTCGGCGGCGATGCATCGACGGGTACCAGATTGTCCACGGTACCAAGCGAGGGGCGCAGCCACGATAGATTATCGTTGAAGCCTCGCTCCAGCATTTGCGCCGCGCGCACCGCCCGCGCTTTCCCGGAAGATGCGCCGAGCACGACTGCGATCAACCGCTTGCCATCGCGGGTTGCGGAGGCCACGAGATTATAGCCGGAAGCGCAGATAAAGCCGGTCTTGAAACCATCGGCGCCCGGATAGCGTCCGATCAGCTTGTTGAAGTTCTGGGTCACCCGCCGGCCAAAACGGATGGAGGGGATGTGGACGAAATATTCATATTCCGGCAAATCGCGAATGATAGCTCGTGCCAAAATCACCAAATCGCGCGCCGAGGTGATCTGGCCGTCCGCCGGCAAGCCGTTGGGATTGACGTAACTAGTCTGTGTCATTCCCAATCGCTGCGCATTCTGATTCATCAGCGCGGAAAATCCATCGACCGATCCGCCCAGACCTTCGGCCAGCACTACAGCCATGTCGTTGGCCGATTTGACGAGCATCATCTTCAGCGCGTTGTCCACGGTCACCTGGGTGCCGGTCCTGAACCCCATCTTGGACGGCGCTTGCGAGGCGGCCACTGGCGAGACGGTGAGCAGCGTATCGAGCGAGATCCGCCCTTCCTTCACGGCCTTCAGGGTGACATAGGCCGTCATCAGCTTGGAGACCGAGGCCGGGTACCACGGATAGGTGGCATTTTCGGCCTGAAGAACCTTGCCGCTATCGGCTTCGACCAGCAGCAATGCTTCCGCCTTTGCCGAGCGTGGCAGAGCCAAACCAAAGGCGGCGACAGCTAGAAGCGCGGTGATCGGTTTCAGCGCGGGCAGGCGCAGCAACAGACGAGACAAGAGCACTATCCGATTCCGGTCCTTTGAGGCTTCACCATATCAAGCCTCGTGATCTCTGGGTTTCGGTGACCCAGACCTTTAAACGACGCTACCAGCGCCGCTTCGACGGGAGCCAACCTATACCGGCTTGCCCATCCCGAACAGGGGTCAGTGATCCATGAAATGGGATGAAATTTGGCCGTCCATGAAGTGGCAGCAGATCGTCCGGGTTCCAATTTCGCAGGTCAGGTTTGGTCCTGAATCATGAACTGGGCCCTGGCAAGCGCTGCAAAATGGCCACCGCGCGCCACCAGTTCATCAAAATTACCACTCTCAATGACCTGGCCCCTGTCGAAAACCAGGATTTTTGTGGCGTTGCGGATGGTCGACAGTCGGTGAGCGATGACGAAAGTGGTGCGTCCCTTCATGACCTCATCCAGCGCGGCGTTCACTTTGGTTTCCGTTACCGCATCAAGCGCACTGGTCGCCTCATCCAGAATCAGGATCGGCGGGTCCTTCAACAAAGCGCGAGCAATCGACAGGCGCTGGCGCTCGCCGCCAGATAGCATCCTTCCGCGTTCGCCGGCATTTGTCTCGAATTGATGTTCGGAACGCTCGATGAAATCCAACGCTTGCGCTCGCGCGGCGGCCAATCGCAATTCTTCTTCGGTGGCCTCGGGTTTGCCGACGCGCAGGTTGTCTGCGATCGAGCGGTTGAACAGCAGGGCTTCCTGAAACACCACGCCGATGTTTCGCCGCAGCGCGGTCAGTGTCAGCCCGCGAATATCCATGCCGTCGATCTTGATGAAGCCGGACTGCGGATCAAAAGCCCGATGCAGCAGCGCAATCGCGGTTGATTTGCCGGCGCCGGTGGGACCCACCAGAGCGATAGTCTGGCCGGGAAGCGCGGTGAAGGAAAGATCCTCGATCGCCGGGCGCTTGCCGTCATAGGAAAACGAAACGTCGTTGAACTCGACGAGACCCGCAAGCCGGCCGGCATCGATGGCGTCAGGCCGATCGCGTACGGCGGGTACCGCATCGAGCACGTTGAAGAATTCCTGAAGCCGCGGAGCCTCCATGAAAACAGCATTGATGAAGCTCACCACCTGCTCGAGCTTTTGGATGAGCAAGGTGGCAAAGGAAACGAACATCACGATCTCGCCGACGCTGGTCAGCCCGCGCTCATGCAGGGCGATGCCAATAGTGAAAATCGCAAGCACCGTGATGGTGGTCGATGCCCGGGTGATGACAGTGACCATCGCCCACCAGGAGAGCACCGGCATCTGGACCGACAGCAGCTTGTCGGCGGCAAGCCTCAATCCCTGGACTTCGGCATCGATCCGGACAAAGCTTTGCACCAAGGCAACATTGCCAAGCGCATCGGAGGCCCGGGCGGAAAGATCGCTATAGGTTGCCTCCACCTCGCTCTGCATCGAATACGTCCTGCGGACCACAAGCGTCGTCAGTAAGGTGAAGACCACGCAGAGCACGAACAGCAGGATGGCGAGCCGCCAGTTAATGTAAAGCGCGAGCGGCAGCAGCACGACCAGCGACAGGATGGCGGCAAAGTGCTCGCGGAAAAAGCCAAGCCACAGGCGCCACAGCGAGTCCGTACCATTCAGCATCACTTTCATCAGGCGGCCGGAATGCGTTCCGGTATGAAAGGTCAGCGGCAACTGCATGATATGTTCGAAGTAGCTGGTCAGAACCGCTTGGCGCTGGCGGTGCGACAATCGGTCGGCATGAAGGGCAACCACGGCGCTGCACAGAATGGTAAAGAGACCGAAGCCTGCCCAGGTCAGGAGCAACGGCCAGGCGGAGGTCTGCGCATCGGTGCTGCGACCCGACAGTGTGTCGACAATCCGGCCGAACAGAACGGGTTCGGCGAACTGCGTGCCGGCCAGCAGCAGATTGGCGCCGGCCAATATCCAACCCAGGCGCGCTTCCTTACCAAGAAGCTCAAGAACTCGGGCATAGAGACGAAGCAGGGACATGCGCAAATCCGGCAGGCGAGGGACGTTATTCTGCCATTTTAATCAGGGAGAGGCCGGAGATATAGCTGCCGCAGCGCTTTACGCACCTAATCCATCGGCAGAGCCAACTTCCCGCCGCTCGCGGAGCATTGAGTGGCTCTGCCGAGAGGCGTCCGGTGGGGAAGGTGGGGCTTGGCACAGGGGTTGCAGAAATCGGTGTCTAGAGTAGGAACAAACGTAGGAAATAGGCGCCTTGCGGTGCGCCTGCTATCGGGCCGCGAACCCGCCCGGCGGCTGGCGCCGTTAACGCGATTGCCATTACGTTCAGCTAGGCTTCCTGCATGAGTGATTCGCTTGACAGGCTTTATGCCGCCATTCTCGCGGCTCGCGACCTCGACCCAGAGGTGTCGCGAACGGCAAAGCTGTTTCAGCGCGGTATCACCAAGATGGCCAAGAAGATTGGCGAAGAGGCCATCGAAGTGGCAATCGACGCGATCAACGGCGATTCCGAGGCGGTGGTCCGAGAGAGCGCCGATCTCCTCTATAACCTCGCCGTGCTCTGGGTGGCATGCGGCATCCGTCCCCGGGATGTGTGGCGGGAGATGGAGCGCCGCGAGCAGTTGCTCGGCATCGCGGAGAAATTGCCCAAATCAACCGGCAAAATGCCGAGGGTGAGCTCACCGCCGGTAGTGGCCCCGCAGGGCCGGCGACCGATTGTCGCGCTGCCCGGGCGCGGCAAGCAGTCCTGATCTTTACTCTGGGTTTTGCCCGCATTTTCATCGCAACCGGCATGGACAAATCCGTTCCATGGTGGTTCATCGCGCCATGCTCAGACGTATCTATGATTGGTGTATCGAGGCCGCCCACAAGCCTTACGCGCTATGGATCATGGGGGCGGTGGCTTTCGCAGAAAGTTCGTTTTTCCCGGTACCGCCCGATGTGATGCTTATTCCGATGTCGCTGGCGCGGCCGGAACGAGCCTGGCTTTATGCGGCCTTGTGTACGGTGACCTCGGTCGTGGGTGGCTTGGTCGGCTACGCCATCGGCGCGCTGCTATATGATTCCGTCGGGCATTGGCTGATCCAGTTCTATGGTCTCGGTGGCAAGGTCGAAGCCTTCCGTGCGGCATATGCCGAATGGGGCGCGGTCATTATCATCCTGAAGGGACTGACTCCCATTCCCTATAAACTGGTGACCATCGCATCGGGGTTCGCGGGCTATAATCTCGGTCTGTTTGTGCTTTGCTCGATCATCGCGCGCGGCGGCCGCTTTTTCATTGTCGCAATTCTCCTCAACCGCTACGGCGACGTTATCAGAGGCGCGATCGAGAAGCGGCTTACCTTGTGGGTCGCATTGGGTGCGGCTGCCCTCATCGCGGGTTTCATTATCGCCATCAAGCTGTTCTAATCGGGGGCTCGCCGGCTTGCTCACCGGGGGGGTTGGAGTAAGTTGGTCGAGATGACCAACCGCCTGGCGCTGGATAGATCAATTGCCCGACGCTGCGCCCTTCTGCTTGGCGTTGCCTTGTCGATCCAGGCCATGGCCATCAGCGCGGTCTGGTCGCAATCGGCGGCTGGTGGACCGCCGTCCGGTAGCCCGCCCGCCTCCGAGGATCGACCTGACGCGCCGCCGCCTTTGCCGCCGAACGGCGATTCCAAACCGGGTTTGATCGAGGAGATGGGCAAACTCCTTGAGAAATCGATGTCTGTGCTGCCGCCCCTGAAAAGCCCCGCCGAGACGTTGGAAGATTTGAACGCGCGGGCAAAGGATGCGACCAAGGATGTCGGTGACAGCCTGACCAAGCTGACCACGCCGCCTTTGGTTGTGACCGGCCGCATGGCCTGCCCGATGGCGCCGAACCGAGGGCCGGACTGCAAGGCGGGCGCTGATCGACTGTGCCAGAGCAAGGGCTACAAGGAAGGCAAGAGCCTCGACACCGACGCTGCCGAGAAATGTTCCGCCAAGGTCTATTTGCCGGGCCATAAGCGCGAACCCGGAGACTGCCGGACCGAAAATTACGTGACCCGCGCGCTCTGCCAGTGAAATGCCGGAGGGCGACCTTAAGTCGCTGTTAACCATGTAGACCCCAAAAATCTCTAGCCGAGCTGCCGTGACGGGGACGCGCGGTCGGGGATCATGGGGATACGACACATGGGCGTGCAGGGCCTCTCCGAAAGAACGTCGATCACGTTGGACGAGATACGGAACAGGGTCGCTTACGCACTTCACCGGCATCCCCTCTGCCGGCAAATCGAATTCGACATCGTCAGCACCCCCCGAAGTCGTACGGGCGGTAACTGGACCGTCAGCCTGCATGCGATTGCGCCAGCGGCGCTGTGGGAGGCTTCCGATATCGTTGCCGACATCCAGGAGGCCTATGACCTCGCCGAGGACCGCGTGGCGGCGCCGGTCGAACTGGTTTGATGTTTCTGACGACGGCGCCTCAACTCTGGCGTTCTAACGCCTCAATTTGATGGTCGAACTGCGAGGGTCAGGCACGACGCGGCTGACGGAGGGTGGCGTGAGGCGAGCGATAATGACGGTCGCGTTGACCGGCTGTTTGGTGGCGGGGGCTGCAGCCGCCAGTATCCTGATGCGGGACAGTGTGCCGATGGCGGGCGCCGCCATTCCATCGGGGGTTATCCAAGGCGCAGTGCATCCGATCTCCAATTGGGAAAGCAAGCAGGACAGGCTCGCCGTCCGCCTGTCAGACTCTGCCTCACTCGACCTGACCACGGGCACCGTATCGCCCGAAGCGCGGCCAGAAAGTTCCGCTGTTCATGAGACGGTGGATCCCTCGCCCGACCGGCAAGCTCCCACCCTGACAAGATCCGCCAAGGCAAATCCGATCAAAGCCGAGACCGCCAGCGCCGCTCCGGCCGCGGTCAAGCCGGCCTCGGTGAAACCTGTTTCGCAGAAACCGGAGCCTCTACTGAGCGACGGCCAGATCGCAGGCATCAAGGAGCGGCTGAAGCTTTCGTCGGACCAGGAATATTACTGGCCGGCCGTGGAGAACGCGCTGCGGGCCGTCGGCCGAAAGATCAATGCCGGACGCTCCCCCAACGCCGTTGCTGGAGCACCCTTGATTGATCCGGACGCCGCTGAGGTTCAGCAACTCAAGTTTGCTGCCATGCCGCTCTTGTTTCAGTTGCGAGAAGATCAAAAGCGCGAGGTTCGGTCGCTGGCCCGGCTGATGGGCCTGGAACAGGTTGCCGCCCAAATCTGAAATTGCGCCTCGCGCGAAAGTGCCTGCCACCTGCTGGCTCCCCGTCTTCCCCCGTAGCGCTCCGGATAGATTCCTTCCCCGACCGGGCTTAATGCGGCTTGGCTGCACAAAAGTCGGGCTGTAAATTTCCGGCGATCGGCAGTACGAAAATACCAAATCAAAAATTTCCGCTTCAGACGGTGAGACCGTCAAGCGGAATCGGGGACGTGAGATGCTGGTGGCGCTCGAAATCAATTTTGCCTTGTGGGCCATGATCGTATGCGCCGCCTTGAAGACGGCGCAGGAACTGTCTCTGTTCTGAGACCGTTCGGGTCATCGCGCGGTCGCTTGGCACGAGGGAACGTCTGCTTCGATCCAATCGGAGTGGCCTTGGACCTTGGCCCTGCGATCCTAGGGCGACGAGATCGCCTCAGGCGATCATCCCCAGGCTGTCATCCCAATGCTGTCATCCAAGGCTGTCATCCCAACGCTGTCCTCCCGAGGCGGTCATCCCATGATCCATTGGGCGATGCGCCAAACAAACCAGGCAACAAAGAAAACCCATGCCGCCGTGGCCGCGACGACCAACAGCGCCACGCCAAACAGTATCGGTACCTCCAAGGTCGATGGAGGTTGAGTTGCCGTCCGGGAAGTCAACTCGGCGCTCATGCTGTCAGTGGAGATTTGCATTGGCGAGGTTTCGGTGGTCATGCAATGAAACTCCATCGTCCGAACGGACTTTTAATCGCAAGGGGAAGGTACCGCGCCAATCTCTCTTACGAGGTCATGGACGGTTGCATGCAGCGTATGCCTCGCCGTCTCGGCCGCCCGTTGAAGCGGCGTAACGTAACGATGGTCCATACCTGCAGTTCCTATTCGACGGAAAAGTGATGCCGAAGGTAAGTGTGGCTGGCACTACTCATGATGGTTCATGGCCGCCGTGGGGGGGGGACGGAAGGCCGTCTGGCGTTCGCAGATTGTCCTTGAGGGCCGAAAGCGCCCGGCACGAAGCAGATGTGGATGCAACTCTGTCTGGAGTTCCCTCAAAACGCCCTGCGCGCCCGCTGGTGTCCTACCGCAGACCATTCGTTCCTGCCGTAACGATACCGCGTCGAGGAACGCAAATATTTTTTCCGCCGTTTAGCGGAAATCCTGGATCGTATCGCAAATCCCGCCATGAAGCCGGCCATCAACGATAGGGTAATCGCCGCAAACATGAGAACTCCCGCGTTGTCTGCGGTGCATTTCATTCCTCAGTTGTGACGAAATGACGGTGGTGGGAAAAATTTCCCGGGAAATGAGCACCGCCAGCGGGACGGCTTCTGCAGCAGGAGCCTAAAACCAGGTGATGTCTTTAGAGATCTTCCGGCTCTGCGGCGTCAGCCGATTCGACTACCGCTTGTTTTGAATCCCTCAGATCCTCCGTTCCCATGGAACCGGTTTCGCCGTCGGTGTTTAGGCGCGGCTGGGATTTGGCTTCTGCATTCTTCTCGATAGCAGCATCGAAAGGCGGGCCCGGCGCATTGATCGCTATGGTCCGGTCGGTGGACGGAAGGCCTCTTCCCTTCACGTCCACCCAGTAGGCAGGCGACACTTTCGATTGTCGCTTGATAAAGCGATAGCCCGTGTGATTCCAGGAAACGATTTTCTGCCGCAAATTGTCTAGGACTACGTCGCCACGATCGGTCCTTACCGTCAAAACCAGGTGACCCTCACCAAATGGCGTCACAACGACGGCGAGAGATAGCGCGGAGGCGGGCCATCCCAATTCAAGCAACCGATGACGCTTCTGAACTGCATAATCGTTGCAATCACCATAGGTTCTGGTGATCGACCAATCGAGATCGCCGGCGCTGGCGTAGGCGGGTGTGATCCGAGCATTGACGGCCTGATTGACTCCATTCATCTGCTGCCAGGCGAGGTCATCGAGCGCGACTACTGCTGTTTGCTCTCCCTGCTTACACTCGGCGGGGTTTTGGACGCAAAACCGAATAAACCGCATGGGGGCGAGAACAAAGTCGCCGTCGTAAATCCATTCGCCATGAGTTTCTTGCGGAGCCCAGCGTTGCACGTTGAGCGGAGCCGAGATGGCTTGATGTGGCGCCCACACGGCATATAGGCCGACGAGGGCAAACAATTTGGTTAGCCTGGTCATCGGCATCTCCCCAATGGAGATGACGGTATGAGCCTTGGATTGAGGAAGGCTCCTCGGCTTGATTAGGAAAACAGGGATTACATTAACGCGGCATTAGCGTTAGCCCCCGGCCAATTCCGGGCAGAGATATTCCTATCCGAAACCCCTCAGCCCGGGACTTACCCATAAGGTCACGCCTTCTTGTCGGGAAGGGTGATTGCCGTAGCTGAACGAGATTACAGTGCCTTGTCGATCTGGGGCCGAGAGGCGCGCCCGACGCTTTCGTACAGGAAGCCGCGCCCGGCTAACTCCTCTGGATTATAGATGTTGCGGAGGTCGATAATGATCGGGCAAGCCATCTCCTTCTTCAGACGATCGAGATCAAGCGCGCGAAATTCTTCCCATTCGGTGACAATGACCAGCGCGTCAGCGCCGCTGGCGCATTCATAGGGATTTTCGCAATAGGTAATGTCGGGCATTTCCCGCTTGGCTTGCTGCATGCCTTCCGGATCATAGGCGCGCACGCGGGCGCCCATATCCTGAACGGCCGCGATCAGAGGGATGGAGGGCGCCTCGCGCATGTCATCGGTATTCGGCTTGAACGTCAGGCCAAGTATCGCGATGGTCTTGCCGCGAAGGTTGCCGCCAAAAAAGCTAGAGATTTTACGAGCCATCGCGCGCTTGCGCGTATCGTTGACCGCCTGAACCGTCTCTATGATGCGAAGCGGGGCGTCATAATCCTGCGCGGTTTGGATAATGGCGCGAATATCCTTGGGAAAGCAGGATCCGCCAAATCCGGGACCGGCATGAAGGAATTTCGATCCGATCCGGTTGTCGAGGCCGATGCCGCGCGCGATCGCCTGAACGTCCGCTCCGACTTTCTCGGAAAGATCGGCCATCTCATTGATGAAGGTGATCTTGGTCGCAAGAAATGCGTTCGCAGCGTATTTGATCATTTCGGCCGTACGACGTCCCGTATACATGATGGGTGATTGATTGAGATACAGAGGACGATAAATCTCGGCCATGACATCCCTTGCCCGCTGGTCGTCGGTTCCAACGACGATCCGATCGGGATGCTTGAAATCACGGATCGCAGCGCCCTCACGCAGAAACTCCGGATTCGACACCACGGCCACATCGGCCTTCGGATTGACCTCGCGGATCAGTCGTTCCACCTCGTCACCCGTGCCGACCGGCACGGTTGATTTGGTGATCACCACGGTAAAGCCCTGCATGACTGCGGCCACTTCGCGGGCCACTGCGTGGACGAAACTCAGGTCCGCATGGCCATCGCCTCGGCGGGAAGGAGTGCCGACCGCGATGAAAACCGCATCGGCCTTGCTCACCGGCTCCGCAAGCTGCGTCGTGAAATCCAAACGACCCGCACGGACGTTGCCTTCCACAAGGCGATCGAGATCAGGTTCGTAAATAGGTATCTCGCCCCGCTGCAGCGCGGTGATCTTTTGCTCGTCCTTGTCGATGCAGGTCACGTGGTGGCCAAAGTCAGCGAAACAGGCGCCCGACACCAACCCGACATAGCCCGTTCCAACTACAGCAATCCGCATTTCGCCTGTTCCCCACGCTTGAATCGCAAGTTCAGATATCGTCGTTGAACGTCATGTATGATGCCGCCTGTCGGGCCAGCTGATCTGATGATCGAAGCCGGGTCCGTCATTCACCAGCCGGGCATCACCCTTCGATAGTCGACGTAACGCACGTAAGTTTTCATGCCGCGATAGAAGTAGCGTGGTTCCTCTGCCGTTCGGGGATCATAGCTTGCGCCATAGCCCATCCAGAGTGCGCGATGTTGGACCCGGATGGGCACTGCTCCGCACGGGCATGGCGGTTCAACCGCGACAACTGTCGGCCGCATCGCTCGGTGAATGATTGGAAGTTCGGCAGAATAAGAAGGTCCGGAAAGACCCATGAGGCCGACCAGCAACAAGCCGACGCGGCGAAAAGCAAACGGATGTGTCACGTTTCGTTCCATGGTGCGAGAAATCCTAGACGGCATTTTGCGATGCAGCAATAGACAAGAATTCAGCATGCCGCATAAATCCGTGTCACTCAATCTGACGCAAGAGCACATCCGCAGGAACATTGGCAGGAATGTGGGCAGGAAAATGTGACAGTCTCGGTGTCTGTTTTCATTTCCGAAAACCTGAGAGACCATCACCAAGGCAGCTAAAGCGCCAAAATCGATGCACCCTGAATACTCAAGAGGGTGAGATTGCCGGTGGCATAGGCACCGGTATCGATGTTGATTCGATTTAAGCGGATATCGGGAGCGAGCACAGGCGAATGCCCGTGCACCACGTATTTGCCGAAGTACTGGTCGCTCTCCAGGAATTCGTCGCGAATCCAAAGCAAGTCCTCGTCGCGTTGGCGGTCTAGTGGAACACCGGGTCTGACGCCAGCATGAACAAAGAAAAAGTCGCCGCAGCAAAAGCTTGGCCGAAGTGCGCGGAGGAAATCGAAATGCGTTTTCGGAATGGCGTGTGCGAGGGCCTCGATCAATTCCAACACCTCTGCCTTGGCGGGATGGTTTGTTGGCTTGATACCGTAGGAAAGCAGCGTCTGCAGTCCGCCGAATCGTTTCCATTCAAGGAATCGCGCCGGATCAGTAAGGGCAAGTAGGAGCAGCAATTCGTGATTGCCCCTCAGAAAGATAGTTTTGTGTCGCTTGGAACGCTCTATCAGCAAATCGATCGTTCCACGCGAATCGGGTCCACGATCGATGTAATCTCCGAGGAACACCTGGATGCTGTCGCGTGCAGGCGAGCGAGCCAGATCGGCATCGATCACATTGAACATCTGCCGCAGTAGATCAGAGCAGCCATGAATATCGGTAATGGCGTAGATGCGCACTCCGTCGGGCAATCTTGGCGGATCCGTCGGCCGGGTTAAGTTTTGCGACCGGCCCAGCATCTTCGTCATTTCAACTGCTTTTGCGGTGGTCGGTTACCCATTCCCTAAGTCAATGAAAGGCCAGCGGCGGAAAAGCGAGCGCGGCGCTGACAGAAGTTCCGTCGCGTGGCGCCTGACTTTTGCGCAAGTGTCGCGTTTGCCAGAAAAAGTCCGTCCGATCAATCTCTTCAGACGGAGCAAATCGTGTGCCGTCTCGGAGCCAGCTACCCTCGGAATCGCTGCTAGCGTTCGATCCTAGATTATGAATCGAGATGATCGGCGGTACTGCCGCTGGGAGAGGGGAGGGGGATGACCTTTGATAAAGGCTCGCCTACTGGGACCGCGGCGAAGCTTTCGCCGCCATTCATACGGTCTCGGCCATAGGCCAACAGAAGTCCAGAAAAATAGCCAACCTGCAGCAGGATGGTTTGAGTGACAACGATCATCGCGATCTGCAATGCGGGCGTGCCCAGATAGCTTTGCCAAAGCGTTTGCCCGGCCAGCAGCAATAGCGTGACGCCTGCAAATCTCCACAGGCCAAAGCCAAAAAACATGATGATGCCAGCAAGGAAAACGAAGATGAAAAGCATGATGCCCTCTGGAGCAGCTTGGCTCACCATCCAACACGCGGCGCTAAAAAAAAGTGAAATAAAACCGTAGAGATACATACATATGTGTTTTTCTGTCGCCGCAATTTGCATAACAATAAGCCGTTAAGTGCAAAAGGACGCGGCAGATCGGCCACTTCTTGCCGTATGGAAATGAAAATTGGCGTAAGTTTGGACAACAGGGCTGCGTCAGGCTCATGTTGCGCTGCGTAAGTAAAATTATTGCGGTGCAAGAAGCTACATGCTAGAAAATCAGCGAGTTTACAATTGATTTAGCATAGCGGGAGAGAGCGTTGACCAGTCCGAAATCTCTCAAAGCCATGAAGACGGTCTCCTCAACGGCCGACGGCGCCAATTTTGCCAACCTCGGAACAGCCAACGACAATGCGCATGCGAGGATTGCCCGCTTTCACTTTCCGTTCGCCGCCATTCAGAACGCCGCGCTCGCATTTGATGCGTTTCTGATCGTCGCCGCGGCCATCATCGGCAGCTCCAGCTATCAATTCCTGGTCAACGGCTTATCCGGCGATATTAGCGCCTTCACCGGAGCCGGCGTGATTGCGGCTGTTCTGTATTGTTTGATCGCCCAGTCGGCCGGTCATTATCGTTTGACAACGATCTTTTCCGCCGACGGTGACTTCAAGCGAGTGGTCAGTCAATGGCTGGTGGTCAGTCTGTTGCTGGCACTGATCGGCTTTCTGCTCAAGGTCAGTGCGGAATTCTCGCGAGGCTCGATCATATTTTTTGCGCTATCTGCCCTGGCTTTGCTGCTGAGTTCGCGATTGTTGACCAAGCGTGTGCTGTCTGCCGCCATTTCCAACAATCAGCTCCAGGGCAAGCGCGTTGTGCTCGTTGGATCACGCAACGAATTGGCGGTAGTCGAAGAAGGTGCTCTGCTCCAGAAGTTTGGCCTAACGTCGATTGGTCAGGTGGCGTTCTCCAGCGCCGCCGGATCGAGTCTGTCAATGTCAGAAAACGAAATCGGTTCGATTGATAGCGCAGTTGAGCTCGCGCGCGACCGGGGCGCCGAAGAAGTCGTGCTGGTTGTTCCCTGGACGGATCTGCGAAAACTGGAATTGATTCGCGATCGGCTCCGCTCGTCGCCGCTGCCGGTCCGCCTGTTGCCGGATCGTTGTGTTCGTTCGCTTGTCGACCATCCATTTTTCTCGGTTGGCCCGTCGCTTTCCATCCAGATACAGCGTGGTCCACTGTCGCGTGGGGAGCAGTTGCAAAAACGGTTGCTCGACATCGTTATTTCTTCGATCGCGTTGATCGTGTTTTCGCCGCTGATGTTGATGACGGCTATCGCGATCAAACTAGACTCGAAAGGGACGGTGTTTTTCCGTCAACGGCGGAATGGATTTAACGTCAAGCAATTCCTGATTTTCAAATTTCGCACGATGACCGTGACTGAGGACGGAGCTCAGATTACGCAGGCCCGGCGATTTGATCCGCGCATCACCAGGGTTGGCAGCTTCCTGCGCCGATCAAGCATCGATGAGCTTCCGCAGCTTCTAAATGTTCTCAAGGGAGAGATGTCGCTGGTCGGGCCGAGACCGCATGCGCTGGCGCATGATACTCAGTACGGCAAGGTTCTCTCGGAATATGCCTTCAGGCATCACGTCAAGCCCGGTATCACCGGCTGGGCTCAGGTGAATGGTTTTCGTGGCGAGACTTCGCGAATTGAACAGATGAAAAAGCGTATCGAACTGGACATCTGGTATATCAACAACTGGAGTCTGTGGCTCGATCTGAGCATTTTGTTAAAGACGGCGCTCGAGGTAAGCCGTTCGAAAAACGCGTATTAATTAGGCGGTCCGTGGTCATGTTTGTGGCAGCATCGTGGCTCTTGGCGGCTCGATGTTGCGGCGATGGCACACGGTTTTTCTATGCACGTCGATTTTCCAGTTTGAGTTTGACTCACTCCTCCTCACCACTGCAGATAATCCGTTGAGATAAATCGGGGTGGGTATGAAGTTTCTCCCAAGTATTTTGTTGCTGACCGCTGCGCTTGCCTGCACGGGTTGCGCGATTATGCCGATGGCAGGGCCGGAACGGGCCAGCATCGAGTTCAGCGGAGAGCATGCCGACCCCAATTACGGAATGGTCAAGCTTACCTCTGAAGCCATCTCGATCATTTCGGAATATGGCCCTGCCGGAATCGCTGCATCATTCCCGGATCGGCGTCCACCGCCGACCATCAAGTTCGGTATCGGTGATGTCGTCAGTGTGACCGTCTTTGAAGCTGCGGCGGGCGGCTTGTTCATCCCGTCCGAGGCAGGCGTGCGCCCGGGAAATTTCGTCCAGATCCCGAACCAGTCGGTCGACTCGAACGGCAACATCACCGTGCCATATGCCGGCGCCGTCAAGGCCGCCGGAAGAACACCATCGGAAGTTCAGCAGGACATCATCAAGGCAATCGGAAACCGCGCCATCGAACCCCAAGCGGTGGTCGCGCTGGTAGATCAGCGTACGTCCCTCGTCAGTGTGCTGGGCGATGTCAATCTGCCCTCTCGGCTGCAGGCGAACGCGGCAGGCGAGCGGCTTCTCGACGCGATCACCCGAGCCGGTGGCCCCAAGGGTCCCGGATATGAAACCTGGGTGACGCTCGAGCGGGCAGGCAAGCGCGCGACGGTGCCCTTCGGGTCGTTGATTTATGATCAGATCAACAACATCTGGGTCCATCCCGGCGATACGATCTACCTTTATCGTGAACCGCAGGTGGTCCTCGTATTCGGCGCAACCGGACAACAGGGCCAGGTCCTGTTTGACATGTGGAAGATCAATCTATCGCAGGCGATTGCGAAAGGGGGCGGTCTGCTCGATTCGCAGGCCGAACCGGCCGGCATCTATGTGTACCGGCAGGAGCCTCGGGAGTTGGCCTTACGCCTCGGCGTCGACTGCTCGAAATTCCAGGGCCCAACAGTGCCGATCGTCTACAATGTCGATCTGAGAAATGGAGCAGGGTTCTTCTTGGCGTCCAAATTCCAGATGCGAGACAAGGACGTGCTGTTCGCCGCGAACGCGGAGAGCGTCAACACTGGCAAATTCCTGCAGTTTGTCCGTCTGATCGTTGCAACGGCCAATGACGGAATAGTCACTGCCAACAACGTGCGCATTTTACGAACCGGCTTGGGATCTCCCGCAGCAACCAACTAAGGGCCCGCTTTCGGTCACGCGGTAGCGCCGACGCGGCTCTCCGCGCCGCAGCCGTAAAGCCGGTTGTTTCAGCCTTCCTTATCGGCGCCGCCGGGGACCAGGCGAGGCTCCTTCTTGCCAGAGCGCGATTTCCATTCGGGAGTCTCCGCCGCCATTGCCGCCGCCGTGGAGGAATAAAGCAGGGCTACGAGCGAGATCTCACGCAGCGCGCACTCTGCGGCCGGTGGCACCACTGAGGCTTCCACCAATATCAAGGGCGACAGCGCTGCGGCGGAGGAAGCGGGTGAAACCGCCTCCAACCTGCTTCAGGCATCGGACGAGTTCTCCAGGCAATCGGAGACGCTGCGGTCCGAAGTGTCCCTCTTCCTGCAGGCGGTGCGGGCGGCGTAGCTCGGTATCGGAAGCAGTCGTTCTGATTTCTTTTTCACGCAGGGTTCGGCGTTTTCGCCGGGTGTCCGGATCTAGTTGACCAGGATCACCCTTATGTCGTTGACGTTGGTCAGGGTAGGCCCAGTCAACAGCAGATCTCCCGTCGCCTCAAAAAACGTCGAGGCGTCATTGTTCTCAAGATAGGACGCTGGGTCCAGACCTAGCGAGCGGATCTCCGAAAAGGTGCGCTGGTCGAAAATTGCGCCTGCGGGATCCGATGCCAGCCCGCCGCCGCCGTCGGCACCGTCGGTGTCGGCGGCAAGCGCCGCCACGCCCTCCAAGTTCTTTAAGTCCTTACCCGTTAAGTCCTTCAGTTGGATGAGAAGTGCCAGCGCATACTCCTGGTTAGGTCCGCCACGTCCGGTGCCTCGCACCGTCACCGTCAGTTCGCCGCCGGATAAAATGGCTACCCTCTGGCCTTCCGCGTGCATCTTTGCGGCCAGCGTGGCGTGATCGGCGCCGACCTGCCGAGCTTCGCCTTGGAGATCAGAACCGAGATCAATGATGGTGTAGCCGGCCTGCCGCGCCACCGCGATGGCGGCGTCCAGCGAGGTGCGCGGACGTGCTACCAGCTCGAGCCGCGTTCGCGCAAAAGCAGGATCGCCAGGTTTGCAACTTTCGTTAGCGGGATCGCCAAGTGCGGCGCGGACCGCCGCATCGATGGGTAGGTTATATTTCTCTATCACTGCCTGTGCGTCGGCAAGCGTGGTCGGATCGGGCACGGTAGGGCCGGATGCAATCGCCGCGGGGTCGTCATGGGGGACATCCGAAATCGCCAGGGTGACGATCTCGGCTTTCCCGCTGGCGCGCGCGAGACGTCCTCCCTTGATGCGTGAGAGATGCTTGCGCACGACATTGATGTCCCCGATTGGCGCGCCGGAACGTAGCAGTTGCCGGGTAAGCTCCTGTTTTTGGACAAGCGAAATACCTGCGGCTGGTGCGACCCAATTGGCCGAACCGCCGCCCGATAGCAGCACCAGCAGCAAATCATCACTGCCTGCAAAATGGGCCAGCTCCAGGCTCCTTTGAGCGCCTCTCAGACCCTCTTCATCGGGCGTGGGATGGCCGGCCTCGATCACCTCCACGCACAGGGTCGGCACTCCATGGCCACGCCGGGTGGTCGCGATCCCGGTCAGGCGATCCGCCGAAAGCCCGAGACTTTTCAGATAATGTTGCTCGGCAGCCGCAGCCATGGCTGCAGCTCCTTTCCCTGCGGCAAGACAAATCACCCGCCCCCTCGGCGCGGCCGGCAAATAGGGTTTCAGAATTTGGCTGGGATGAGCAGCCGCAACGGCTGCATCAAAGACCGCGCGCAGAAGGGGACGAGCGCATGTCATCGCTGTAGGCTTCGCAAAGGGCGGTTCGCATTATGATCGTGGCATAATAAAAGAAACCCCGCCGAGAGTCGGCAGGGGGCTGTACGATACCTCGGGCTAGCCACCAACGTCGTCACTGAGGACGTCGCCAAACATCTCCCAACGGTCGCCCTTGAAACGCATCATCTGCAACTGCTCGATCGGAGCGAAATCGGTAGTGCTGGTGTTTATCGTGATGCCGGGCAACAGCGTATCCAACTCGACGTTCTTCAGGTTGGCTGCCTGCTTCATCACGTTCTCTCGGGTTAGATTATCGCCGCACATTTGCAGGACCCTTACCATCGTCTGCGCGGCGCCATATCCGTAGACCACGAAGCTATTGGCCTTGTTTCCCTCGGGAAAATTCTTCTCGAGAAACGCATAGAATCTTTTCATGCCCGGGTCGTTGTCCCATTGCGGATCTGAACCATCCTTACCGTAGGTGGCCGAAAGAATGCCCTGTGAGTTTTCGAACCCGGCAGGTTTCATGACAGCATCCACCGACGATGAGACGTTCACCACGATGTGCAGCGGCTTCCAGCCGAGTTCGGTGATCTTCTTGATCGCCTGGGCGGCAAATTTGGGCGTGCTGATATTGATGAAAACGTCGGCTCCGCTGGAGCGCAATTTAATGATATGGCTGTCCACGGTGGGTTCTAGGACTTCGTAGCTTTCCTCAGCCACGATCATCGAGGACTTGGCGCCGAGGCCGTCCTTGAGGCCTTTGAGGTAATCTTTGCCGAAGTCATCATTCTGATAGAGAACGCCGATCTTTGCGTTCGGTTTTTCCTTCATCAGATACTTGGCATAGATCCGGGATTCGCTCTGATAGGAGGGCTGCCAGCCCATGGTCCAAGGAAATTCCTTGGGTTCATTCCACTTGGTGGCGCCGGTGGCGACAAACAATTGCGGCACCTTCATCGTGTTCATGTACTTCTGAATTGCCGAATTCGACGCTGTACCGAGCGAATTGAAAATCAGCAGGACCTCGTCGTTTTCGACGAGTTTCCGCGCCTGCTCCACTGCTTTCGGGGGGCTGTAGGCATCGTCATAGCTGAGGAAGACGATCTTGCGGCCGTTGATCCCGCCTTCGGCGTTGATCTTGTCAAAATAGGCTTTCTCGGTCTTGCCGATCACACCATAGGCGGATGCCGGGCCACTATAGGCAATGATGTTGCCGATCTTGATGGTGGTGTCGCTCGCTCCGGGATCGTAACGCTTTTGAGCAACCGTGCTGCCTGCGGATAACGAGTAGATCACCAGCGCCGCCGAAAGCAGATTCAGGTGAACTGGAATCTTGGACATTGAGCTCTCCCTGGTCGTGGTTTCTAGAGGCTTGTTCCTATGGGAAGCCGCACGGGCTCCGCCGACAGTTAATACCCTCCCGAAATGGCCAGCAAGAAAAAGGCTCCCGGCGAACGTCTCGCCGGGAGCCTCATTTAGTCGAATACCGAGCGGCGTTAACGCCTGTGGCGGTGACAGCCTATGCCTTCCTTAGCTTGGCCACGAGGTTGTGAGCGAGGTCGGCGATCTGCCGCGCACCATGCGGGATCAAGTAGATGATCAGGAACAGGAGAACGCCAAAGAACACTCCAGACAGGCCTTTGGAGATGGATTCGGCGATGTTCGGAATGAAGATAATGAACGCCGCGCCGACAATGGACCCGGGCAGCCAGCCCACCCCGCCAACGACCATACCAAGGAACAGCTGAATCGCGAGCAAGATCGTATAGCCGTCCGGAGCAACGAATTGCACCGCGATGGCCCCGAGTCCGCCCGCTACGCCGGTGATGCCGGCGCTGACGCCAAATGCCAGGGTCTTGTAAAGGGAGACATTGACGCCCATGGCAGAAGCGGCGATCTCATTGTCGCGGATCGCCATGAACGCGCGGCCGGAGCGCGACTTCAACAGGTTGACCGAGAAAATATAGATCGCCAGCGCCACGACGAGGGTGAAGTAGTAAAGCCATTTGTCTTGCGACATTGGCAGCCAGAACGGGGCCTCGGGCTTACTTACGACCAGCCCCTGGACGCCACCGGTCCAGTGCTCGAGGAAACCGAGCTTGAATATCTGCGGCATCGCTGTCGCGAGCGCAAAAGTTGCCAACGCCAGATAGGTACCGCTGAGCCGAAGCGCGGGCAGCCCGAATAAAAAGCCAGCGACGAAGCAAGCAAGGCCTGCGACCGGAAGGCTAAGGGCGTAGTTGACGTGGTAGTACTCGATCAGCACGGCAGATACATAGGCGCCGATCCCATAGAAGGCGCTCTGACCAAGCGAGAATTGTCCGCTGCCACCGGTCAGGATGTTCAGCGCCAGCACCGCCAAGCCATAGATCAGCAACATCGTCATCTGGAAGATGACGAAATTCTTCACGAAGAGCGGGGTCAACACCAGAAACAGCAGCATGACCAATGAGGCTCCGCCACCAAGCGTGATCGCCTTTTTCGGAACGGCCTCCACGGCCGGTGTATCGTTGGCAACTTCCTGGGCTGCGGTCATGATCAAACTCGCTTCACAATGGAACGGCCAAAGAGCCCGGCCGGTTTAAGAACCAACACGCCAACGATCAACGCCAGCGCGATGGGCAGCTTCAATTCATTGCCCACATTCGGAATATAAGTTCCGGCGAGGTTCTCGAAGATGCCGACGAGGAATCCACCAATCACGGCTCCCAACGGGCTGTTGAGCCCGCCGAGCACGGCGGCAGCGAATCCATAGATCAGAACGCCACCCATCATATTGGGCTCCAGGAAAACCACTGGCGCGACCAGCACGCCGGCAATCGCGCCGATCGCCGACGCCATGCCCCAACCCAGCGCAATCATCCAGCTGGTGTTCACGCCAACGAGCCGTGCCGATTCAGGCAGTGACGCGGCGGCCCGCATGGCCAGCCCCATCCGGGTGTACTGGAAGAAGAAATACAAGAAAACCAGCAACAGGAGTGTCACCGAGATCATACCCACCTGATGGGAACTGATCAGCTGACTTCCGAGGAACGGAGCTGAGCCGAACGGAGTCGGATACTCCTTGATGGTGAAATCCCAGATCAGCCCCGCGGAGCTGTTGATGATGTAAAACAGCGCGATGAAGCCGGCGACGTTCGTCAGGACCGGCGCCTTGACCAGCGGCTTGAACAGCACCCGCTCGACCAAGATACCGGCGACGAACGAAAGCAATACGGTGATAATGAAGGACCACCAGAAGCCGAGGCCCCATTGCATGAATTGCCAGGAGACGAACGTCGAGAACATCGCCATTTCGCCCTGGGCGAAATTGATGTGGTCGATGGCCTCGTAGATCATGACGACGGCGAGTGCCATGCAGGCATAAATCGCACCAGAAGCGATGCCTGCGAGGATTTGATTGGTAAAAAGCTCCACGGCGCCGCTCCTCAATAACCCAGATAGGATTTGCGGACGTTTTCATTATTCGCGATCTCATCGGCCTTGCCCGACATCACGATACGTCCGGTTTCGATCACATAGGCCTGGTCGGCAAGTTCCAGGGCGAGCTGGGCGTTTTGTTCGACGACCAGAATGCTGACCTTGTCCTCGCGGTTGATCTTGCCCAGGATCTTGAAAAGGTCCCGCACGACCAGGGGAGCGAGGCCGAAGGACGGCTCGTCCAGCAACATCAGCCGCGGCCGCAGCATGAGTGCGCGAGCCACCGCGAGCATCTGCTGCTCGCCGCCCGAAAGCGTACCGGCCTGCTGGGTGTGGCGTTGCTTCAGGACCGGAAAGTAAGCGTACATACGCTCGATGTCCGAGGCGATGCCCGCATGGTCTTTGCGGGTGATCGCACCGAGCTGAAGGTTCTCCGCGACAGTCATTGTCGTAAAGGTGCCGCGGCCCTGCGGTACATGCGCGATGCCGAGGCGAACCACGTTCTCCGTGGTGCGGCCGGTGAGCGGCGCGCCTTCGAATTCAATCGAGCCGGTCGAGCGGACCATGTTGCAGATCGCCCGCAGCGTCGTGGTCTTGCCCGCGCCATTGGCGCCGAGCAGGGTCGTCAGGCTTCCCTCGTTGAGCGAAAAGGTGATGCCATGGAGCGCCTGGACCTGGCCGTAATA
>Ga0105239_10001931_pt1 | contig 27052 bp, 21 predicted proteins | sample KBSC44metaG_FD_92761 | JGI IMG/M metagenome (GOLD analysis project Ga0105239, IMG submission 92761) | Corn rhizosphere microbial communities from Kellogg Biological Station, Michigan, USA - KBS C4-4 metaG | ecosystem: Host-associated > Plants > Roots > Rhizosphere > Soil | place: Michigan, USA...
CCCGGAAGGCAAAAGCGACAAAAAAATTGATGGTTTTACACCCGACCAACGATTCTTCCTATCATGCGCGCAGGTGTGGCGGGCAAAGCGCAGCGATGAGTTAACAAGGATGTTAATTAACGTAGATCCGCATTCGCCGGGGATGTATAGGGTTATCGGGCCGGTATCAAACATGCCCGAGTTTTACAAGGCATTTAATATAAAACCAGGTGATAAAATGTATCGGGAAGAAAAGGATAGGGTGAAGGTTTGGTAGCAGGTTTTATTGGATAGACTAAAAAAATGCCATCCCGGTTGGGGTGGCATTTTTTGCTTCAACGTGTCATCATAAAATAGTTTAAATTTTTTTATTAGGACATAAAAAATAACTTAAATAAGCCCCATTCATCTCGATAACCAATAAACTAAATAGCTATATTGCAATATCAATTATTCCCGCCATTGTTCCTGCAATGGGGGTAAAACCAATTATGAAAATTATCTAATCACCGAAAGATTATGTCATCTGATCGCAGAAAATTCATCAAACAACTTGGCAGCACAATTGCGCTCACATCAGCTTCGCTTTCGAGCTTTGCAGCAATGGAGGACCATGAACGGCGGCTCTTACAAGCCGAAAAACGATACAGCGCCAACGATAAAATTCGGATCGCAACCATTGGTATGGGAATAATGGGTTTTAATGATACACGGGCCGCGCTTAGTTGCGCCGGTGTTGAACTGGTTGGCGTATGCGATTTGTACCAGGGCCGCCTGCAACGTGCCAAAGAAGTTTACGGCAATAATATTTTTACCACGACTGATTACCACAAAATCCTCGACCGTAAGGATGTTGATGCCGTAATAATTGCCACCAGCGATAACTGGCACAGCACAATAGCGAAAGCTGCCATGCGCAAAGGCAAAGCCGTTTACAGCGAAAAACCAATGGTACACTACTTAAGCGAGGGCCTCGACGAAATAAAAGTTCAAAAGGAAACAAAAGCAGTTTTCCAGGTAGGTAGCCAGCGGGTAAGCAGTATCGCCTTTCAAAAAGCGAAGGAACTATACCAGGCCGGAGCAATCGGGCAAATTAATTCAATTGAGGCCTCATTTAACAGGCAGAACGCTCTTGGAGCCTGGCAATATACTATCCCAACTGACGCTGGGCTACAAACTGTTGACTGGAACAGGTTCCAGGCGCACGAAAAAATAAAACGACCTTATGATAGCAACCGTTTTTTCCGCTGGCGCAATTACCGCGAGTATGGTACTGGCGTAGCGGGCGACCTTTTTGTGCATTTATTAACCGGTATCCACTTTATCACCAATTCCCGTGGCCCAGATAAAATATATGCTATTGGCGGTACGTATTATTGGAAGGACGGAAGGAATGTTCCCGATGTGATGACAGCGGTCATTGAGTATCCCGCAACTAAGGAGCATCCGGCTTTCCAGGCTAATTTGAGAGTGAATTTTATTAGTGGAGAGGGTGAACGGTCGGCAACTAAAATAATTGGCTCCGAAGGTGTAATAAATCTTGATGACGACCAGGGTTTTACCATTTACAAAAGTAAAATGCCGGTGGCACCAGGTATTGGCGGCTGGGACTCGTTATATACTTATCCGGAGGCCATGCAAAAAAAGCTGCTGGATGACTATAACAAAAAATATTCGGCAGCCGATAAGCTGGCGCCAAGCCTGGCCCCGGTAACCTATCATTCGCCGCAGGGATATAATTCGTCTAACGACCATTTTGCCAATTTTATGGACGCCATCCGCACCGGCAAACCCGTAGTTGAGGATGCTGTATTTGGTTTCCGCGCAGCGGCCCCGGCGCTGGCCTGTAACGACAGCTATTTCCACAACAAAGTTATCCATTGGGACGCAGAGCATATGAAGGTAATGGGGTAGGTTAGTGAGTAGTTTTAATGCAGCGGCTGCGACGCCTGTGCGGAAGGTTTTTCCGGAACCGCAGCGTCTTTCGGACTTTACTGACTTTTCCGACTTTCGGACTAATTACAGCTTCACGAAAGTGGTTTTTCCAACTACGGAATGATCGGCGTTATTAAGCACCTGGACAATATATGTACCGGGCAATAGCTTGGTCACATCATCCTGCCAACTCGGCTGCGACGATGTTGCTGTTTTAACAACATTACCCGATGCGCTAACTATTTTAATAGCATATGATGGATTGGATTTCAACCCTGGGGTTTTGTTGACACTTTGAATGCCCGACAGTGTACCGGTCGGCGGGTTTTGCCCGATAGACATATTGATAACACCACTTGCCGGGTTTGGATAAACACTGATTTTGATACTGGCAATAGCTCCGGCTGTCGGCGCGTTGCCATAGCTTAAAGCAATTGCTTTTGAGTAGCTGGCGGCGCCGTTTAAATCCTCAATTTTTAAGCGATAGATATTCACCGCGTTATTAACCGGGTTTTTATCTGTGAAATTATATATACCCTGCGAGTTTGATGCAAAGCCGCCCATCACCCCGAAGGTAACGCCGTTGTCCGTACTTCTTTCAACCGTAAAATTGGTGTATTTTTCTTCATTTTCGGTTTTCCATGTGGTTAGTGCGCCACCTGTAGTTTTTGCAGCGGTAAAATTGAGCAGGTGTATGCCCAGTGCCGGGTTTTGTCTTACCACTATAGCAAAACGGTTGTTGCCGTAGCTACCCGTATCGGCCTTGTTAATGTCAAACACATACGAGTTATTATTACGTATATCCAGCGAATCTTTCTTATAACGGTCCATCAGCCATAGCTCGTATATTTTAGGCAACGAATCTAACTGGGTTTTCTGCAGTGTGAGCCGTCCGCTGTTCATTGCATCAACCTTTAACCTTATTACCTCCGGTGTTTTTTTAGGCAACGGTAAAAAGTTTATCGATAGCGCAACCGGTACATTGTCAGTAGAAAAGCTTGCCAATCCTTCGGCAGCACCCATGCCTGTCAGGTATTCCGAATCTTCCTGCCTGTTATATTTTGGCGAAGAGTTTGAATTAAAAGCTATGGCAATGTCGTCGTAATTAAAAGTATCGATCACTAGTTTTAAGCGTAGTATCTGGCGCACATCATACGGACCAGCGGGCATGCCCATCAAAAAATTGCCATTGGTACCCGTGGTTGCCTGCACATCCGGTATTTTGGCAGCTTCGGTAAAGGTTAGCGATGCCGAGCTGGCGGCAGGGTCGGCCTGCACAAAAAAGCCCTGTCCGCTTACAATGATATTACTGGCACCGTTTGTTGCCAGCGAAGGATTTGTTGGGTTATATACGCCGTAGTTTTTGGTTATAGGGTTAAGTACATAAATATTAGGGAACAGGTTTGTGCCTATAATGCCTTTGGTGCCGTTGGCGCCATTAAATGTATTTAGGTTTATTGAGCTTGCATAAGGGTTGCCAACCAGTGTAAAACCCATAGCGCTGGCCTTTAAATCGGTTGCGCCGTACCATTCTTTCACAATTACATTGCCCTGGTTTAACATTCCGTTGGCGGTAAATGTGGTTGGCGTTGCAACATAATCGGGTACAGTTTCATTGGCCAATGCATCGGCATTCCTATCTCCCCTGAAAAAGAATAAAAAGCCCGCTCCGGCCGGGATGCTGAACTGGGCAGGGCCGTCGCCGTCAATTAAATATTTGTAATTGGTGCCCGTGCCTATTGTATTTATACCCCTGAAATTACTGCTCGTAAGTGAAATATCTGATGGCGACAGGTTTTCCCGATACAAATAAATTGTTGGGTTACCTGCCTTATCAAAACCACCTGCGGTGCCGGTGGTGCCGGTAATATATGCGCTGTTTTGTAAATAATTTATACTGTAAACATTGGCAGAGCCAACAGTGCTGCCATAAACCGGGGATGATATCAGCCTGTAACCCCTGTAGCCGGTACCGCCGGATATATACCGCTCAACATTGAAATTTCCGACGCAAGCTGCGCCCGGGCCCAGCGGGCCGATTGCAGCGGAACTGCTGCTATTGGATTTTAACGTGAACGTTTTAGTATTTGTGATTTTTGCGCCATCGCCCGAGGGATAAATAACAGACGCATCGCCAAGTATAAAATTACCCGAATTGTTAATGGATGAATTTTGGCCGGTTATCATTATGCTGCACTTTGAACCCGGAGTGCCTGCATTAAACGTACCTGAATTGGTGATGCTTGAATTTTTATCACCCAATGTAAACTCCGATGCGGCATCGGCAGTGAACGTGCCTGTATTGGTGATTGAGGTGCCATCTGTAAGTTCAAAATAAGATGTTGTGGCAGTGAGCACGCCGTTATTAATTAATTTACACGGATTGGTGCCACCATTAAAAGTGATCACGCAGTTGGTTTTTGTAATTACTTTACTGTTGTTAACCAGCTTCGCATCGTCGCTGAAAATAAGGGCGTTATCGAGAGTTAAAACGGATGTGCCGGAAACATTAACGGTACTTGAAAGTCCAATTGTAAGCAAGCCGACCACTTCTGTGGTGTTATTGCCGTCAATTGTTAAGGCATAGGGCGTATGAACGTTTAAAACGCTTGCTATTTTTAAAGGTTTATTTATTGTGATATTGGTGTTGCCATCGGTAGTTAGCGAGTTACAAGTTACCGGGACATCTACTACCGGTTTATTAGCCGTAGCGGGTATCAAAACATCGGTAGTAACTATTGGTACGCCTAATGTCCAGTTACCGGCATCGCTCCATAAGGTACCTGCGGCGCCTGTCCATGTGGTCGTCATGGGGTTGTTATAACTGATGATGATTTTATAAATGTGGGTATTGCCTGCGGGTGCAGTAACTACCGTTGTGATGGTGGTTGTACCGCTTGTATTAAGTGCAATACTGCCTGAGGCCACGCCCGATGCAACGGGAACGCCGTTTATGGTTATTGCTGCTTTGTTATCGCTGGCAATAGCTGTTTGCATTACACTTTTTACTGTAGCACTGACTGATGTAAAATAAGTGGTAGTTGTGCCGGCAGTGCCCGTATTGGTAAGCAAAGCCGTGGGGCTGATACTAATACTTTTGAGCGTTGCGATATTAGAACCATTTTTACCGATAATTATTCGGTAGGTTCGGGCATTGCCTGCAGGTGCGGTTACTATCGTTGTAATTGTAGTGGTCCCGCTTGCGTTAAGGGGGATATTTCCGGAAGCTGCTCCCGATGTCGCGATGGTGCCATTTATTGTTATGGTCGCATTGGCATCGGTGGCAATGGCAGTTTGTTTTACCGAAGTAATTGACGGATCGACAGAAGTGGTATATGTTGTAATTGTTCCGGTTGTGCCGGTACTGGTAAGCGAAGCTGCCGGGCTGATGCTGATGCTTTTAAGGGTGGCGACACTCGAGCCATTTTTGCTGACGATGATTTTGTAGGTATGGGTATTGCCGGCCTGTGCGGTAACAACAGTTGTAATGGTAGTAGTGCCGCTTGTATTAAGTGCAATACTGCCCGATGCCGCCTCTGATGCAACGGATACGCCGTTTACAGTTATGGTTGCACCGGGATCGACCGTAACAGCTTTTTGCGTTACAGATGAAACCGAAGGATCAACCGAGGTGGTATAGATAACCAGGGTTGTGGAACTACCGGTTTGCGTTAGTAACGCGGCGGGGTTAAGCGCTATTGAGCTCAGGTTTGCATTAGTGCCGGCCTTAATGCCGGCCCCATGGGCAGCAAGCATTGTTAATACCAGTAAACTAAACAGAATGCGCGTTTTCAAATTGGTTGTAATAAAGTATCAAATCAGCCCCCACGCGGCAATTGGATTGCTTTGGGGGAATTAAGTTATTAATTAATGTTGTCAAAAATCAAACGCCCTTTTACAAAGGCATTATTTTTTCGTATTAAATGTGTTATTTTAATATAATAGTTATTAAAATAAGCAATGGTTAATATATTGGATAACAGTATTTTAATGGATGTTTCTCCAATGAGTTCCCTGCTTGCCTTATCAGCGCAGCGTTAAAAAAATCAATAATTTATCAAATCGCTGTAGGTTTAGCAATAACAATGCTAATGGGAAATTTGCGGGGAATAAATTACAGAATAATACTAACTGAGTAATATCAGTTAGTTATTTTGCTTTTAGATAGTGATGTTTAAGCAATGGTTAGTAAAATTTTGCTTAATAGCTTATGGGCGCGTACAGGATACTGAATCCGAAAGAAAAAGTTTCCACAATATTCGCTTTAAAAAGCCCCGGTTTGGGAAAAAGGGGTGGGGAAGTCGGAAGTCGGAAGTCGGAAGCCAGAAGTCATAAGTCCGAAAGAAGCGACGCTGGTAATCGGGGCGTCTTTCGGACTAATTTACATCTTCACAAAAGTGGTTTTGCCTACCACAGTTTTATCATTGTTGTTTACTACTTGTATAATATAGGTGCCGGGCTGTAAGCCGCCAACATCATCCTGCCAGCTCGGTTGCGATGAGTTTGCCGATTTTACCACACTGCCGGTTACGTTAACAATTTTGATGGCATATGACTGGCTGGACGCGGCCAGCGACGGGTTTTTATTTATGCTTTGTACGCCCGACAATAAATTTGCCCTGGTATCGGGTTTAATGGCCAGATTTATAGTGCCGCTTGTGGGATTAGGGTAAACATTAATATTCGAACTTACCACTGCCTGGGCCGAACTGCCGTAGGTTAATGAAACAGTTTGTGAATGACTGATGGTGCCGTTCAGATCCTCAATTTTTAACCGGTACATATCCGCACCCTTTGCTGGGTTTTTATCAGTAAAATTGTAATTGCCCTGTGCGGCTGACAGAAATCCACCAAGTACATCATAAGTTACGCCGTTGTCGGTGCTTCTTTCAACAGAAAAATTGGTATACTTTTCTTCGTTCTCAGTTTTCCAGCTAATCAATGAGCCATCAGTTGCCTTAGTGGCTGTAAAATCAAGCAAATGAACGCCCAACGCTTTGTTTTGGCGTATTACAATACTAAAGCGGTTGTTGCCATAAGTAGTGCTGTCGCTTAAATCTACGTTAAATACATATGAGCTATTGTTACGAAGGTCGAGCGAGTCCTTTGCGAATTTGTCTATCAGCCATACTTCGTATATTTTAGGTAGTGAATCGAGTGCGATTCTTTTAAGTGTAAGTTGTCTGGATGCTGTGGTCTGCACGCTTAATTTAATAACCATAGGGGCCTTTTTGGGATATGGCACCGAATTTATTGCAAGCGGAACACCATCCGACGAAAAACTCGAGAGGCCCTCAATGGCACCCATTCCGCCTAAATCACGGGCATCCTCCATGCCATTATATTTTGTATTTGCCGATGATTTAAAAGCTATAAGTATATCATCGTAATTGCTCGAGTCAGCAAATAATTTTAGGCGCATCAATTTGGCTACTTCCTGCTGAATAGGTGCACCCATTAATAAATTTGTGCCAGTGGGCTGGTTAGTTGGCGCCTTTGCGGTTTCGTTGAAAGTTAAAACAGCACCGCTGGTTAAAGCGCTTACAAAAAAGCCCTGTCCACTCGCAATATCGCCGGTAAACGTAACCGGGTTACCTACGTGGGTACTTGAGGAAAAGGTATCGTATTGATTTGTTACCGGGTTTAGCACATATATGCTTGGGCCAATATTGGTTGCGGTAATGCCGCCGGTATTAACTTTATCCCAGTTGATGGTGCAGGCATAAGGATTGCCAACCATGTTAAAACCACGGTTAGCGGTCGAATTGCCGGATGCAGTGGTATACCCCAGGTTTCCCGACGACGGTGTGTACCAGTTTTTAACAGTTATCGATCCCTGGTTTAAGGTGCCGGTGGCGGTCAATGTTACGTTTTCTGGTGCGATAAAAGGAGCTGTGGTGCGGCTTGCCCAATTTGTGGCAGCGCCCCTGAAAAAGAATAACACACCGTTGCCTACAGGTATAGTATAGGTGCCGGGATCGGATGTTCCGATTGCCGTAGGTGATGCAATATTGGTTATGCCTATGAAATTTCCGCTGGTGAAACTGGCATTACTGAAGGCCCTGTTTTCGCGGTATAAATAAGTTGATGGGTTACCGGCACTGGTGCTGCCTCCAATTGCTCCTGTAATAAATGAATTGGTTGCGCTGTTGGCCGCGGTGGTTTGTCCTGCCGTTGCCCCTACAATATAGTTTAATGCATAAATATTGTTTCCGCCCGATGGTGTGCCTGTATTTACTGCCGAAGAGATGACGCGGTAATTCCGCTCTACCCAACGTTTTTTAACAGCGTCGTAAGTTGTACCGCCCTGGAAATAACGCTCAACGTTGTAGGTGCCAACCAATGATGGGCTGGGGTTAGCGCCAACAGGTACTGAACCTATGGCGGCTGACCCATATTGATCGGACTGAAGCGTAAACTTACAATTAGCGCTGTTGGTCATCACGCAGCTTATCGAGGTTGGGTATATAATAGAGGTAGAACCCAGATAAAAAGTACCGTTAGCTGTGCCAACGTTATTGTTCAGTTTGGGCTGATTGCCATCCAGAGTAATAATGCACGACGAGTTTGACAAGCCTGCATAAAACGTGCCTGTATTGGTAATTGCACTTGATGCTGAAGCACTGGTCATGTTTATTGATGAGCCATTTTTAGCTGTGAACGTGCCGGAGTTTACAATTGAATTAGTGCCTGTAAATGTAAAAGCGGTATTATCTACAGTAAAATTACCTACCGTAGCACCGCTGTTTTGATTTGTGATGACAGTGGGATTGCCGCTACAGGCCACGGTACAGGTTGTTAATGACATGGTGGCGCCTGTGTTGGTAATTGATGCACCAGCAACCAACATAAAGGCTGTGTTTGTCGCCGTGAAGGTACTGCTCACATTATTGGTTAATGGTGCAGTGTTGCCGTTTAGTTTAAAGGTTGAAGTTCCGCTTGTAGTTATTGTACCTGAATTTGTAACTGAAGCGCCGGCTTCAACATCAATGGTAGATCCTGTGATCGTTAGGCTGCTGCCGCTGCTGTTGTTATTTATAAAGGATGGATTTTGTAATGTGGCTGTTGAACCTGAAAGTAATGAAACGGAGGCTGTGCCTGTGTTGGTAATATTTGAGCCGCCGTTTAACGTCATTGTTGAAGCCGAAAGCGAAATACTGCCTGTATTGGCAATGGGAACAGGGTTGTTGCCGATAATTGACGATGAGGAATTGGCGATAATTGAACCAGCATTGTTAACGGTGGTGGCCCCGCCGAAATTTAAAGTCGATGCTGTTAGCTTTATACTACCGGTGGATGTATTTGAAAATGTTACCGGGTTGCCGGTGCTTATTGTTGAGGTTGAATTAGCAATGATTTGCCCCGAATTTGACAAAGTCCCGTTCCCGGTGATATTTAACAATGAACCGGTTAGTGTTATGATGCCTGTGCTGCTATTAGTAATGCTTCCCGGGTTGCTGGTGGATATGCCGGTAGCTGAATTTGACTTAAGGTTACCGTTATTTGTTAGCGTTGCACTTGGGCCAAATGCCATGGCGCCATTAAATACAACCGTACAACTGGAACCGATGGTAAAGACCGATGGGTTGGCCGCGGACGATGCTGCGCCAAATGTAACTGTGTTTGTGCCGGCAAATTGAAATACAGAACCTGAGTTAATGGTTAGCCCGTTGGTTACAGTTAGTGCTGCCGATAAAGTAATTGTGCTAACGCCGGTAACAGTAATGGAGTTACAGGCAGAAGTTGCGGTAACCGTAGGAAGCCTTACAGTTGTTGGTATAATAACATCTACACCCGAAGTAGGAACACCTGCCGACCAGTTACCGGAAACACTCCAGTCGGTACTTGTGCCGCCTGTCCACGTTGTTGACGCAAGCGCATTTTCACCGCAAAATATAAGGGCGAAGGCAATCACAATTAAAAGTACACTCGTTTTCAACACTTTATAAACAATTAGAGTTTCAAAATAAATATTTAAGTAATCAAATGCGATGACCATATTTAATCAACAACATATCAACATTTATCAATCCGGGTTTATCAACACCTGGAGTATTATAATTCCTTTAAGATTTAGGTTTTTGTTTAGAATACTAACAATGATGGCCTCTTATACGCAATGACAATCAGTTAGTTGCGTTTATTCCCTTTTGGAATGATTTTTATCTGTTTAAACAACTTTTTGGATCTTTAAATGATGTTTTTGACTTCCTGGCAGAAAAAACGCCTTTATCTATGTAAAACCGTAGTGGGCGTGTTATACGTAAACTAATTGCTATTGTTTCCGTAAAAAGGGGTGGAGTTTAAACAAAAACAAGTTTTATATTGCGGTTTAAAAAAGCAGCCTTTACCGGCAATATATTTTCGAAAAAAAACACCCGGGGTTAAGTATATGAACAAACTATACACAGCAATTTGCACAATATTAATATTGCTGTGCTTCGCCAATAGAAGTTATGCCCAGCAGGTATTGGTTAACGACACCGGGAAAAAGGCGCTTATTAGCTTGTCGGCAAAATCGCATAACAACTTTATAGTCAATTATAAAAAAGCGCTTGCACTGGCAAAAAAGAATGGCTGGGCCGTTAAACGGAAAACGGGGAACGGAGGAGTTATATCGCTGCAGGGGGTAAACAGCCTGGGTTTTCCCATCTATCTTAAAACCGATAACAATACTACAGCAGCGGCAACAACGGGTACCAATACAGTACAGCCCGGCGGCTCGACAGGTTTAAACCTTTCCGGATCAGGCAGCATACTCAACAATAAACTTGCCATATGGGATGGTGGCTCGGTCTATCGGGGCCACCAGGAATTTGCGGGCAAAACTATTACCCTGCACGATTCGACGGGTGTAATTGACCACGCTACCCACGTATCGGGTACCATGATAGCCAAGGGCGTATTCCCGGCAGCTAAAGGCATGGCTTTTAATGCAGCCACCCTGCAATCGTACGATTTTGATAACGATATAGCTGAAATGAGCGCCGCCGCTTCGGGTTTGCTGCTATCAAATCACTCTTATGGCGATGCAGCCGGTTGGTATTTTAATTCTGGCGCTAATCACTGGGAATGGTACGGCCTGCCCGGAGACAGTGTTGATTACAGTTTTGGTTTTTACGGCGACCGCACCCAAAGCTGGGATAAAATAGCCTACAGCGCGCCTTACTATTTAATTGTTGAGTCGGCCGGTAACAGTCGTGCCGATACCGGGCCGGCCGTGGGTGACGACTACTATGGATACGCAAGCAAGACAAACCAAACATTGGTTGACAAAGGCCCGCGGCCTGCCGGAATAAGTAATAACGATGGCTACGATGTTATAGCAACAACAGGCAATGCCAAAAATATTTTAACGGTAGGGGCTATAAACCCCTTGCCTAACGGCCCCACCTCCAGCAGCGGGATCAGCGTCGCGTACTTTAGCGCCTATGGGCCAACCGATGATGGACGTATAAAGCCCGACCTCGTTGCCGATGGAGTCAACCTGCTTTCAACCGGGAGTGGTGGCACAACATCGTACATTACCCTATCCGGAACCTCGATGTCGGCACCAAATGTTACGGGGTCGCTTTATTTGCTGCAGGAATATTATGCGCAAAAAAATAGCGGCGGCTTTATGCGCGCAGCTACCTTAAAGGGCCTAGCCTGTCATACAGCCTTTGATGCAGGCAATGCCGGACCGGATTATATTTATGGCTGGGGACTGCTTGACATGAAGAAAGCCGCCCAGGCGATAACCGACAATGGCGGCAAAAGCCTGGTAGCAGAAAATAAACTGCAACAGGGACAAAAACAAACATTTAATGTGGTGGCATCGGGCCAGGGGCCATTGATGGTATCTATATCATGGACCGACCCCGCGGGCACTATTACCCCCGATGGTACCATTAACAGCCGCACCCCGAAACTGGTGAACGACCTGGACGTAAGGGTTAGTGATGGCACTAACTCGTTTAAACCCTGGATACTCGACCCATTGCACCCGGCCGCAGTAGCTACAACTGGCGATAATATTTTAGATAATATTGAACAGGTTTATATCCCCGGCGCTGTGACGGGTAAAGCATACACTATCACTGTTTCGCACAAAGGAACGCTGCAAGGCGGTGTTCAGGATTATTCGCTTATTGCTACCGGGGTAGGTGGACATGTTTATTGTATATCAACTCCACTTTCAAGCGCCGACTCGCGGGTTAATAATATAACACTGGCAAACCTTAATTACACGCCGCCTGCAGGCTGCACCACCTACTCCGACCATACCGACAAAACCGTCCAACTGGAACTGGCGAAAACATACCCGCTAAGCCTTACCCTTGGTACCTGCGGCGCCGATTTTAACAAGGCTGCAAAAGTTTATATTGACTGGAATGGTGACGGTATTTTTGACGCCAATGAACTAGTAGCAACTTCAGGAGTTATTAACGGAACGGGTTCATATACTACTAACGTAACTGTACCTGCAACCGTCGTAGCCGGCGATTACAGCATTATGCGTGTGGTACTTACCGAAACCAATGATGCATCAGTAATACAAGCCTGCGGCACCTATGCCAAAGGCGAAACGCAGGACTACCGCGTGCAATTCATGCTGCCGGCAACGGACGCAGGCGCCACGGCAATCGTAAGCCCCAGTACTACCGGCTCATGCTCAGACGCTAACCAGGTTACCGTATCAATAAAAAACTTTGGGAGGTTACCGATAAGCAACATACCGGTAACGGCAACAATTACCGACGCGGCTAATATTACAACTACTTTAACAGGAACTTACACAGGCACCCTGCAAGCTTCGGAGCAGGAGGATTTTACCTTTGGTACGCCATTTAATGCTGTTGCCGGGGCTACTTATAACATTGTAGCTTTTACGAGCCTTACCGGCGACCCTGTTGCTGCCAACAACCAGGTATCAACCGCTGTAACTATCAGCTTGCCGCCGGGAGCAACCGGCTTAACCGCCTATTACTGTACCGATAGTAAAGACTACCGCCTAACCGGCACGGCCGACGGAACCATATTATGGTACCAAAATATTGGCGATGCTATCCCTGTTGCATGGGGCTCGCCCGGTACAACCGCAACTGCCCCGGTTAACAACACGTTTTATGCAGGTGTGAACGATTTTAAAGGAACTGTCGGCCCTGCTACAAAAAATGTATTTACCGGCGGCGGATATAACCAGTTTACACCATATGTTAATGTAAATACCAAAGTGCCGGTAGTTATCGAAAGTGCGCGATTGTATATCGGCAATTCGGGGAAAATTACTTTTAATGTGAATGATGCCAACGGCCGTACCGTGTCGACCTCAACCATTAACGCTGTTGCAACCCGCACAACACCCCTTGCCGGCGCACAACCCGACGATCCTAACGATCAGGGTGCTGTTTACAATCTAAATTTATTGCTGCCAGCAGCCGGAAATTATAGTATAAATGTCGAGTTTGACAGCAATTCAACCTTATATCGAAACAACGCAGGAGTTACCGGTTACCCTTTTAAAATAGGAGATGTCTTCAGTATAACCGGCAACAGCGCCACTGCCGATCCGGACACCGCGGCTTACAAAACCTACTATTATTATTTTTATGATATGAAGGTGAAAAGCGCCGGCTGCCCTTCGGTATCGAGACAATCTGTAACTGTTTCAAAGCCCATTATTACTCAAAACGGAGCTGTTTTAAATTCCAGCGTGGCCACCAATAACCAGTGGTATTTAAACGGTAAAGCTATTATAGGGGCTGTCGGAGCGACTTATACGCCAACACAAAGCGGAAATTACCAGGTTGCGCTGGTGCTTGATGGGGGCTGCACTGTACTGTCTGATAATTACGTGTACATAATAACAGCTACCGGCGCCAATAACAAAACTGATATAGGCCTGGTAGTTTTCCCTAACCCGGCAAGCGGGCCGCTTAGCATTCTTTTTGCCGCCAAAGCACCTGCTGACTTAACGATCTCATTAATAAATATTGCCGGGCAGGTTGTAAATACCAGTAAGCAAACCATTGCGGCAGGTAATTTCAGTACCGTGGCAGATGTAACCTATTTACCGCCGGGTACCTATATTTTAAAGATACAGTTAGGGCAGAAGGTTTATAATACGAAGGTGATAGTGTTGCGTTGAGTCCGAAAAGTCAGTAAAGTCCGAAAAGTCAGTAAAGTCGGGAAAGTCCGAAAAGTCAGTAAAGACGGAAAGTTTATAAGATAAAAAGCCAGTGAAGTCTGAAGTGCTTCGATTGCAGCATCTTCGGACTTTACTGACTTTCCCGACTTTGCGGACTAAAATTGCAGCATCTTCGGACTTTACTGACTTTCCCGACTTCCGACTTAAAACGTATACTTCAATCCCAATCCAGGAGCGATATCAAAAAATGGGCCGGTGGCTAGTTCTGCACGCGGGTTTAAATCAAGGCTTACGGCAATAGGCGACTGCGGTATCAGGTATTCGAGGCCTATAACGCCGTCAACACCAAACAATATGTGGCTGTTGTTATAGAATTCGTCGTCGCCGTTAAAGCGGCGATAAAGGCCTCTGCCGATGGAGCCAATATGTGCACCGGCACCGTAATAAAATTTCAATTCTTTAACGCCAAATGCCTCCTGGTGAAATTCATAAAGGCCAGTGATAACTACGCCATGGGAGCGGAAACCCAACAGGCCTTCAATGGCCACGTCGGGGGTTGTAAAATACTTGCCCGAGATGCCGTTTTCGTAGCCGCCGAATTTAAGGCCGACAGCGGCTTTGTAATCCTGTGCTTTTGAACGTGTGCTTATTAATAACGAAGCGGCTAAAATAAATGAGTAAATGAGTAATTTTTTCATTCGATAAAATTGTTTTGTCAAGGTTGATGAAACTATTATTTTGGCTGTTACCGCATAATATTTTCATAATATGTAAAAGCAACATAACGGCAAAAATGTTGTTTTATTGGTATTTTAAAGAGATAGCCGTCTTTGAGGTGCAACAAACAGCTGATTTACAGTTGGAAATGTTTGAGAAAATTTATGGTTAGGGGCTATGAATAATATTTTTTGAAGGGTTATAACAACTTGCTGGGCAGAACTAAGGGAGGGCAAAATCCACTATTTTTTCCGGCAAAATTATCGCTTGTACCGGCCAAATTTTGTATATTTGTACCACGCTGAAAATACTTTTTCAGCCCGCCTTTTTCGCCATACTCTATAGCCATTTTTAAGACAAAATCTTGTACATCCAGGCAATTTAATTATTCTGGATTTTTTAAAAATCAAATTAAAACGTTCTTTTAAATGTTGATTTCGGTACCCAAAAGCATTCTTTTTATGCTTTCACGGTAAATAAAGCATGTTTTTAAACCAAATGACCTAAATGGTTTTTGCCCGTTTAGTGCCGGTTTTTAACATGACCAAAACCGCTTTTGCCCGTTTAACGCTAATTTTTCACACAACCAAAATTTGTTTTGCCCGTTTTTACTCCCTTTTTCATATCACCAAAACACGTTTTTTTCATAGAGTTAGTTGATTTCGGCAACCAAATAAGATAAAACTGCAAAAAAACGGGTCGTAATATCATGCCGGGGAGCGCCCAATCTTTATAAACCAATACCCTCATTTTTTAAATTGAAATATGATAAATTAGCCCGATCAATTTATAAAGTCTGCATGAACAATCCATTCCTGATAAAACGCGCCACCATACTGCTTTTTTGCGCGTCTATTTTTGGCGTAGCCGTTGCGCAAGATCCTGTTGAAAAAACATCCGATGGCCCATACCGCAACGGGATGGTAGTTTGCGCCACGCCAAATGCATCAAAAGTTGGATTGGACATATTAAAAAAAGGGGGCAATGCGGTAGATGCTGCTGTGGCAGTACAATTTGCACTCGCGGTAACCTACCCCGAAGCAGGTAACATCGGCGGCGGTGGTTTTATGGTTTACAGGTCGGCAAAGGGGAATACAAATACGCTTGATTTTAGGGAAAAAGGCCCGGCAGCCGCAAGCGCCAATATGTTTTTGGACAGTGCAGGTAATGTGGTAAAAGATATGAGCCTTGCAACGCACCAGGCATCGGGCGTGCCCGGATCGGTGGACGGGATGGTTGAGGCGCACCGCAAATATGGCAAGCTTAAATGGGCCGATTTGGTTCAGCCCGCTATAGACCTTGCACGCCATGGTTTTGCAATATCCAGGAGGTTGGCCAGCTCACTGAACTGGGGTGCCCCGCAGTTCAGGAAGCTGAACCCCGGCAAAGCATATTTTTTAAAGGATGTAGCCTGGAAAGAAGGTGACTTGCTGGTGCAGGAAGACCTGGCAAAAACGCTGGAATTAATGCGCGACAAAGGCCGCGACGGCTTTTATGCCGGTAAAGTAGCTGATGAAATAGCAGCCGAAATGCAGGCCGGTAACGGACTGATTTCGAAGGCGGATTTACAAAACTATCATTCAGTTTGGCGCAACGCAATAACCGGGAAGTATAAAGATTATAAAATTATAACCATGCCGCCGCCATCAAGCGGGGGGATTGCTTTGCTGCAGTTGCTCCATTCGGTTGAAAAATATCCGCTGCACCGCTGGGGCCATAACCAGGATTCGACCGTGCAACTGATTGTTGAGGCAGAGCGCCGCGTGTACGCCGACCGTTCCAAATACCTTGGTGACCCTGATTTTTATAAAGTGCCGGTTGATAGCCTGCTAAACCCAACCTATCTTGACAACCGGATGAAAACATTTAACTGGAACGCAGCCACACCAAGCAGCAGCATACAACCGGGTGCATTTGTAGGATACGAAAGCGACCAAACTACCCACTATTCAATAGTTGATAAAGAAGGGAACTCGGTTTCAATAACTACTACACTGAACGGTTCGTTTGGCTCAAAAATATTAGTTGGGGGCGCGGGCTTTTTGCTGAACAACGAGATGGATGATTTTAGCTCGAAACCGGGCGTGCCGAATATGTTCGGGCTGATAGGCGGTAAGGCAAACAGTATACAGCCAGGCAAACGCATGCTATCGTCAATGACGCCAACTATTATTGAAAAGGGCGGCAAATTGTTTATGGTGGTAGGAACGCCGGGCGGCTCAACTATAATAACTTCGGTATTTCAAACCATTTTGAACGTAATTGAGTTTGATGAAGATATGCAACAGGCTGTTACCTCGGGACGCTTCCATCACCAATGGCTGCCCGACAACGTAATCATTGAAAAAGATGCGATAGACCCCGCGTCAATAAATAAGCTAACGCTGAAAGGTTATAAAATTATTAACGGCGGGGCAAGCGGTCGCGTCGACGCTATTCTGATAACCAAAGATGGTTACAACGGCGGCGCCGACCCAAGAGGGGATGATACGGGGGGAGGTTATTAGTCCATGGACGATAGACCATGGACCATAGTTGAACAGCCCGTTTAGAGACTATTTTAGCTAATTGCCTCGGGAGTCGTATAAATATTGAAAACAAGCTATCACCATGGTCTATTGTCCATGGACTATGGACTAACAAACATGAGCCAAAACATAAAACACCAGGAAACTATTGATTATTTTTTAAAGATAGTTTGGCAAACTGTGGCTAACCGGTACAACCAGATTGTTACCGAGTTTGGTATTACGCAGTCGATAGGGTATTTGCTGATAAATATTGACGAGAAGGAAGGTACTACGGTATCGCAGGTTGCGGCGCTGTTGGGGCTGAAGTCGACAAGTTTATCACGAATGCTGGCGCAACTTGAAAAATCAGGGTTGATAACCAGGGAATCAAACGAAGGGGATAAGCGGTCGGTAAAAATTTACTTAACTGAACTGGGTAAGGAGAAGCGGCACCTGGCCCGGGTAATAGGGCGCCAGTTTAACAATTACCTTAACGATAACATCAGCGAAGCCGACCGGGAATATTTGATAAAGATGCTGAAGAAGGTGAATACGCTGACGATGAATTTTAAGCCGGGGGAATTGAAGTGAGGGAGTAGTTAATTAGAGGTTGGAGATTAGAGATTAGGAAATTCAGCACCGGTGTTGCCTGGCTACTGCTCTTATTGTCATTCATCGTTAAGTGAATGGTGTATTTGCGTTAGGGACAGCAGTGGATACCGGCCCGCGCTTAATGCCTGCAGGCGTATGAACGTATGGCCCGCCCGCTTCTATCAGCGGGAACGCCCTGATTTTCTAAACCGGCATTAACAGATTTAGAAAATCATCCAGGTATAAGGCAGTTCAATATTATATAAAAGCGAAATCTGAAAGATCCTAAAATCTGCTTAATCCCGGTTTTGAAAATTACGCGCCTGCCGACGTAGGAGTATTGCTTCTCTACGAAATTTAACTTAATCCACCTAACTTAAACCAATGAACTTAATCAACTCAAAAAACACACGTTTATCAAAAAATCACCGTTATAAGTTGCGAAAACAGGCCTTAAAATGTACAGGCTTTTAGTGGCTTGCACCATTAATTTGTTAAAAAATGTTAAGCTGCTGTTTTTGAATTATAAAAGAATAAATTTGCCGATTGAAATATAGGGGCCGTGTTTGTGCATTAGCTGCTTAATTTAAAGGCAAGTAAACCGGATAAATGCCAGGATGAACAGGATACTGTTATTTTTATTGCTATTGTGCGCTTGTTTTGCGGGATGTAAAAACACCAACGATGTGCCTGCCCAGATAAGGGCGCAACAGGCGGTTGATGCTAAAATTATAACCGCGTATTTGCAAAAAAACAGCATTACCGCCAAACAGGTTGATTCGGCCGGGGTTGGTTTGGGGATATATTACGTGGTTGATACGCTTGGCAGCGGTAACGATGTGTTAACCAACTCAACCAGGATAACGGTTGGGTATACCGGCACAAATTTGCAGACGGGGACCACGTTTATTACCACCGACCAGTTTCATCCGTCGTATGTATTGGGAAGTACGATAATGGGCTGGCAGTACGGGATAGCAAAATCGGGAGTAAAAAAAGGGGGCACAGTGACTTTGTACGTTCCTTCGCATTATGCTTACGGGCCGTTTGCGCAACCATCGTACGGATTACCGGCAAATGCGATATTGATTTTTAGAATAAAACTTTACAACATAACCAACTAACATAACAAGCTCAGCATATTTATAACAGCGAAAAGGTATGTGATGAGGGCAGCGATTAGCCGCTAAAACAACAAATAACAAATGAGACAAAAAATTTTTACCCTTCTTTTAATTTCTGCTATAGGTTTGGTATCATGCCGCAAAGACAAAATTGAGCTTGATATCAAACAATATGACGATGCCCAGATACAAGCCTACATAAGTGCGCACGGGTTAACCGGTATGCAAAAAGATACATCGAAGCAGGATAGTTCGGGTATTTATTACCAGTTGCTGCTGCCCGGTAAAGTGGTGCCGCCGGCTACAACGTTACAGCAGCTCGATTATCCGGACAGGGTTTCGTTTGTATTTACTCTGCAATCGTTAGATGGTAAATATATTTCGTCAGATACGATACAGAACCGGATGGAAGATTATTTAGGTCATTTAACATCGAACAACTTACCTTATGGCCTGGAGATGGCCATGCGGAACATAGTAAAATACAAAGGCGCCAGTGCACGGTTATTGATACCCTCGCACCTGGCTTACGGGGTTAGCGGCTATGGTGCAGGCAGCTCCAGCAATGCAAATACAAAAATTGCAGGCAACCAGTGCCTTGATTATTATGTGCATATAATTGATAACTATAAAGATTATGATCAGCAACTGATACAAAGCAGGGTGAGTGATATTTCAACCTACACCAAGGTTGAAAGTGTAGCAAAGCCAGGATATTTTTATTACTACAAAATACAAACACCAGGTACGGGCACCGATAAAATAGGGCCGAATAGTACAATAACCTGCACATACACCGGCGAATTATTGAACGGAAGTGTTTTTGACGGAAGTTATAACGGAACTAATATTGCAACACAGTCCATTTCGAGCTTAATTAGCGGCGTTTCGGAAGTATTGCAAAAAGTTGCTGTTGCTGGAACCAAATTCGAAATGATTTTACCCTCGGATCTTGGCTATGGCAACACTACAGCAGGCAGTATTCCAACAAACAGTGTCTTGAAATTTAGTTACCAGGTTCTAACAGTAACTCAATAGTTATTTTGACAGCGCTTCTTTAAAAGCCTTCAAACACCTTTCGCGCGCAAAAGCGTGATCAACAATGGGTTTTGGATATTTGCTGAAATCGGCATATTCCGGAACCCATTTTTTTACATATTCGAGTTTGGGGTCGAATTTCTTCATCTGGGATTCGGGGTTAAAAATGCGGAAATATGGCGCGGCATCGGTACCCGAGCCGGCCGACCATTGCCAGCCGCCAACATTGCTGGCCATCTCGTAATCGAGCAGTTTGCGGGCAAAATAGCGTTCGCCCCAGCGCCAATCGATTAGTAAATCTTTACTTAAAAAGCTGGCCACTACCATGCGAACCCGGTTGTGCATGTAGCCGGTTGCATTTAGTTCACGCATGCCGGCATCAACCAGCGGATAGCCCGTTTCGCCCTTGCACCAGGCTTCAAATTGTTTTTCGTCATTATTCCAATTTATCCGGTCGTATTCCGGGCGGAAAGCATGGTCGGCAGTATGCGGGAAATAATAGAGTATCATCATATAAAACTCGCGCCACACCAACTCGTTTAGCCAGGTTTTCTCGTTAAAAGTATTAGCGGTACGAGCCAACTCACGGATGCTCACGGTGCCAAACCGCAAATGCAGGCCGATGTGCGTAGTGCCTTTTATAGCAGGGAAGTCGCGTTTTTCAGCGTAATCGGCAATCAATTCTTTGTAATGAATTTTGGGCAATTCGAGATCGCTTTTTTCAAAGCCCATTGATTTTAAAGTGGGCAGCGGAATTGATTTGGTTTGATAAAAGTTTTTGAAATATTTGTGATTGGGATAAGCCTTCAGATAAAATGGCGTAAGCTTTTGGTGCCACTTACGCATGTAAGGCGTATAAACGGTGTAAGGCTTGCCATCGTCCTTAGTCACTTCATCGCGGTCGAATATTACCTGGTCCTTATAGGTATTGAAGCTGATGTTGTGCTTTTTTAGGATCAAGGCAACAGCTTCGTCACGTTCTTTGGCATAAGGTTCATAATCGTGATTGGTATAAACGGCGGCTATGTTATAGTCATTCAGTAGTTTGCGCCATGCATTGGCAGGGGTATCATAAATCACCAGTAAACTGCTTCTATGTTGATGCAGTTCTTTATCCAAAGCGGCAATAGTTTCATAAATAAAGGTTACGCGGGCATCGTCTTTATCTTCCAGTTTTTCCAGTATCTCCTTATCAAAAATAAAGATGGGCAATACTGGCTTGCCGCCTTTCAGAGCGTGGTAAAGACCTGTGTTATCATCCAACCGCAAATCGCGCCTGAACCAAAATATCGAAACAGTTTGTTTATCCATAAATCTCTGCCAAAGCTGCTGTAATTTCAGGGTACTTGAATTTAAAACCGACATCTTCAATTTTCTGTGCCGATACTTTTGTGCTGCCAAGTACAATAGTGCTCATTTCGCCCATTATAAGCTTTAACACAAACGCAGGCACTTTTGGCGCCCATAAAGGTTTGTGCAATTGTTTGGCAATGGCTTTTGTAAGTTGCGCATTGGTCACCGGGTTAGGCGCAACCTGGTTGTAAACACCAGCGAAGCTTTCATTTACAATGCCGAGTATATACATATTAACCACGTCCTGCCAATGTATCCATGGTACCCATTGTTTGCCGCTGCCTAAAGGAGAGCCCACATAAAGCTTTATGGGCTGGGCCATTAACTTTAAAGCGCCATCAACAGAAAGGACCACTCCGGTACGGAACTTCACTATACGTAAGCCAAGCTTCTGGCCTTCGTCGACTGCATTTTCCCATTCCACGCAGCAACGGGCCATGAAATCGGTATTGGGCGGACTCTCCTCGGTGAGCAATTCGTCGCCGCGGTCGCTGTAATAGCCAATGGCAGATGCGGATACGATGGATGATACCTGGTGCTTTTTTGTGCCCAGCAGGTTATAAATTAACCTGATTGACTTTGCCCGGCTGTCTATAATTTCTTTTTTGCGTTCGTCCGTCCAGCGCTTGTCAGCAATGGCAGCGCCGGCCAGGTGAACAACTACATCAACTCCATCAATGCAGGCTGGGTCGATCTCACCTTTGTTAACATCCCACAAAAAAGTTTTTACCTGCGGGTTTTTGCCCGGGCTGCGGCTTAAATGACTGACCCGCCAGCCCTTGGCCACCAATTGTTCGGTAAGCTTTATGCCGATAAGGCCTGTGCCGCCGGTAAGGAGGATGCTTTTTTTCGAGTCCATAGTCGATGGTTAGTTGGTCCATGGACGATAGACCATAGACCATAGTAAAAATGCGTAAATTGTATTCAGTAAGTTATTCTACTATCGACTATGGTCCATGGACTATGGTCAACTTTTTGCGTACAGCTACTATGGTCCATGGTCCATGGTCTATGGACTATCGTCTGTTAAACATTTACGCTATCCGATACAACAACTTTGCTGCAAAGCGGTTTGGCGTAGTTTTCGGCAAATATTACGTGGGTAGGGTCGACTTGGTAGGCTTCCTGTGCTTCGGGGGTATCAAATAACAGCAGCAGCGAAACATCGTATGAGCGGTCGACCACACTGCGGAAGGTTTCGGCAGGTACGCCGATGTGTATTTCGCGGATGTGCGGTATAGGCAGCAGCAAGTTTAAGCCGTCAAGCAGTTGTTGTTTATCGGCTTTATCTTTAAGCCAGAAATGTACGTGGTGAACGAAGGTGTTTTTAAGAAGCATGATTATAAATTATGTAATTGTACAATCATACAAAATAATGTTGTTAATGCATACAGCCAACGTAAATTGATGATTTTATGGCAAAAGCATTACGCTGCGACGGCTTCAAAATATTAAGTGCGCTATCTGCGCTGCTTTTGTTTTCGTAGATCCCGGCAATCAATGCAATGGTATTGCCTGGCGAACTCTTTTTATAAAACGTCAAGTACTCCAGGCTCAAAAAGTCGGTAGGTGATCTTCTGGGGTAATACGCACCAGCATACATTTCATCGCTGTCATCATCAGGCAGCGCTATGAGATCTTTGGCTTTGTTATAATGGCGGCCCAGAGTATCTATGGCTATATTTAATGCTTGATGAATGTTTTCCATTTTGTCCCGCAGCTCGTAATAATTGGCGCCGGTATCGGTAACCACTACATAATAAATAGCTGTCTCATCGGCGGGGTTGTATTCAGAACTGTCCTGCTGTTTTACCGGAACAATTGTTTTGTTATGCGAATAGCTCGCAGCTGCAACTTTTACCGGTTTATTATGGGCAGCATTTTTTACAGGCTTTGTTTTGCAGGATGATACCAGGATGAATAAAGCAATAAGAATAAGGATGCTTTTCCCTTTCATTTTTTAATGAGATTTAGTTGGATAAAGGTAAAAAATAAAATGGCGATAGACTTGTCAACCTTTTAAAGTTGACAAATCTGAAGGACACTATGCAAACTGTTCCATCACATGTGGCTTAAACGTGTCCGTTTTCACCTCCGCTTTCAGCTCGTGCAAAATATTATACAACCCAAAATTCGTCCGGTTTACATAAATAAAATGCTTTACGCCGCGGGCTTGTTTAAACTCGGGCATTTTTGAAACCTTTTCACCAAAGCCATATAACTCTTCAAAAAATGCAGTTTGACCAAAATCAAAATGGTCGGTAACATAAGGTTTGGCAAACAGGCCGATCATTTGCCGGTACATGCCATAGTAAAACTCAATTTGTGCCGGGGTGTCGTTGGGGTGTATCATTTCCAGCTGGCGGAACGCTTTGATGGTTTCGTCCTTGTTATCCATTAACCCGGTTGAAGTGAGCGAGAAGAAAGGGTAATAAAAGTCTTCAGGCATTTCCTTTATACAGCCAAAGTCAATAACACCAAGCTTGTCTTCGCTGGTAATCATAAAGTTGCCGGGGTGCGGATCGGCGTGTACGGCTCGTAGTTCATGCTGCTGAAAATTGTAGAAATCCCAAAGCGCCTGCCCAATTTTATTGCGCAGTTGCTGCGATGGATTGGTATGTAAAAACTCGCGCAAATGCTTGCCTTCCAGCCAGTCCATAGTGATGATGCGTTTGCTGGATAGTTCGGGGTAGTATTTCGGGAAGACAACATTGTCCAGTCCTGCACATGCATTTGAGAACTCGATAGAACGGCGTACTTCCAGTTCGTAGTCGGTTTCTTCCAGCAGGCGTTCCTCCACTTCTTTCATGTAAACATCGAGTTCGCGTTCACTCATGCCCAGCATCCGGAAAGCAAAAGGCTTTACCAGTTTAAGGTCGGATGAGATGGAATCCCCCACACCGGGATATTGTATTTTAACCGCCAGCTTTTTGCCATCCAGTTCGGCTTGATGAACCTGGCCTATTGAGGCTGCATTTGATGAGCGGACGTTGAATTTATCGTAAATTTTATCGGGTGTTTTGCCGAAATACTTTTTAAAAGTCTGCACAATTAGCGGGCCCGAAAGGGGAGGGGCATTGTATTGCGACTGTGAAAACTTATCAGTATACGCCTGCGGCAGTAGGTTTTTATCCATACTGAGCATTTGTGCCACTTTTAAGGCGCTGCCCTTCAGCTCGCTTAGCGATTCGTAAATATCCGATGCATTATCCTCGTTCAATTCACTTTTATCCATATCGGGATTAAAGAGCTTTTTGGAGTAGTGCTTAATATAATTGCCACCAATTTTAAACCCGGTTTTTACAAATTTGGCCGAGCGTTCAACCTTGCTGGTGGGTATGCTGTTTTGTTCTTTCGGTGTTTTATCACTCATGTTATTGTTCCTTAAATAGTGCGGCCAGCTTTTGCACGGTTAATTGCGAATAATCGTCAATTACCAAATCAACCGGGTGCAGATCGGCTGCAAGGTGGCCTGTTGTTATGCCAACAACCTTCATACCTGCATCGTTCGCTGCTTTAATGCCGGCCAGCGAGTCTTCAAAAACTACGCAATTAGCAGGCTCACGGTTTAGTTTTTCGGCGGCTTTTAAAAATATTTGTGGGTTGGGCTTGGGTTTGCTTACCATGGTTGAGTTAACTATCTCGTCAAAATCATCCCGGATCGGCACTTTATTCAGTATAAAGTTGATGTCTTCCACCGTTGCCGATGTTGCCATGGCCATCTTTACGCCGGCATTTTTTAGTTCGGTTAAAAAGTTTTCGAGCCCGTTCACCGGCGCCAGGTATGGCGCGTACAATTCGCGGTAAAGGCCTTCCTTTTCGTTAAGCAATGCCTTTAATCCGCTTTCGTCGTGGTCAGGAAACAAACCACGCAGTGTATCCAAAATGGGCACGCCGCTTATTTGGGTGTAATAAGTTTGTTTGCTTAACTCGCCTTTGCCATATTTTTTAAAGAGGGCCTGCCACGATTTAAAATGGTAGGGGGTATTGTCTATTAGTGTGCCGTCCATATCGAATATCGCGGCGAATGAATTAATTGCTTCCAAAACCCATTTTTTCGGTTAAGCCGCCGTTTTTGGCTAAAAACTTGCCATACTCAAACAGGTTGTCGATAGGCGAACGCTGAAACAGGTCGAACGTTACGTTGATGCCTTTTTCGATAGCCTCATCAGTTTTTTCGAATCCTGTGGAACTATCGTTTATCCAGAAATTAAGCACAAATACCAATTGTACCCAAAGGGCATCCTTATAGCGGTTGCTGAAGAACTTGCGTTCGGATAGTTCGTTCGATTCCAGTCCCTCTGTAATCAAATCGCTGCAGAAGCTTTCAAAAGCATCCTTCATACCAGTAAAAATAACAGGCGTGGTAAATGATTTCGGCTGTTTTTTGATGCTGTATACCACAAAGCTGCGGCTACTTTTCAATAATTCAAAAAAGCTGTAGAAAAACGATAATGCCTTTTCGCGTGCTGAATATTGCCCCCATACTTCCTGGGTTTTTATTTCGGCAATGGTGCGCACCGCAAAGTTTGTCCACAAATGTTGCTCAATAGCGTCGAATGAGCCAAAGAAGCGGTAAAATTCTTCTTCGGTCATTTTATTCTTTTTTGCAAAAACGTAAACCGACTTGGGCTGGGCGCCTTCGGTTAATACAAAATCGATATATGCTTTCTGGATGCTTTCGATAGTAGCCATAACAGGTGTGTTAGTTGAAAATATAAAATTAAAATAATACCTGTAAGTAAATGTCACGGGTATCTATAATTAACGGCTGGATGTTTAGGATAGTACAAAATATGGCTTACATTTAAACTCCTGTGCTGTTTAAATACCAAAATCACACGTAAAATGTTTAACCGATGTCAAATATTGGCTGCAGATGTTGGTAACAAATAAATAAATTGCAAATTTGTACACTGCAATAAAGTTAACCCCCTGTTTAACTATGAGTGAAAAAACAATATTGGTATGGTTTAGGAACGATTTGCGCATCCGCGATAATGAAATATTACTGGAAGCTGTGCGTAAAGCCGATAAAGTATTACCCGTGTATTGTTTCGATCCTTTTTATTTTAAGCAGAATCTTTCCGGCAACCCTAAGACCGGTAATATAAGGGCAAGGTTTCTTTTGGAATCAGTGGGTAATCTTCGCAAAAATTTACAGGCGCTGGGAGGTGAACTTATTATTCGTATAGGCAACCCGGCCGAATTATTACCACAGCTTGCCGATGAGTACCAGGTAAACGAAGTGTACCATCACCGCGAAGTTGCCCACGAGGAGACCGAAATATCTGAACAGGTAGAAACGGCGCTTTGGAAAATACGGCTAAACCTGAAGCATTTTATAGGACATACTTTATATCATAAAGAAGATTTGCCCTTCCCGATAAAAGATATTCCCGATAGTTTTGCGGTGTTTAAAAAGAAGGTGGAGCGCGACAGTACTGTACGCCAGTGTGTGGCCACTCCCGACCAAATAATTACCCCAGAAATTAAAGACAGGGGCGAAATCCCAACCCTGCAAATGCTGGGCTTGAACGATCCCTTTGACGACCCGCGCGCAACCGAACATTTTTTTGGGGGCGAAGATGAGGCTCAATCACAGCTAGAAAAGTTTTTCTTGAATAACGGTCATACCATTATCGGCAAAAAAAATACTACCCTTAACTTGTCAA